>JACCDT011692608.1_pt1 | contig 15491 bp, 13 predicted proteins | sample 7446291 | NCBI WGS metagenome assembly JACCDT01 (sample SAMN15323446, study PRJNA562643) | freshwater metagenome | isolation source: river surface water | place: USA:Blue River Watershed | collected 2017-08-17 | reverse complement strand
TTGGCGTCCTTCAGTTCCAGGTGGCAATTGGCCACGGCCAACAAAGCCTCGGCCGCACGGGGATGGTTCGGGGCTTTTTCCAACAGGCGCTGGTAGGCCTCAATCGCCGGCTTGTAGCTTCGCACGGCATACAAGGCGTTGCCTTGCCAGTACAGGGCCATGGGCACGTAACCACTGTCCGGATAACGTTCGAGCAGTTGACCGTACTGGCGCGCAGCGGCGGCAAAATCAGTGGCTCGCAAACTGGTCATCGCCGCGTCAAAGGCCGCCTTCTCTTCGGGCCGAGCGGAGAACTCCTGCCCTTCGAGGGTGACTTTCACCGGCTCCAGCGGACGCAGCCGAACATCCACAGACTCTTGCACATCGCGTTGTGTGCGCTGTACCTCGGCCAGTTCACGGGCCAGCTTTTCGTTTTGCCCGCGAACCTCAGCAAGCTCGCGGCGCAGGGCCTCGATCTGGTTGACCAGATCGAGCATGCTGCGCCGGGTGGCGGCAACTCCGCCTTCGGACAGATCTTTGAGCTCTTCGGACAGCTTGCGATCGGATGCTTCGGCCGCCTGACGGTTGGTCTCCACCCGATTGCGCAAGTCCAGAATGGCACGACGCGCTTCGTCATCGCTAAACAACGCGTGTGCGGGCGTGGCCAGCAACACCGCGGCGGGCCACAGAGCCAGACTGACCCATCGGGTGGCGGTCTTGGGCATCAACGAGTAGAGGTTGAACATGCGGCTCAACGGTAGTTCAGTTCAACCCGACGGTTCTGGCGATAAGCCTCTTCGTCGGTACCGGTATTGGCGGGTTTCTCCTTGCCGAAGCTCACCGACTCCAACTGCGCATCGGCCACGCCCAGCAGCACCAGGGAGCGACGCACCGCGTCAGCACGCTTCTGGCCCAAAGCGAGGTTGTACTCGCGGCCACCACGTTCGTCGGTATGGCCTTCCAGCACCACACGGCGCTGGCGGTCCGCGTTCAGGAAACGGGCATGGCCTTCCAGCACGGCGGTGAACTCGCCCCGAACGGCAAAGTCGTCGTAATCGAAGTAAATGACGCGGGAGAGGTTCTGAGGCGGTTGGCCAGCGGTCTGCGCACCCGCCTCGACACCCACAACGCCGCGCTGACCCACGCCGCCTGCGTTGGCGCCAGCGCCCTGCGCGCCACCCACGGCCCCGGCCGGCACGCCGGTGCGGTCAGACACGGGCACATTGTCGTCCAGCTTCACGCTGGAGCCACACCCGGCCAGCAAGGCAGCTACCAGCAGACCAGCGAGGCCAGCGCGCACAGGAGCCTGGCCAGTGCGGCCAGCAGAGATGGAAGACGGAACGTTGGATTTCGAGCTCATGGAATCAGACAGCGGGTTGGAACAAGAGAAAAGAGGACGGGTATCTTAAGTCAGCGCACGAAAGGGCTCCAGTCGGGCTCGCGAATACTGCCAGGCACGCTGGCCAGCCGGGTTTTGATGCGGCCGTCCAGCGTGGTCGTCATCAAGGCCTCGCGCCCCTGCACTTTGGTGGCATAGATGATCAGACGCCCATTGGGCGCAAAGCTGGGGCTTTCATCGGCCGTGGTGTCGGTCAGGGTTTGCAGCGCACCGGTGGCCAATTCCATCACTCGCAACTTGAACGCACCCGACACCCGGGCCACATGTGCCATCCAGCGGCCGTCGGGGCTGATGGCGGGCGAGATGTTGTAGTTACCGTCGAACGTAACGCGGCTGACATCGCGCCCATTGGCGGACATGCGGTAAATCTGCGGTGAGCCGCCACGATCGCTCACGAAATACACCTGCTTGCCATCGGGCGAGAACGCAGGCTCGGTATCGATGCCGGCGGTTTGCGTCAGACGTTGGGGCTGGCCACCGTTCGCGTCCAGCGCGTAAATCTGCGAACTGCCGCCGAGCGTCAAGGTGGCGAGCACTTGCCGGCCATCGGGCGACCAAGCCGGTGCGCTGTTGGAACCTCGGAAGCTGGCCAGCAAACGGCGGCGACCGGTGGTCACTTCGTGGGTGTAGATGACCGGCTTGCGCGACTCGAACGAAACGTAGGCCAGCTGAGCTCCATTGGGCGACCAGGCGGGAGAAATGATCGGCTCTGGACTCGCCAGGGCGGCCTGGGCATTCTCGCCATCGGCATCGGCCACCCAAAGCTGATGACGGTCACCTTGTTTGGACACGTAAGCAATCCGGGTGGAAAAAACACCGGGATCTCCGATGAGCTTTTCGTACACATAATCTGCCACGCGGTGCGCGGCCAAGCGCAGATCACCCGCAGCCACGGGGTAGCTGACACCACCCAGGTCTTGCGCACGCACCACGTCCCAGAGGCGGAAACGGACGTCAAAGCGGCCATCGGCCAAGCGGGACACGCTGCCCGTGACCAGTGCGTCGGCACCGCGTTCGCGCCAGGGCGCCAGATCGGGCCGGGCCATTTCGTCCAGCACCGTGCTGCTGCCTGTGACGTGGCGCAGCTGGCCACTGCGCTCCAGGTCGGCTCGCACAATGGCAGGCACATCTTGCGGCGCGCCTGCCACCACGCGGAAGGGGGCTACCGCAAATGGAATCTGCTGCATGCCCACGCCCGACACCTCGACCCGGAACTGCGCCCAGGCGGAAGCCAGCGGCGCAGCGCTCAATGCCACGCCCCCCAGCCCCGCCAGGCATTGGCGGCGGTTCAGTGCGTACGGAGAAACAACAGGCGGAACGATCGGCATGGGGCGGCGCAAGGGGAAAGACACGACGGCGTCGATAATACCGGACAGCGGTTGGCCATCAGTGTCCTTTTGGTTTCAAAAGGTTTCCCGGTCAACACACATTATTTTCCACGGCCACCCTTCTCTTGAGTTCGCCCACGCCCACACACCCCTTGCCCCTGCGCCGCCGGATTGGACGACTCTGGCCTTACTTCCGTCATGCGCAAGGTGGGCTGCTGCTGGCATTGGCAGGCACCGTCGTGGCCGCGCTGACCGAGCCAGCCATTCCTGCGTTGCTCAAAGCGTTGCTGGACAAAGGCTTTTCGGCCGATGCCTTTCCACTGTGGATGGTGCCCGCGGCGTTGATGGGCCTGTTTGCACTGCGTGGCATGGCCACGTTCCTGAGCAACTACGGCCTCAACCACACGGCCACCCATGGCATGGTGGCGCTGCGGCGCGCCATGTTCGAACGGTTGAATCTGGCCGACCTGACCTTGTTCGCCGAGCAGAGCGCCAGCAAGCTGTCCAACACCCTGGTTTATGAAGTGCAATCGGGCACGACGGTACTGGTCGGCGCCTTGTTGACCACCGTGCGCACCGTTCTCACCATCGTCGCCCTGCTGGGTTACCTGCTGTACCTGAACTGGCAGCTCACGCTGATCGTGTTGCTGTTGTTCCCGCCCTTGGCCTGGGTGATGCAGCTGCTCTCCAAGCGCCTGTACCGCATCGCCCGCAGCAGCCAGAACGCCACCGACGAGCTGGCCTATGTGGTGGAAGAGAACGTGCTGGCTCACAAAATGGTGCGCCTGCATGGCGCGCAGCAGCAACAGGCTGAGCGATTTGAGCAACTGAGCACCTCCCTGCGCCGCCTGGCCATGAAAGCCACCATTGCAGGTTCGGCAATGACGCCGCTGAGTCAGTTGCTGGCCGCTGCCGCCCTGTCCGCCGTGGTCATGGTTGCGCTCTGGCAAAGCGGCTCTGGCGCCACAGTGGGCGGCTTTGTGGGGTTCGTCACCGCGATGCTGATGCTGATCACGCCGATCCGGCAGCTGGCAGACATTGCTGGCACCATCACGCGCGGCCTGGTGGCTCTGGAGCGTGGGCTGGATCTGATCGAGCAGACCCCGGCACAATGCGACGGCAGTCACCGCACAGAGCGCACTCAGGGACGGATCGACTTCGACCAGGTGAGCGTGCGCTACGTCGGCAAAGACGGATTCGCGCTGAACCAGGTCACGCTAACGGTTCAACCGGGCGAAGTGCTGGCGCTGGTGGGCCCCTCGGGCTCGGGCAAAACCACCTTGGTGAACCTGCTGCCGCGTTTTGTCGAGCCGCAAAGCGGCGAAGTGCGGCTGGATGGCGTGCCGCTGCCGCAGTGGGCCTTGCCGGCATTGCGTGCCCAGTTCGCCATGGTCAGCCAGGATGTGGTGATGCTCAACGGCACCTTGGCAGACAACGTGGCGCTGGGCCAATCGCTGGACGAGAGACGGGTGCTTACGGCACTGCAGTCGGCCAACCTGGGTGATCTGGTGAACACGCTCCCTCAGGGAATACACAGTTTGGTGGGGCACAACGCGACCGAACTCTCGGGCGGCCAGCGGCAACGGTTGGCCATCGCTCGTGCAATTTACAAGAACGCTCCCATCCTGATTCTGGACGAAGCGACCTCGGCCCTGGACAACGAATCGGAACGGCTGGTGCAAGACGCCCTGGCACGGCTGATGGTCGGACGCACCACGCTGATCATCGCGCACCGACTGTCCACCATCGAACATGCCGACCGGGTGGTGGTGCTGGCTGACGGACGCATCGCAGAGCAAGGAACCCACACGGAATTGCTGGCGGCCAACGGCCTGTTCGCCCGCCTCAAAGCACAAGCACAGGGGCGCGACAGTCTGGACGACTGACGCGCCAACCCTTCAAAGCAGCACGATGTCGTACTGCTCCTGCGTCATCGAGCTTTCGCTTTGCAGCGAAATCGGCTTGCCAATGAAGTCGCTCAAACCAGCCAGATGGGCGCTTTCCTCATCGAGGAACAACTCCACCACTTGCGGCGGGGCCACCACGCGGAACTCGCGCGGGTTGAAGGCGCGCGCCTCGCGCAAAATTTCACGCAGGATGTCGTAACAGACACTGCGCGCGGTTTTCACATCGCCCTTGCCGGCACAGGCCGGGCATGGCTCGCACAGCATGTGCGCCAGCGACTCTCGGGTGCGCTTGCGCGTCATTTCCACCAGCCCCAGTTGCGAGAAACCGCCGATCATGGTCTTGACCCGATCGCGCGCCACTTGTTTGCGGAACTCCGCCAGTACCGCATCGCGGTGGTCTTCACGCACCATGTCGATGAAATCGACGATGACGATACCCCCCAGATTGCGCAGACGCAATTGCCGCGCAATCGCCTGAGCTGCTTCGAGGTTGGTGCGAAACACCGTGTCATCGAAATTGCGGGCTCCAACAAAACCACCGGTGTTCACATCCACCGTGGTCAGGGCCTCGGTCTGATCGATCACCAGGTAACCGCCCGATTTCAGGTCCACCCGCCGGCCCAGCGCCCGCGCAATGTCTTCGTCGATGTTGTAGAGGTCAAAGATCGGTCGCTCGCCGCTGTAGCGGGCCATGCGGTCCAGGGTGCCGGGCATGTACTCGCGGGCAAAGGTTTGCAGCAGGTCAAACTGTTCTTTCGAGTCCACCTGGATCGACTGCGTCTGCGCGCTGACCAGATCGCGCAGCACGCGCTGCATCAGGGTCAGGTCCTGGTGCAACAAAGTGCCCGGCGGCTGCCGGGCAGCGCCCGCCTTGATGGCGGCCCAGGTTTTGCGCAGGTAAGCGATGTCGTCGGCCAATTCATCGTCGGTCGCGTCTTCAGCATTGGTGCGCAAGATGAAACCACCACCGCCTTCGGCCGTCAGTGCCACGAGGCGCTGGCGCAAAGCCTCGCGCTGAGCGTAGGGAATCTTCTGCGACACGCCTATGTGCTTGTCCTGGGGCAAGAACACCAGCAGGCGTCCGGCAATGCTGATTTGCGCCGTCAGGCGTGCGCCCTTGGTGCCGATCGGGTCCTTCAGCACCTGCACCATCAGTGCCTGACCCTCGAAAATCTGCCGCTCGATCGGCAACACCGCTGCCGTGGCGGGTGCTGTCACAGTGGGCGCTCCGTCAGCAGCGGGCTGGCCGCTGGCCACCAGAGGCGCCTTGTCCTTGCCAGCATGGCGCGCGGTGATGTTGGGCAGCAGGTCGGCGACGTGCAAGAACGCCGCCCTGTCCAGCCCCACGTCGATGAACGCAGACTGCATGCCCGGCAACACACGCGACACCTTGCCCAGGTAAATGTTGCCCACCAGCCCACGCTCCAGCGTGCGCTCGATGTGCACTTCCTGCACGGCGCCCTGTTCCACCACCGCGACGCGTGTTTCCTGGGGTGACCAGTTGATGAGAATGTCTTGAGCCATGGTTGGATTACAGCAGACGCAGACCAGCAGCGCGCAGCACTTGTGCCGTCTCGAAAGCGGGCAGGCCCATGATCCCGGTGTAGCTGCCACTGATGCGCCTTATCCACAGCCCTGCCAACCCCTGTATGCCGTAGGCACCCGCCTTGCCCATGGGTTCGCCGGTGTCCACGTAGCGCTGAATGTCGGCCGCAGACCATTCACCAAATTCCACCTGCGAACGGTTCAGGGCCTGAAAAACCTCACCCCGGTGGGCCACAGCCACGGCCGTCAACACCTGATGGCGCCGACCAGCCAGCGCTTGCAACATCCGGCGCGCGTCCGCCTTGGATGCCGGCTTGCCCAAAATCTCCCGTCCCAAGGCCACCGTGGTATCCGCACACAGCACGGGGCCCGCCGGCAGACCTCGGCGCTGCAAGCGAGCGACCGCTGCATCGAGCTTGTGGCGGGTCACGCGCTGCACGTAGCGGGCCGGCGCTTCGTTGGGCAGCACCTCCTCCAGCGCTTCGGCATCTTCGCCCGCATCAGGAAGCAGCAGTTCGGTGCGCACGCCCCACTGGGCCAGCAAATCGCGGCGACGCGGACTTTGAGAAGCCAGGTAAACCCAAGGACCTTCGTGCGGTTCAGTCATGCAACATCATTCCCGGTGGTAAGGGTGGTTGGCGTTGACCGACCAGGCTCGGTACAACTGCTCAATCAGCAGCACTCGCGCCAAGGCATGCGGCAACGTCATGTCAGACAAGCGGATGCGCAATTGCGCGGCAGCTTTGAAAGCGGGGTCAAGCCCATCAGGCCCACCAATGATCAAAGCGACGTCATCCCCGCCCATCTGCCAGTCCCGCAGGTGTTTGGCCAGCGCCACTGTGGTCAACTGGGTACCGCGCTCGTCCAGCGCCACCACGCGAGCGCCCTTAGGGATGGCCGCCTCAATGCGGGCGCGCTCGGCAGCCAGCAAGGTTTCGAGCGTTTTGGAGCCGCGCGGCTCGGTTTTGACGGTCTTGACCTCCACCCGGCAATCGGGTGGAAAACGCTTGGCGTAATCGTCGTAGGCGGTCTGGGCCCAGTCGGGCATGCGCTGCCCAACCGCGACGATGATCAACTTCATGCCTGGGGCTTGGCGGCCTTGGCAGGCGCTTTGCGGGCCGGTGCCTTGGCAGCAGCTTTCTTGGCCGCCGGCTTCTTGGCTTCGCCGCCCACTTTCACCACCTTCACCGGGGCTGCGCGGGTGGACTTGGCAGCGGGTTTGGCGGCGGAACGGGAGGCGGCTGGGCGGGCCGCCGGACTGGTACCAGCCACGGTTTTGCGCGCCGGCGCCTTCTTGGCCGGTGCCTGAGCTGCTGCGGTTGCCGCAGCCTGGGCCTTGCGCACCCGCTTGGCGGGTACCGCGGGAACCTCGGCCAACGTCGCGGACTTGCGCGGCTTGGCGGTCTTGCGCGCTGGCTCGGTACCCGTTTCACTCGGCTGGGCGAACTTGGCTTTGGCGGCGTGCTTGATGCGCACCGGCTTGTCGCCCCAAATCTCTTCCAGACGGTAGTACTGGCGGATGCTTGGCTGCATCACATGCACCACCGCGGCACCACAGTCCACGATGATCCATTCGCCGTTTTCTTCGCCCTCGGTACGAGGCTTCTCGAACCCGGCCTCGCGCACCGCGTCTCGCACACTGGCGGCCAAGGCCTTGGTCTGGCGGTTGGACGTGCCGCTGGCCACAATCACCCGCTCGAACAGGGGCGACAGCAGCTCGGTGTTGAACACCTGAATGTCCTGCGCTTTCACGTCTTCCAGGCCATCGACGATGGCGCGCTGCAGTTTCTGGATGTTTTTCTTGACGGCGGTATCGCTCATGTAGTTGATTCGTAAAGGTGGTGTTCGGAAATATAACGCGCTACGCCTTCGGGCACCAGCACCTCCAGATCGGGATGGCGCTGGCTCTGGCCACGCACATGGGCCCGGATGGCGGTGGAACTGGTGAGCTGCAAGGGCATGTCGATGCGCACAAAGGGCAGCTCGGTCGAACTCATGTTGGTCTCGACCATGGCACCTGAGGTATTGGCGGCACCGAGTTGAACCGGTCGGTTCGCCACAGCCAGCTGGGCCAGGCGCAAGACTTCGTCCCAGCGCACCCAGGAGCGGAAGGCCAGCAACTGGTCCGCACCCACAATCAAAAACAGCTGGGCTCCTGGGTGTTCGGTACTCAGTTCGTTGAGGGTGTCGGCGGTGTAGGAAGGGCCGGCGCGACGGATTTCGCGCTGGTCAATGCGCACCCCAGGCAGGTCTGCGAACGCACGCTCGCACATGGCCACCCGGTGCTCGGCGTCGCTCAACGTGCGGGACTTGTGCCATGCCAAGCCAGTGGGCAGGATGTAAAGCACGTCCAGCCGCAGCTGATTCAGCGCGGCTTGCGCCAACGCTCGGTGCGCCGAATGCGGAGGATCGAACGCGCCGCCGAACATGCCCACACGCTGGGCCATGGGCCGCTGGTTCACAACCAGTCCCGGCGTACCAGAAATTCGTGGACCAGCCGGTGTTCCGGCGTGCCAGACACAGGTTGTTCGTTGTAGGACCAGCGCACCAGGGGGGGCATGGACAGCAGAATCGATTCGCTGCGCCCGCCAGACTGGAGTCCAAAATGGGTACCCCGGTCCCAGACCAGGTTGAACTCGACGTAGCGACCACGGCGGTACAGCTGGAACTGACGCTCCCGTTCGCCGTAAGGCACCTGCAGACGGCGCTGCACAATGGGCAGGTAGGCATGCAGAAACGCATCGCCCACAGCCTGGGTCATCGCGAACCCACCATCGAAGCCAAGTTCAGAGAAGTCGTCGTAGAAAACACCACCAATGCCGCGTTGCTCCTGACGATGCTTGTTGCAGAAATAGTCGTCACACCAACTCTTGAAGCGCGGGTACTTGTCGGCACCGAAAGGCTGCAGCGCGTTGGCGCAGGTACGGTGGAAGTGCACCGCATCTTCCTCGAAACCGTAGTAAGGGGTCAGGTCCATGCCGCCACCAAACCAGCTCACCGGCTCGCCGCCGTTCAGCGGGGTGGCGGTGATCATGCGCACGTTCATGTGTACCGTGGGCACGTAGGGGTTGCGAGGGTGGAACACCAGAGAGACGCCCAGCGCCTCGAAAGGAGCCCCTGCCAGTTCCGGCCGGTGCTGGGTGGCCGATGGCGGCAGCCTCGGCCCGCTGACGTGCGAAAAACCACACCCAGCACGTTCGAACACCGGGCCGTCTTCCAGAATCTGGGTAATGCCGTTGCCTTGCAGGGCTTCACCAGGGGCCTTTTCCCAGCCGTCGGAAACAAAAGCCTTGCCATCGATCTCGGAGATCGCGGAGGTGATGCGCTGCTGCAAACCCAGCAGGTACTCACGCATCGCAGTGGTGGGCGAGCGACTCATGACCTCAGCGCTCGGTAGCCGATGTCGGTGCGGTACTGCATGCCGTCAAAGGCCACGCCGCCGACCAGTTCGTAGGCACGGCGCTGCGCATCGGCCACCGTGAAGCCCAAGGCGGTGGCACACAGCACCCGCCCTCCGGCCGTGACCACCTGTCCGGCTTGCATCGAGGTACCAGCGTGGAACACCACGGCGTCAGCCTGGTCGGCCGGCAAACGGGTGATGGCGTCACCTTTGCGCGGCTGCATCGGGTAGCCGTGCGCGGCCAGCACCACACCCAGGGCGCAACGCTCGTCCCATTGCAGGGAGATCTCATCCAGTCGCTGCTCGGCAGCGGCCAGCATCACCTCTGCCAGGTCGCTCTGCAGGCGCATCATGATGGGCTGGGTTTCGGGATCGCCCATGCGGCAGTTGAACTCCAGTGTCTTGACCGACCCATTGGGCTCGATCATCAAGCCGGCGTACAGAAAACCGGTGTAGGGAATGCCATCGGCTTCCATGCCGCGCACCGTGGGCAGGATGATTTCTTCCATTGCACGGCGGTGAACTTCGGGCGTGACCACCGGCGCGGGCGAATAGGCGCCCATGCCACCTGTGTTTGGGCCCTGGTCGGCGTCCAACAGGCGCTTGTGGTCCTGGCTGGTGGCCAGAGCGGTCACGGTTTTGCCATCGCACAGCACGATGAAGCTGGCCTCTTCCCCTTGCAGGAAAGACTCGATCACCACCCGGGCGCCACCGGCGTTGTGGGCCACGCCCAGCTTGTTGTCGAGCAGCATGAAGTCGATGGCTTCGTGCGCTTCGGCCAGCGTCATCGCCACCACCACGCCTTTGCCAGCAGCCAGGCCATCGGCCTTCACCACGATGGGCGCGCCCTCGCGGTCCACATAAGCGTGGGCCGCCGCAGCGTCAGTAAAGGTTTCGTACGACGCTGTGGGGATGCCGTGACGCTGCATGAACGCCTTGGAAAATGCCTTGGAGCTTTCCAGCTGGGCAGCCGCCTTCGTGGGGCCGAAGATGGCCAGGCCGTGGGCGCGGAACTCGTCCACCACACCGGCCGCCAGCGGCGCCTCGGGGCCGACCACCGTGAGTGCGATGCCTTGCGCCTGTGCCCACTCGCGCAGCGCGCGCACGTCGGTGATGTCGATGTTTGTCAGGTCCGCGTCCAGCGCGGTACCGCCGTTGCCCGGGGCCACGAAGACCTGAGCCACGCGCGGCGACTGCTTCATCTTCCAGGCCAGCGCATGCTCGCGCCCGCCGCCCCCCACCACCAGCACTTTCATTCGGTCGCTCATTCGTTGATTTCCGCGTTGTGGAACACGTTCTGCACGTCATCCAGGTCTTCGAGCACGTCCAGCAGCTTCTGCATCTTGGCCGCGTCGTCGCCTCTGAGTTCGATGGTGTTGTCGGCGCGCATGGTCACCTCGGCCACCTCGGGCGTCAGGCCGGCAGCCTCCAGCGCGTTCTTGACGGCCTCAAAGTCGGCGGGCGCGGTCAGCACTTCAATGGCGCCATCGTCGTCGCTCACGACATCCTCGGCGCCCGCCTCCAGCGCCACTTCCATCACCCGGTCTTCGGACGTGCCGGGCGCGAAAATGAGCTGGCCGCAGTGCTTGAACTGGAAGGCCACCGAACCTTCGGTGCCCAGGTTGCCACCGTGCTTGCTGAAAGCGTGGCGAACCTCGGCCACGGTGCGCACGCGGTTGTCGGTCATTGTGTCCACGATGATGGCCGCCCCGCCGATGCCGTAGCCTTCGTAGCGGATTTCCTCGTAGTTCACATCCTGCAAAGCACCGGAGGCCTTGTCGATGTTGTACTTCACCCGGTCGGCCGGCATGTTGGCCGCCTTGGCCTTGTCGACCGCCAGACGAAGGCGGGGATTGGCGCTCAGGTCCGGGCCACCCTGGCGCGCCGCCACCGTGATCTCGCGGATGATGCGCGTCCAGATCTTGCCGCGTTTTTCATCCTGCCGGCCCTTGCGGTGCTGAATGTTGGCCCATTTGCTATGACCTGCCATGACAACCCTCTTGAATTTCGTGTACGCTGATTCGCAGATAACCCGCCATTGTACTTTTCTGTACTTTTTGCCCCATCGAGGAGCCACGACATGACCGAGCCGCTGCTGATCGCACGCCACGCCGACACCGAATGCCTGCTGCTGCCCGACCGCGCCAATCGCCACGGTCTCATCACGGGCGCCACCGGCACCGGCAAAACCGTCACGCTGCAAACCCTGGCCGAAGGCTTTTCGCGCATCGGGGTGCCGGTGTTCATGGCCGACGTCAAGGGCGACCTCACCGGCATCAGCCAGACCGGCAGCATTGGCGGCAAGCTGGCCCAGGTGCTGGCCGACCGGGGGATTGCCCTGCCCGACCCGGTGGCCTGCCCCACGACCCTGTGGGACGTGTTCGGCGAGCAAGGCCACCCAGTGCGCGCCACGGTCAGCGACATGGGCCCCTTGCTGCTGGCCCGAATGCTCGACTTGAACGATACCCAGTCCGGCGTATTGAATCTGGTGTTCAAGATTGCCGACGACCACGGCCTGCTGCTGCTGGACCTGAAAGACCTGCGCACCATGCTGCAGCATGTGGGCGACAACGCCAAGCAGTTCACCACCGAATACGGCAACATCAGCGCGGCCAGCGTGGGGGCCATCCAGCGCGGGCTGCTGCAAATCGAACAACAGGGCGGCGACAAGTTCTTTGGCGAGCCGATGCTCGACATCAACGATTTCATGCAGACCGTCGCTGGCAAAGGAGTCATCAACATCCTGGCCGCCGACAAGCTGTTGAATTCGCCCCGCCTGTACGCCACCTTCCTGCTCTGGATGCTGAGCGAGCTGTTCGAGCAACTGCCTGAAATCCGCGACCCAGAAAAGCCCAAACTGGTGTTCTTCTTAGACGAAGCGCACTTGTTGTTCAACGAAGCGCCCAAGGTGCTGGTAGAGCGCATCGAACTGGTGGTTCGGTTGGTGCGTTCCAAAGGGGTCGGCGTGTACTTCGTCACCCAGAACCCGCTGGACATTCCGGACAGCGTGCTGGGCCAGCTGGGTAACCGGGTGCAGCATGCCCTGCGCGCCTTCACTCCGCGCGATCAGAAGGCGGTGAAAGCCACCGCCCAGACCATGCGTCCCAAAGCGGGGCTGGACATCGAAGCAGCCATCACCGAACTGGCGGTGGGTGAAGCGCTGGTGAGCTTGCTGGACGCCAAGGGCCGCCCGTGCGAGACCGAGCGTGTGTTTGTGCTGCCGCCGGGCAGCCAGATTGGCCCCATCACACCGGCACAGCGCCAAGCGCTGCTGCAAGACTCCTTGGTGGCGGGTGTGTACGAAAAGGTGCTGGACCGTGAAAGTGCACACGAAGTGCTGCGGGCCCACGCTGGCGCCCGGGGGGAGGCTGCCACAGCCACGTCAGCCGAAGTGCCCCAGGCACCCCGTGTGCCCGGTTTGGGCAGCCCAGCAGCAGGCCAGGCCGAAGGCGGCGGCCTGGGCCAGGTGGTCAACGAAGCCCTGTTTGGCCGCACCGGCCCGCGCGGTGGCCAATACGACGGTCTGGTGCAAACCATGGCCAAAACGGCCGCCCGAAGCGTGGCCAGTGGCTTGGGTCGGCAATTGGTGCGAGGTTTACTGGGGGGTCTGTTGGGCGGTCGGCGCTAAGGGGCTTCGCCTCACCAGTCACTGGCGAGCGACTCGGCGTAGTCGTACAACTGACCGAGAATTACCTCGGCGCGCTCGTCACCCTGCTCGCTGGCCTGCTCGGCAAGCCCATCGATGCGCTCGAAAAGCTGCTCCAGGGTGAGTGCACCACCCGCACCCTCCATCAAACGGGCCGCGCAATGGGCGGCCCAGCGCGCCTTTTCCTCAGCGGCCAACGTTTGCGGAAAATTGCGCGCACGGTAGCGGAACACCAGTTCCGGCAAACGTTCGTCGTCGAAACCGGTCTTGGTCCAAGCGGGGTCTGCAGGGTCCACAGTGCGAAGGTGGTTCAGGCGGCGCCGGTCACCGGGGCCGATGAAGCCACCGTACAAATCCTGATCGACATCCACCGCAGCACTGGCCTGTGGGCGTTCAAACACCTCTTGCCACAGGGCACTCAAATCGGGCAAAGCCGCCGCGCGTTCCGCGTGGGCCATGGCCTGCTCCAGGGACAGGCCCCACCGCTGCGCCATTTCGGGCCGCAAGGTACGCAGGTTGCTCACCACCATGGGCGACTTGTTCAAATGAATGCTCTTGATGGGCAGGCGGGTGGTGCCTTCGGGCAGATCTTCGGTGCGGGTGAACAGGCGCTGGCGCAGCTCGTCTGCATTGATGGACGCGAGCTCGCTGGGGTCATGCGCCAAATCCCAGGCCAGCAGTTCGTTGCGGTTGGTGGGATGGCTGGCGAGTGGCCACATGACCGCAAGACAGCCCCTCTCCGGGGGCACCATGCCCGAGACATGCAGAAATGGCCGCGCCTGTCCCACTTCGGCGGGCAGCCCCAGTTCTGCCATCACGCGGTCTTTCTTGTGCAACCCAAACGCAAACTCGAACAGTTTGGGGTGGTGCTGCCGAATCAACCTAGCCACGGCGATCGTGGCACGCACGTCAGACAGGGCATCGTGCGCAGCTTCGTGGGTGATGCCATTGGCGCGGGTCAAGTCCTCCAGCTTGAAGCTGGGGCGACCATCGGGCTTCTTGGGCCAGGCCAGGCCCTCGGGACGCAAGGCGTAAGTCATGCGCACCACGTCCAGCAAATCCCAGCGACCACAGCCGTTTTGCCACTCGCGGGCGTACGGGTCCATCAAATTGCGCCAGAACAGGTAACGGGTGAACTCGTCGTCAAAACGGATGGTGTTGTAGCCCACGCCCACCGTCCCGGGCAAAGCCAGTTCCGCTTCGATGCGGGCGGCGAACTCGTGCTCTGGCACCCCTTGTGCCAAACACTGCTGGGGCGTGATGCCGGTGATCAAGCAGCTTTCGGGATCGGGCAAAAAATCCGGCGCCGGCTGGCAGTAGAGCATCACCGGCTCGCCGATCTCGTTGAGTTCGGCGTCGGTGCGGATGGCTGCGAACTGTGCAGGCCGATCCGAGCGGGGTTTGGCGCCGAAGGTTTCGTAATCGTGCCAAAGAAAGGTGTGGGTGTTCATGAGGCGTCGCGTTGAGGTGGGCCGATTATTGACGAGCGCACAGCCGCTGCCCATCCCCGGTTTGGGGGATGAGTGCCCAGAAAAAAGCCGGTGAGGGCATCACCGGCTCGGGAATGGCACAGAAGGCAGTCAGAGTCAGTCGGCAGTGGCCTCTTCCGGCTCTGCCGGCTCCGCTTTGGATGCCCGGTCTTTCTTCTGCAGAGGCTGGATGTCCAGCTTGACCTCGGGCTTGTCCTCGACCGTGGTATCCATGTCCACCGAGAGGCGTCCACCATCGGTCAGACGGCCGAACAACAATTCATCGGCCAGCGCACGGCGGATGGTGTCTTGAATCAGACGCTGCATCGGACGCGCGCCCATCAGCGGATCAAATCCCTTCTTCGCCAGATACTTGCGCAACGAATCCGTGAAAGTGACCTCCACCTTTTTCTCGGCCAGTTGCTGCTCGAGCTGCAGCAGGAACTTGTCAACCACCCGCAGGATGATCTGTTCGTCCAGCGGCTTGAAGCTGACGATGGCATCCAGCCGGTTGCGGAACTCGGGCGTGAACAGGCGCTTGATGTCGCCCATTTCGTCACCCGCCTGGCGCGGGTTGGTGAACCCGATGGTCGCCTTGTTCATGGTCTCGGCGCCCGCGTTGGTGGTCATCACAATGATGGCGTTGTGGAAGTCGGCCTTGCGCCCGTTGTTGTCTGTCAAGGTGCCGTGGTCCATCACCTGCAGCAGCACGTTGTAGATGGCCGGGTGGGCCTTCTCGATTTCGTCGAGCAACAGCACGCAATGCGGCTTCTTGGTGATGGCCTCGGTCAACAAATCGCCTTGGTCAAAGCCCACGT
>JACCDT010538384.1_pt1 | contig 15492 bp, 10 predicted proteins | sample 7446291 | NCBI WGS metagenome assembly JACCDT01 (sample SAMN15323446, study PRJNA562643) | freshwater metagenome | isolation source: river surface water | place: USA:Blue River Watershed | collected 2017-08-17 | reverse complement strand
TGATGCAGATACGTTAGCTCGCATTCAGGACAATCAGGGCGTGACAGCATTGATACGTGCCAGCAATAAAGGCAATGCCGACGTTGTTGAGGCCATCATGAAAGCCGTCGACGATCCGGATAGTCTGGCCAAAATGAAGGACACTCGCGGGCGGATCGCACTGTCCTATGCCGCGTCCGCCGGGCATGCCGATACCGTGAGGATGCTGCTTAAATTCGTCAAAGATAAGGATGCCTATGTGCGGACGAAGGCAATCGGTGATGTGACGCCCCTGCATGCTGCCGCATTGATTGGTGCAACTGAAACAGTCGGGGCGATATTGAGTGCGGCAAACGATAAGGACTCGCTGGCGCAGATGCAAGATCACCGAGGCCTGAATGCGCTTTCGCGGGCTGCGCTCGGCGGCCACACTGACACCGCCGTGCTGATTTTGAATTCGGTGATAAAAAAACGCCGGCTTGCAATGAGTCCGGACAATTCGGGCCAGGTTTCGATATTCCTTGCAGATTTCGCTGGCCACCATGAAACGTCGCTTGCCATCGCCAGGACCATCGCTGGTGATATGTAGTTCATGCGTGCCCATGGGAGTGAAGGAGCATTTTCGATACCGGGCAGGTCAGGCTGGGCGTCACTCTTTTGGGCGGATCTCTCCTATCTAATAATCCAAAGCGCCCACCGGCACAGCGGGCGCTTTGCCTAAAATCGCGGTCAGTGTCTGGGTCAGGATAGCTACGCTGTTGTCAAAGCAGCCGTGACTGCTGCGGATATCGCCGGCACCCGTGGAGACCTTCGCAGCATCTAACAAAAAAAGATGGCCAGCCGGTGCCTGCCTGCCGCGGGTTGCAAAGGCCGTGGCTGGCAGCTGCCCCGACCAGAACAAGGTCTGCCAGCGCGTCAGTGCTTCCAGCGTGGTCGGCTCCCAGAATTTCAGATTGGCGCTCGCCGGATCAAACGATCGCGCCAAGCCCAGCAAAGGCGTCTTGTGACGGCGCTCCAGCGCCCGGCTGACCAGATACAGCAGCGATTTCCTGTAGGGCCCGACGCTGTCATCAAGCTCGCGGCGGTCGGACAGGACATGAATGCGGAAAGTGTCTTGCGGTAGCGTGCCGTCTGTCAGCGCGGGTGCATAGTGACTCAGCGCGAAATCGATGTCGCAGGCGGGTGCCCACAGTATGCAGCTGGCTGTCTTCATGCCGCGTAAGCTGAATTCCGTGAGCAGACGGCCGCACACAAAGGCACCGGCCGAATGTCCAATGAGATGGATGTGTAATTCAGGCACTTGCGCTGCCAGCTGGCTGAGTTGCGTTCCCATCGCATCGAGACCGCGGCCTTCCCAGGTGGCATGGGCAATGTTCTCTTTCATTTCGGTCCATAGGCCGCGCACCAGCAGCTGGCGGCAACCGAGTTCGACGCTGCGGTCCCAGACTTCGGTCAGCTGCTCGGTGACGCCGCGTGCCGGCAGGGCTTCCATACCGAAATGTGTCTGCACATAGTCGTTTAACTCATCCACCAGCGTATCGACGACACTGCTTTTCCAGGTGACGAACAATGGATAGATTCCGTTCTGCTCGAATTGCGGGCCGAGGATGCGGATCCGTTTGATCGAGTCTTCCTCGGCATTCAGGCCGCCGTGCGCGTAGATGACCAGGTGTTTGCGGGCATCCGTCCGTGCGGCGAACCAGTCGGCCGGCAATTCACGGCAGACATGGATGGCGGCGTCGTTCGCGTCCGCCACCTCGGGCAGCCGGTTACGGATGGCGCCGTCGTTGCCGGTGACGAGGGTGTGCCGGTATGCCCGCTCTGTCTGCCAGACGTCAGCACGACGGGCCAGCGGGTCTTCGCTGCCGAAGCGCAGCGTGCCATCGGTGCCAGCGAGCTTCTGGCTGCTGCTCTCACGCCGAAAGTAGGCACAGGCCTGTGACGGCAGGTTCACCGGTACCCCCAGTGCCGTGACCCAGGCGTCGAGCCCGTTGTCCACCCAGTCGGCATAGCCGAGCACCGCAAAGCCGCAGGCGCCCCAGCGCGTTCCCCAGGAGTTTTGCACGATGAAACCATCGGCGGTGTAGCCCACGATCGCAAATGCGTGACCTCCCCAGCGCCGGGCCGACTTCGCCAGATCGATCAGCGGCAGCCGGGACAGATCGGGCAGGGGCTGCCTGGCTTTTCTTCGGGCAGTCAGGTCCCAGCCGGCATGCACATTCGCTGAGACATAGATCGCGCCGCGTTCCCTGATCGCAGTCTGCATGTCCGTGACCGAGGTTGCATCGATACGATAGTAGACGCCGAGCGGGCGATGCCTTGCGTCGTCGTCCCAGCCGGCCAGCGGACGGACGAAACTGCCGCCCTGATAAGGCCACAGCGATTCACGACAAACGCCGTGCCGGTGCCAGCCTCGCAGCGCGCCACGGCAACTCGATCCCTCGTAGTCTTCGCCGTCCCACTCGTCATACATGCGCGCCAGCTGATACAGCATGCGCGGGCTGACAATGTCCGTGGCGCCCATGGTGAAATCCGAGCGCTGCCACAGCAGATAGTTGATGACCGCAGCCAGACCGAAGCCGGTGCACGCGCCTTGCTTGCCCTGATCGAGGATCAGGCCGGCCTGCAGATACGCCGGGAACAGGCGGCGCATGGCGTCGGGTTCTGGCCAGACCGCCGGCAGATTGATGACGGGCGGCCGGTAAGGAAGATCGCGCAGGTCCAGACGGTCCGGCCGGGCGTCCAGCGTCAGCAGATCGTCCCTGAGTTGAATGACGTTGCTGGGCATCGCCGCCTCGCGCCGGGTCCGTGCTCAAGTGACTGCTCAAGTCTGCATCGACTTGCCGCAGCCTGTCTGGAGGCAGCGCAAGCCGCGCCGACGTTTACGGCGACGGGACTTCCCGGATCGGAATCACCTTCGCTGCTTGTTTCTTTTCCAGGATCAGCGGCAGGCAGCGATGGTCATCTTGATAGATCGACACACAATCGAGGCACTGGAAGCATTCGCGGTAATTGATCTTGCCGGCCTGGTCGATCGCCTGATATTCACAGCGATGGCGGCAGCTCTGGCACGGGGTGCCGCACGAAGTGCGGCGTGCGATCCAATCCCAGCGGCGCAGGAAGCCCAGCGTCGCCAGCGCCGCTCCCAGCGGACAGATGTAGCGGCAGTAACCGCGATAGACGACGATGCTCAGCGCAACGCATGCAGCGGCCCACAGCACGTAGGGCCACGAGCGCACGAAGTACGAACTGATCGCTGTCTTGAACGGCTCGATCTCGACGGCCCAGCTGGCGAAGTCGGGCGCGGCAAACACTGCGCCGACGATCACGGCCAGCACGATGTACTTCACCCACTTCAGTTTGGCATCGAGCGCCGCGCGCAGCCGCCGCTGCCGCACGCCGACGGTATTGGCAATCAGGCTGATCAGCTCTTGCAGCGCACCGAACGGGCACAGCCAGCCGCAGAAGGTGCCGCGCCCCCAGACCAGCAGGGTCAGGCCGACGAAGGCCCACAGGATCACTGTCATCGGATCGTTCATCAGGAAGGCGAGGTCGCCGCCGCCGGTCAGCGATTCGATCGCTGCCGTGATGTTCACGATCGTCAGCTGGCCCTGTGCATACCAGCCGATGAAGCCGACGGTGAATAGCAGGTACAGCGTGCGCAGCAGGCGCAGCCAGCGTGCATCGGCGCTGAACCGTTTCTGCGCGACCAGTGCGACGCTCAGCAGCGCCAGTCCGGCCACAAGCACCGCGATATCGCCCCGGCGCGATTGCCATTGCGCCAGCCATTCCGGCTCGTCGGACTGCGGCAGCGCGAGCGCCAGTGGCGCGGTGGTGGCCGGCGCGGGCGCAGGTGCGGCATCGGCCGTCACGGCCGCCGGTACGTCGCTGGCTACGGTGCTTGCTTCAGCCTGTGCGCCGGACTTTGCCTGTGTGCCTGCTTTGCCCGTCGCAGGGGCAACGGTACTGGCGTTGGGTGCCGATGGCGCTGCGGTCGTCGATCCTGCGGGCGGTGCGGCGGTGGCTGCCGCAGATTTCGCCGGCCGGGTGCCGGGCAATTGCACCATCACGCGCGGCGGCGTCGAGACGATCGTCGTGATGTTGACCACCGGCGGCGGCACGGGCGTGGCCTGTGGACCACCTTTGACGGGCGCAGACGATGGCGCTGTGGGAGCGGGGACCGTTGCCGGCGCCGTCGGGGTCGCCGCTGAGTTCGCAGCGGCGCTTACCGAGGCGGTGCCGTTGCTGCCTGCCTTGTCGCCGGCTGTCGCTGGGGAGCTTGCGGCCGCTGCCGCCGGCTTCGGCGTGTCGGCAGCAGCTACGGCAGCGGCTGCCGGCGCAACGGTCTTGCCATTGTCCGGCACGATACCGGCCAGCTTCAGTCTGGCCAGTGCGACATTGGCCGCCGCGCTCAGAATGGTGCGGGTGATCGCCTTGGCCGTGATCGTGCCGGTGTGGATGCCGCGCAGGTGTGCCGCCTGTTCGCTGCGGCTGGGGGCGTCGTTGGCCTTGCCGACCTCGATGGTATGGCGCAGCGACAGGCCGTTGTGCTGCCGGGTATAAATGTGCAGCCTGGCGGCTTCGTCGTCGCGCACGAACAGCGGCTCTTTCTGTTCGAGCAGCTGCACGCTCAGAAAGCTGCCATTCAGGTCCATCACGACCAGCAAATTGATTGCCTTGCCACTGTAGCCGCGCACCGTGGTGAGCTCATACGTCTCGAACGCATAAGCTTTCAGCTCGGGCTTGGCGTCCGGGTTGGACGGATTGGGCAGGTACAGCGGCCAGACCGGCAGATCGGACTGGATCTCGCCGACCACATAGTCGCCGCCCACCAGCCGCTCGATGTCCTGCTTCCACAAGGCGCCGGCCAGTGCCGGCATACAGAGGCTCGCCAACAGCAGGGCGAGCAGCATTCTCAACAGATTACCGCGCATTTTCTCGTCGTCTTAAGCACACCTTTGGCAAAAGCTGATGGTATTCAGTGCCATATTTGGGCACGATACCATCCGTTCCGGCAAAGGCCGGTTTTCAATTTCAAAAGACGGGAGACAAACATGGAAGTTCTGATCACGGGCGGCGCCGGGTTCCTCGGCGCGAAGCTGGCCCGCCAGCTGCTGGCCAAGGGCACGCTGGCGGACGCCTCGGGACAGCAGCAGCCGATCACGCGACTGACGCTGCTGGACATGGTCGCCGCGCAGGGCTTTACCGACCCACGCGTGAACATCGTCACCGGCGACGTGTCCGACGCGGCCACGCTGGCGCGCGTGGTGACGCCGTCGGTGCAGTCGATCTTCCATCTGGCTGCGGTCGTCAGCGGCGAGGCCGAGGCCGATTTCGATCTCGGCATGCGCATCAACCTCGATTCGACCCGTCTGCTGCTTGAGCAGGCGCGCAAGAACGGCAACCGTCCGCGCGTAGTCTTCACCAGCACCGTCGCCGTGTTCGGCGGCGATATGCCGCCCAAGGTGCTGGACAGCACGCCGGCCACGCCGCAAGGCTCGTATGGCTCGCAGAAAGCGATGTGCGAGCTGATGGTGTCCGATTTCACCCGCAAGGGCTTTATCGACGGCCGCTCGCTGCGCCTGCCCACGATCAGTGTGCGCCCGGGCAAGGCCAACAAGGCCGCGTCGAGCTTCGCCAGCGGCATCATCCGCGAGCCGCTGAACGGCGTGGTGTCCGAGTGCCCGGTGCCGCCGGACACCAAGGTCTGGGTGCTGTCGCCGCGCTGCACGATCAAGAACCTGGTCCACGCGCATGAGCTCGACGCTGCCGGCTTCGCGCGCAAGGGCGCGGTGAACCTGCCGGGCCTGACCACCACCGTCGGCGACATGGTCGCTGCGATGGGCCGCGTCGCCGGTGAGGACAAGGTGAAGCTGGTGCACTGGAAGGAAGATGAGGCCGTGATGAAGCTGGTGAGGACCTGGCCGGGCGACTTTGTCACCGAGCGCGCCGACGCCATGGGCTTCGTGCATGACGCCAGCTTCGATGAAGTGGTGCAGGCGTACATCGAGGAAGAGCTGGGCGGCAAGGTCGCCTGACGCGGCCTCAGCCGGTGCCGCCGCCATTGCGCGGCGGCGCCACTGCCCGGTATCAGGCGCTTTGCGCCGATGCCGGCTGGCCGACCGGCATTTCGCGGATCGGCAGGTTCACCAGCGCCGCCGCCACGGCCAGCACGATGTCGGCGTACCACATCCAGCTATAGTCACCGAAGCGCGTCACCGCGACGCCGCCGAGCCAGGCGCCGAGAAAGCCGCCGATCTGATGCGACAGCAAGGTCAGGCCGAACAGGGTGGCGAGATAGCGCATGCCGAACAGTTTGCCGACAATGGCCGCTGTGGGCGGCACGGTCGCCAGCCAGGTAACGCCCAGGCCGGCGGCAAACAGATAGAAGGTTGCCGGTGTTTTTGGCAGCAGCAGATACGCCATGATCAGCAGCGCGCGCGAGCCGTACATCAGCGACAAAATATGCTTGCTGCGATAGCGGCCGACCCACGCGCCGGCCAACAGGCTGCCCACGATATTCGACAGGCCGATAATGGCCAGCGACCAGCTGGCCACGCTGGCCGGCAGGCCGCACAGATCGACTTCGCCCGGCAGGTGCGTCACCAGAAAAGCGATATGAAATCCGCAGGTGAAGAAGCCGGCATGCAGCAACCAGTAACTGCGATCGTTCAGCGCTTCGCGCAGTGCCGGGCCCAGCCCGGAGCCCTGCGGCGGGCGTGACGGCGCGGCCGCGGATCCGGTCACTTTGCCGACCAGCGGCAATGCGGCCAGCGACGTCAGTGCCAGCGCCCACAGCGCGCCCATCCAGCCGATCGACTGGATCAGCTTCTGCACCAGCGGCGCAAAGACAAACTGCCCCAGGGAGCCGCCGGCATTGATGACGCCAGATGCGGCGCCGCGCGCGTCGGCCGGCAGGCGCTGCGCCGCCGCGCCGATGAGCACCGAGAATCCGCCCGCGCCAGAACCAGCGGCTGTCAGCACGCCGAGCGCGAGCGACAGCCCGAACCCATTACTTGCCCAGGGTGTGACGACGTAGCCTGCGGCCAGCATCATCAGCGAAAAAATCAGCACGGCGCGCGGACCGAAGCGGTCGGCAACGGCACCGGCAATCGGCTGCACCAGCCCCCAGGTGAACTGGCCGATCGCCAGCGCGAGGCTGATGGTCGCAATGCCCATGCCGGTGGCGCTGTTGATCGGGCTGATGAACAGGCCCATCGATTGGCGCGTGCCCATCGTGACCATCAGGATGCCGGCGGCGGCAAGGGTGACCGAGAGAACCTCGGGGCGGCGGAGGGTAGCGAACATGAGGGTCAGTGGCGAAGGCAGTGCGCCATTCTGTTGGCATTTTCCCGTTGGCCGCAAATCAGTTATCGTCGCGCATAGTACAGAAAATCTATGCCATGACTTCCTACCCTCCACTGAAGGCACTGGTGGCTTTCGACGCGGCGATGAAGAGCGGCAGCTTTGCGCTTGCCGCCGCAGAGCTGTGTGTGACGCCCGGCGCGATCGGCCAGCAGATCCACAAGCTGGAGGACTGGCTCGGCACCCGGCTGTTCATCCGCCAGACCCGGCAAGTGCTGCCTACCGAGGCGGCCACGGCCTACTGGCAGAAGATACAGCCGGCACTGGCACAGATCGCCGCGGCCAGCCATTGGCAGAGGCGTCGGCGCAGCAGCGCGGTGTCACTGTCGATGGCGCCGAGCTTCGCGGCCAAATGGTTCACCGGCCGCATGGTGCATTTGCTTACGCGGCATCCCGATATCGAGCTTCACCTGAATGCATCGATCGCCAATGTCGACTTCGAGCGAGAAACGGTCGATCTGGCGATCCGGCATTTCAACGGCGAGCAGGACCCGCTCGACACCACGCTGATGTTCCGCGACGAGGCGCGCGTGTACTGCACCCCGGCCTACGCGCGGGCAATGTGCCTTGACTCGCCAGACGCGCTGGCCAGGGCCAGCCTGCTGGTGACCGTGGTACGGCCTTACTGGGAAAAATGGCTGGCGCAGTTTACGCCGCTGAGCCGTACGGAAGTCGCCGCGATCCCGAGGATACATTTCGACCAGGCCATGATGGCGATCGAGGCCGCGAAGAACGGCCACGGCGTCGTGCTGGCCAGCCCTTTCCTGACCGAGGCCGAGGTCCTCAGCCAGACGCTGATCGAGCCCTTCGAGGGCTGCGCGTTGCCAGTGGATCTGGGCTATTACATTGTCCATCACCGCAAGATCCCGCTGAGCCCGGCCGCCGCGCTGGTGAAAGACTGGCTGATCGACGAGGCGCGCAAGCCGGCCGGTGCCGGCATTGCCGTCAGACCAGCCTGATCAGCCGCTTGCCCAGGTTCTCGCCGCGATACAGTGACGCGATCGATCCTGGTGCCTGCTCGATGCCATCCAGGATATCTTCCTCATAACGGATCGATCCTTCGCGCACCCATGTCACCAGGTCCTTGCGCGCCGTCGGGTAGTAATCGCGGTGATCCATGATCACGAAACCCTCCATGCGCGCGCGCTTGACCAGCAGATGGCGCTCGACCCTGGGCCCTGCCGGCAGCGGATCCCAGTTCGCGATCGATGCGGTGCCGCAGATGACGACCCGTGCGCCAACCGCCAGATGCTTCATGACTTCGTCGCTGATGGTGCCGGAGGTGTTATCGAAGTACACATCGACGCCGCCGGAACAGGCCTCGGCCAGCCGTGCCGCAAAATCCGGCTGCTTGTAATCGATGGCCGCGTCATAGCCGAAGCGCTGCAGGCACAGCTGCCGCTTTGCCTCGCCGCCGGTGATGGCCACGGTGCGGCAGCCGATCAGGTTGGCGATTTGTCCGACACAGGAACCGACCGCGCCTGCACCGGTGGAGACCACGACCGTCTGTCCGGGGCGCGGCAGGCCGACCTGCAGCAGGCCGTAATGCGCAGTGATGCCATTAATGCCCAGCACGCCCAGCGCCGTCGACAGCGGCAGGTCATGATGGTCGATGCGTTCGTCGATGGCACTGACATCGACCGCCGCATACTCCTGCCAGCCGAACATGCCGGTCACACGGGTGCCGACCGGCCAGTCCGCATGTCTGGACGCGACGATCTCGCCGGCGGCAAATGCGCGCATCACCGCGCCGATGGCGACCGGCGTCGAATAATTAGCGGCGGCATTCACCCAGCCGCGCATGGCCGGCTCGACCGACAGATAGTGATTGCGTACCACGACCTGGCCCTCGGCAGGCTCGGGTATCGGCGCTTCGTCGATGCGGAAATGCTCGGCCTGCGGAATGCCGTCCGGCCGGCTGGCCAGCACAACCTGGCGGTGGGTGTTTCGGGACATATCTCCTCGCAGCGTTGCGGCGCGTCTGTCGACCGCGCCTTGTTGTTATCGATGCTCAGGCGTCTGCCAAACCGAGCCTGATGCGAGCGCAGACTATACCAGCGCTCGCGTCGGCTATCATGTCGGGATCGTGCGTCTTTCTGCATCCATCCAGTCGCCCGGGTTCCCCATGGCATACGGCACCGCAGTCTGCTTACCTACCTACGTCCGTCGTCCGGCGGCCGCCTGTTCATGATCGCTATTCTCGAGGCCCGCCGCGCCGGGCTGCTGTCGCGCGCGCACTGGCTGCCCAACATCGTCGCCGGACTTGTCGTCGGCGTGGTCGCGTTACCTTTGGCGATGGCCTTTGCCATTGCCAGCGGCGCACGGCCTGAGCAGGGCATCTACACCGCCATCATCGGCGGCGCTCTGATCTCGCTGTTCGGCGGCAGCCGCGTGCAGATCGCCGGACCGACCGGCGCCTTCATTGCGATCCTGGCCGGCGTCACCGCGAAGTACGGCATCGGCGGACTGCAGGTCGCCACGCTGATGGCCGGCGCAATGATGCTGCTGATGGGTCTGGCGAAAATGGGCGGCGTGATCCGTTTCATTCCGGCGCCGGTGGTGGTCGGCTTCACGTCGGGCATTGGCGTGATCATATTCGTCGGCCAGTGGAGCGATTTCTTCGGCCTGCCCAAACCGGGTGGCGCGCATTTTCACGAGAAGCTGTTCCATCTGCTGCTGTCGCTGCCGCAGGCCCATGGGCCGACACTGGGCATCGCGGCCATGAGCCTGGCGCTGGTGCTGCTGGCGCCGCGCGTGCGCTGGCTCTCGCGCGTGCCCGGCCCGCTGGTGGCGATGCTCGTGGCCACATTACTTCAGGCGGCACTGCAGCTCCCGGGCGTGGCCACCATCGGCTCGGCCTTCGGCGGCATTCCCACCGGACTGCCGGCCCTGGCGCTGCCGGCATTGTCGCTGACGCAGGTGATCGAGCTGATCGGGCCGGCCTTCACCATCGCGATGCTGGGTTCGATCGAGGCGCTGCTGTCGGCCGTGGTGGCCGATGGCATGGCCGGTACCAAACACGATTCGAACCAGGAGCTGATCGGGCAGGGCATAGCGAACATCGTCGTGCCGCTGTTCGGCGGCTTTGCGGCCACGGGTGCGATCGCACGCACCGCCACCAATATCCGCAACGGCGCCACCAGCCCGCTGGCCGGAGTGATGCATGCGGCCACGCTGGTGGCGGTGCTGCTGTTCCTGGCGCCGCTGGCAGCTGGCATTCCTTTGGCCGCGCTCGCGGCCATCCTGTTCGTGGTTGCCTGGAACATGAGCGAGGCGCGCCATTTCGCGCTGTTGCTGAAGACTGCGCCGCGTGCCGACCGTGTGATCCTGTTGATCACGTTCGTGCTGACGGTATTTGCCGACCTGGTGATCGCGGTGAATGTCGGCATGATCCTCGCGATCCTGCACTTTCTGCGCCGCATGGCCGAGACGGTCGAGACACAGCCTGTGCCCGATGACGAGCTGGGTGCGGAGCTGGCACAGCAGGGCCTGCCGCCACTACCGGCAGGCGTGCTCGTCTACGAGATCGCCGGACCGATGTTCTTTGGCGCGGTGGAAAATTTCGAGCGAGCGCTGGTGCAGACGCACACCGAGCCTCAGGCGCTGGTGATACGCCTGCGCCGCGTGCCGTTCATGGACATCACCGGCATACAGACGCTGGAAGAAGTGATCGGCAAGCTGCGCGCGCGCGGCGTGACGGTGGTGCTGTGCGAGGCGAACGAGCGGGTCAGGGCAAAGCTGGTAAGGGCCGGTGTGATTGCCGCGAGCGAGGCCGACGGCTATGCCGATCAGCTCGCTGCGGCACTAAGGCAGGCGATGCCGCCACCGTTGGCAGCCGGCGCGCCGGCGCCGGCCTGAGCGGGGCCCTGGTTACAGCGACTGCAGGAACGCGAGCAGGTCGTCGCGTTCCTTGCGCGACATTTTCGCAAACAGGTCGCGCGAGGCCTGCGCCTCGCCGCCGTGCCAGACAATGGCTTCCTGCAGGTTGCGCGCGCGGCCGTCATGCAGGAAGTTGGTGCTGCCGTTGACATTCTTCGACAGGCCGATGCCCCACAGCGGCGGCGTGCGCCAGTCCGAGCCGCCCGCCTGGTAGTCAGGCCGGCCGTCGGCCAGCTCCGGGCCCATGTCATGCAGCAGCAGATCGGTGTACGGGCGAATGGTCTTGTTGCCCAGCTGCGGCAGTGCGTCGAAGCTGCTGGTCTTCAGCTCAGGCACATGGCATTGCGCGCATTTTGCCGCTGCAAACAGTTTTTCTCCGCGTTGCACCGCCGGGTTGTCGCGCTCGCGCTGTGCCGGTGCATTCAGCGCAGTCACCCAGAACGTGATCCTGTCCCACAGCTCAGGTCGCAGGTCCGGCTTCGTATGATGGCGCTGTTCCTGACAATCTTTTTGTACCGGCGGGCAGTTCTGCTCCGGATACAGCGGCGAGGTGACGCCGATATCGCCGAGGAAGGCACCGGCGATCTGCTGGCGCAGGCTGGGCTGGTTGGCCTTCCAGCCAAAGCGGCCGATCGAGGTTTTGTCGTTGACGTCGTCGCGCACATAATTCGGCCGCCCGTTCAGGCCCTGAGTCTTTTGCAGCGCCGCCAGCGCAAGAATATCCTGTTCGCTGACAGCCTCGAGATAGCCGAGCCCGTAGATCGCCTGCGTATTCCGCAGCGACATCATCACGCCGTCGGCCAGCGGGCCGAAGTTCAGCTGCTCAAGGCGGATTGCCGGCTTGCGCAGCTCGACGACTTCGCCGTCGGCCAGCGTGAAACGCGAGTTCTTCCAGTCGACATGCACTTCGGCCTCGCCGGCACGGCGATCGGTGTCCTTGCTGTTGATGGTGTCGAACGGCTGTACATGCAGCCCATAGTTCGGGTCCGGCTTCGGGCCGCCGTGCGCGTCGGTGCCCGGAATCGACAGTCGCAGAGACTGCTGGAACACCGATTTTCCGCCGCTGCTCTCCATCGCATGTCCGCGCCCGGCCTGGATGTGGCAGGCGACGCAGGACGTCGCAGTAAAGGTCGGCCCCAGGCCCCATTCGGCGCCGCCTGGACCGGGCTCGGACAGATTCCACCACGATGCCATCACGTCATTCGGCACCGCGATCCAGAACGTATTGAAGACTTTCTCGCCATCGCGGAATTTTTGCCGCTGTTCAGGATTCAGATCCGGCAAGGGCTGCAGATACGACATGTGCAGCGGAAGCTTATCGGCTGACGCCGGTACGGGTTCAGTCACCGCGCTGCGGTGCAGGGCGCCCAGGCAAAGCAGGGCACTGACGACGAGTAGTTTTTTCACGGGACGTTATGCGCTGGATCGAACGCTGCAAGTGTACCGCTGATTGGCGGAAAGACTGACGGCAGGAACGCCGGGACATCCACACGGTGGCTGCGGTACTTACGTATATTTTTTATAAGATAACGACTGGCGCTCAAAAGTGGCGTTCTTTCGGCCGACATCGGCTGCTCCTGGTTGTCGTTCGTTACGCTGGCGTACGGATGAAAATGCACGACATTTGAATATTTGTTTCAATTTTGATTAGGATGGGCTATCAATTTTGCACGAACACGGTGCAAAATTGCCGGTTTTAATTACAAAACTCAGAACCATTCATCATGACATACGCCAACGCCGAGCAATTCCTGCAGCACGTCGCCGACCGCAACCCCGGGCAGCCGGAATTCTTGCAGGCCGTCACCGAGGTGATCGACAGCCTGTGGCCCTTTATAGCGCAGCATCCTCATTATGCTGAGCAGGGCCTGCTGGAGAGGCTGGTCGAGCCGGAGCGCGTGGTGATGTTCCGCGTGTCATGGGTGAACGATCGCGGCGAGGTCGAGGTCAATCGCGGCTATCGTATTCAGCACAGCATGGCGATCGGGCCTTATAAGGGCGGCATCCGCTTCCATCCGTCGGTCAACCTGTCGGTACTGAAATTCCTCGCCTTCGAGCAGACCTTCAAGAACGCGCTGACCACACTGCCGATGGGCGGTGGCAAGGGCGGCTCCGACTTCGATCCCAAGGGGCGTAGCGCCGGCGAAGTGATGCGCTTCTGCCAGGCCTTCGTCAGCGAGCTGTTCCGTCACGTCGGCGCTGACACCGATGTGCCGGCCGGCGATATCGGCGTCGGCGGGCGCGAGGTCGGCTACATGGCCGGCATGATGAAAAAGCTGTCCAATCGCGCGGACTGTGTTTTCACCGGCAAGGGCCTGAGCTTTGGCGGCTCGCTGGTGCGCCCCGAGGCCACTGGTTATGGCACCGTCTATTTTGCCGAAGAGATGCTGAAGACCCGTGGCCTGTCATTCGAGGGCATGCGCGTGGCCGTGTCCGGCGCAGGTAACGTCGCGCAGTATGCGATCGAGAAGGCAATGACGATGGATGCGAAAGTCGTTACCGTGTCCGACTCCGGCGGCACCGTGATCGACGAGGCCGGCTTCACCACCGACAAGCTCGCGCTGCTGATGGAGATCCGCAACCAGCGCCAGGGCCGCGTCAGCGAGTATGCGCAGGCGATCGGTGCGCGCTATGAGGCAGGCAGGCGGCCGTGGCATGTGCCGGTCGATATTGCGCTGCCTTGCGCGACGCAAAACGAGCTCGATGCCGACGATGCCGCGACGCTGATCCGCAATGGCGTGAAGTGCGTCGCTGAAGGCGCGAACATGCCGTCAACCATCGAGGCGGTGAAGGCCTTTGAGGCTGCCGGCGTGCTGTATGCACCGGGCAAGGCCAGCAACGCCGGCGGCGTCGCCACCTCGGGCCTGGAGATGAGCCAGAACGCGCTGCGGCTGGCATGGACGCGCACCGAAGTCGATACGCGGCTGCGGCAGATCATGCGCGGCATTCATGCGGCCTGCCTGCAGTACGGCAAGCGCGCCGATGGCTCGGTCAGCTATGTCGATGGCGCGAACATTGCCGGCTTTGTGAAAGTGGCCGACGCGATGCTGGCGCAAGGGGTGATCTGACGACAGGTATCAGCCCGTGCAGGTCAAGACATGAGTGCGGCCGAGCCTATAATCGCTATCAAACAATATAACGATTACCTCACCGCACCATGGAGCACACCTCCGCACTCACTTTCCTCCGCGAGACCCTGCTGTTCCTGACACTGTCCGGCATCCTGATACCGCTGCTGCAAAAGCTGCGCATGAACCAGGTGCTGGGCTTTCTCGCGGCCGGCATCCTGCTCGGCCCGCATGCGATGGGCGGCTGGGCGCAGCACTGGCCATGGCTGACCGCGTTTACCTTTGCCGATGTCGATGCCATCCACGGCTATGCGGAACTGGGCATCGTGTTCCTGATGTTCCTGATCGGCCTCGAGCTGTCACCGGAGCTGCTGTGGTCGATGCGGCGCTGGGTATTCGTCGGCGGCGCGGTGCAGGTCTTGTCGACGGCCTTGCTGATCGGATCGATCGCCTGGGCGTTCGGCAATTCGGCCGAGGCATCGGTGATCCTGGGGCTGGTGCTGTCGCTATCGTCCACCGCGATCGTGATGCAGCTGCTGGCGCAGCGCAACGGCCTGGTCACGCCCGAGGGGCGGTCGATCTTTGCGGTGCTGATGTTCCAGGATTTTGCGGTGATTCCGCTGCTGGTGCTGATGGACATGCTCGGCAAGGACGCCTCCGGTGGCTTCTTGCCGGTACTGGGCATCGCGCTGCTGAAATCGGCGCTGGCGATCGGCGTGATCTATCTGCTGGGCAGCCGCTTCATCGCGCCGCTGTTCCGTACGTTTGCACATCGTCGGCAGCCGGAGGTCTTTGTTGCGCTGACGCTGTTGGTCACGCTCGGCATTGCGTGGCTGACGGCAGCGGCAGGACTGTCGCTCGCGCTGGGTGCTTTCCTGGCCGGCATGCTGATGGCCGAAACTGAGTACCGGCATGAAGTCGAGGTCACCATCGAGCCCTTCAAAGGACTGCTGATGGGTCTGTTTTTCATGTCGGTCGGGCTCGGCATCGACCTCGGCGCGATTGCACAGCATGCGACGCTGATCCTCGTATCCGCGCTCGGGCTGATGCTGATGAAAGCGCTGGTCGTGGGCCTGCTGTTCCGTGCCGGCGGCCTGCGCCGGGGCCCGTCGCTCGAGAGCGGCCTGTTGCTCAGCCAGGGCGGCGAGTTTGCGTTCGTGATTGTCGGCTATGCGCTGTCGATTGGCCTGCTGCCGGAGGC
>JACCDT010426292.1_pt1 | contig 15501 bp, 25 predicted proteins | sample 7446291 | NCBI WGS metagenome assembly JACCDT01 (sample SAMN15323446, study PRJNA562643) | freshwater metagenome | isolation source: river surface water | place: USA:Blue River Watershed | collected 2017-08-17 | reverse complement strand
GCTCGGTCGTGGCATTGAGCTTGGCGTCGATGTTTTCGCTGACATTGAACAGCACCTCCTTGATGCGCGCCTCGATAACGTCCTTGGACAGGGCCGAGATGTGAGCGCCGATCTGTTCGCTGACCAGCCGGCGGATGTACTGGTCTTCCAGTTCGATTACGAGTTTCATGTCTTGCTCCTTATGAGAGCGCCCCCGAAGGGGCGCAGTTTGTTTAGAGGCTGTTGGCCAGCCCGCATCAAGACGGACGCCACCCCCGAAGACATCCGGAAGGTGGCGGACTTCTACCTAGCGCTCAAAGCTCAAGCAGCTTCGCGAAAGCGCGGGACTTGAGGTCCGAGCCCGGACCCCATTGCGCAGACACCAGACGGTTCTCGTCAGAACGCGCACGCGCCCAATGGTCGACGTACTCAGAAAATGCGTTGGCAAGGCCCCAGGCAGTGCCGTACACGCCGTCCAGCTGCGAGCCCTGGCCGTCGCCCTTGAACAGGTCGAGGATCTTGTTGTAGCCCGCGCTGGCCACGACCTTCTCGCCGCCACCCATCAACTCGAGCGTGAGTTCCTCGGCCTTGGTGACGTCCACCGGCTTGTTGGCCAGCCGCACGATGTTGTGGCGGAACGCATCCCAGGCCGCCGCGTTCAGACCCATGAAGCTCTTGACTTCCTCGGGCTTGAACACGCTGCGGTGGCTGACCTTGACGCGCGCCCGATCGCCGAAGGCCACGGCCAGGGTGTTGCGACACACCACCCGGATGCTGGTCATGCGCACCTCGGTAGCCAGCGACCCGTCAGCGCTCGTGCTGAGCAGCAGGTAGCCGCCGATCTTGTCCTTCAGGCTCGTGGGGCTGGCCTCGCCGATCTTGGCCGTAGCCCAGAAGCGCTTGCCCCCGTAGATCGTGCCCGCCGCCGACAGCTGCAGCCCGCCGACCTTGACGATGTCCTTGAAGAACTCCAGCACTTCGCGCGGCTGCACGATCTGGTAGCGGTCGGACACCACGCCCAGCGGGCGCTTGTCATCGTTGCGGAAGAGCACGTGCTTCTCGGGCAGCTCGAGGTACTTGGTGACGTCACCGCTGCGCTCGGTGGCGTAGCGCACCTTGCTGCGCTGGATCTTCCAGTCCATCCCGGCGCCCTTGACCCAGGTGTCGTGGTCCGCGTTGACGGGCAGACCCTGGCCCAGGCCGTGCCACGCTTGGCCGTCGGACAGCAGATAGGCAAATTCGACTTGGCCGTTGGCGTTCGTGGTGAGTTCGTGTGACATGGTGTAGCTCCTATTTGCGGGGCATAAGCGCCGCGGGGTTCAGGCAGGAGCGAACGCGCCTGCCTGTCAAACAGTTTACATTGTTTCTTTTTTGGAAGTTAAGCGTTGATCGCGGCGGGCCCGTCGATCTCCAGCCCAAGCGTCGGGCAGGTGATCTTGATCACGTCGGTGTAGCCGATCTCATTCTTGAGCCACGCGCCGGCCGCCGCGGCGTCGGCGAACGTGCGGGTGTCCTCGACGGTGTCGCCCAGGCGGTACGGGTCGACATAGGTGGTAGTGACGACGATTGGCAGTTTCATGGTGTTCTCCTCAGGGTTTAATGTTCAGGTGCAGCTGCACAGAGAGCAGCGTCTTGATAAGCAGATCTTTGAACTCTTCGCTGTCGATCGCGTGCGTGTCCTGGCCCAGGTGGTCGTCGTAGCTGTCGTGGTTGAACTGCTCGAGGTGTCGCTCGATGCCCTTGTCGATCGCCTTGTTCAGGTCTTCCTCGTTGACGATGAACGCTGCGCTGGCCTCGACGCGATCAGAAACCGTCTTCACGGTACCGAACAGCCCTTCGATGCGCGAGTGCAGTATGCCGAACCCGTTGTCCAGCGTCGTGATCGAGCGCGACAGGACGTCGACCTGCGTGGCCAAGTGCTCCTGCGTGCCCTGCAGGCGCGCTTCGAGGGTCTCGATCTTCTCGTGCTGCGCGCGCAGCTGCGACTGCTGCAGTGCGATCTCCTGGCGCAGGGGGCGCAGGGCTTGTTCGAAGGCGGTGGAGAGAATGGCGTTGATATCGATCATGGTGTTGCTCCTCAGGGTTTGACACTGGTTGAAAGAAGTTCTGCCGGCACGTCGACCTCTGGGCCAAGCTTGCTGGCGACGTAGCAGCGCATGGCTGCGATGAGGGGGGTGGGTCCGGTCTTACCCTGCTGCGAAAGTCGCTCACCGTGTTGCGTCTGGCCCCAGCAAGCCCATATCTCTGAGCCATAGAGGCCGGGGCGCAACTCAAGCTTCTCCCGCTCGATGATCGGGCCGCCTTGCGCCCAGTTGGTGGATGGGTGGTAGCTGCCGTCTGCGACTTCTTCCAACGTCGCTTCGTACAGCCACCCGTTGGGGTTGTCGATGTGCCCCTCACACTTCGCCACCGCCCAGTCGAGCGCGGGGCCGGTCAGTTCACTCGTTTTCATTTCACTTCTCCTCATGCACAACGAAGGGTAGTGTCGCGCGCTCTTCATCGGTCGGCGCCTCTTCAGTGACCCAGCCGAAGCCTACCCACTGCTTGACCACGCCCTTGTCGATGACGCGGTCGTACTTCTTCTCATTGCTGGCCACCATGCGGAAGGAAGCCAGCTCACTTGACTTGACGGTCTTCATTTCACTTCTCCTTGTGCTTTCATCAGCAGGTGCTCCAGCTTCGCTGGAAGGTAGAAGGACGGGTTGTCCTTGATCTCCTTGGCCAGCGCTCGCGCCAGGGCGTCGTACTTCTCGAGCATGTCTGCTCCTGCGACCACGTCACATCCGCGCAGGTACTCAACCATCTCTTTCGCGTTCATTTCAGTTCTCCAGAACAAGGGGTTGCCATTCGTCGTTCGGCTTCGTCGGTGAGACGTACCCTTGCGGGTGCCAGTAGGCCTTGATGCGCCCGGTGCGTGCCGATTCTTTGGCTGCCACTGCTTCAGCGTCGGGATTGATGTTCGTGTACGCCAGCGCGCACGTCGCCGTGATCTGCCGCGGCGTATAGCCGGACGCCAGCTTGGTATCGAGCTGCTCTTCGGTCATGACGTTGATGATGGCGTCAAGCAGCAGCCGGTTCATCTCTCGCATCGTTTTCATCGTCTTCTCCTCAGTGCTGTTTGTAGGACACAGCCGGGACGTCACGGTCCCAGCACGCGCGGCACGGGCCGCATTTGCCACCCTGCGTGGGCGCAGGGCAGCGGTGCCCCACCGGGGGCTTGGCGAGGTGCACGTTGGCCACCGTGATGCCCGGCACCTGCAGCGACTTCTCCAGGCGCATAGGCTTGTCCGGATAGGCCGCCGACAGGCGCACGGTCACGTTCACGGGCAGCTCGTGCTCCGTCAGGTAATGCTTGACCATCGAGTACTCACGCGTCACGAGCCAGTGCCGCGTCTTCGGCGTCTTGAACCCCACGTACATGATGCGCATCAGTGCCTCCTGATTGGGGATGTCACCGCTGTCGAACCATCGGAAGTACGGATCGTCGCCGATCAGCGTCTTCACGGCGTGCGCCCACGTCCAGGCGTCCTGCGTGAGCAGCGCGTCAAGGCGCGCGTGCTGCGCCGGCTCGATGTCGTTGGCGTACATCCGGTAGTGGCCCTTCTGCGCGTAGCAGTCGGAGCACACGGTGCCGGGCACCTGGGCCAGCTTGTAGCCCGTCACGCACGCCAGGGTCGGCGTTGAGAAACTCAGGCACGGCATCTTGCTGGTCTGCGTGAGCCCGCCGGTGATGGCTGTTGCTTCTTGCTTGTTCATGGTTCTTCCTCGTTGGCACGGAGTGCCGGTTAGCGGTTGTACTTCCGGACAATGCGTGACAGGTCCTGCTCGAGCATCCACTCGATCCACGCGAGGCGCCCCTCGCGCGCCTTCTCGTTCAATTCAAAAACTAGAAGATCTAACCACAACTGCTTGTGCTCATACCTGACCCAGTTGTCGTACGTGCTGTAGGGCAGCAGCATGTCGGCGATCCACAAGCGCAGCGCGTAGCTGGCGTTGAAGTAGCCCCACTGGCGGTCTTCACCTCGGCGCGCTTCCTCGGCCTCCTGTATCGCTGCGCAGATGAAGGTGTTCCAGTTCTCGCTGATGCGCTTGCGCGCTTCGATCAGCAGCTCACGTGCACGGTCGGCGTTGTTCATTTGCTCACCCTCGCCACGACGCGCACGGTCTCGACGATGTTGCTCTTCATGGGCGGGTCGGCCAGCAGTGCCTTGACTGCCTCGGCATCGAGCGACACGCGCTCGGTCACACTGACCGTGGCGCGGAAGATCGCACCGTTGATCTCCTTCAAGCCCGACGCCTTGAGCGTCTCCTGTATGTCCTTCATCTGCCGATCGAGATCGGCCGCGGCCGCCTTCATCGCACCCAGGGTGTCGACGAAGCGGGACAACTGTTCAATGGTGAAGCGTTGCATGGTGTTACTCCTCAGATGGTGAAGTTGTCGTACGAACGGATCGGGCTGGTTCGGTTGTCGTGCTTGTGTTCGAGCAGCACTTTGAACCCGCGCTTGGTGAGCGCTTCGGTCAGTGTCACGGCATCGAGGTCCTCCTCGCAGTAGACGGTCGCGCCGCGCTGGCGGCTATACCGGGTGATCTTGTTGAGAATGCCCAGGTCTTCGAGCAGCTTGCGCTTGCATGCCACCCAGCCGTGGCCAGGGTCTTGGTAATATTTCAGCTTGATGTCCGACATTGTGATCCTCATTTCCAAAAAAGGAAAGTCGGGACAGCTGTCCCGACTCGACACTGGTTGGATTTACTCCTTGGTGTAGTTGTGCAGCGCGTCGTCGATGTACTTCCAATGCCGCTCTGTTTCAGTCGCGTTGAAGCAGGCGTGCCCGTGATTGCGTGCGAGGACGCGCAGGTGATCGGCCTGCTCCTTGCTCAGGCCGAAGCCCGGTTTGTGTTTCGCATCGAGCAGCCCCTGCAGGCGCTTGATCTCGGCCTGTGCTGCGTCGCGGGCTTTCAGGTTGACGTCGACCGAGTTGATCAGGCGAGCGATCGTTTGCTCTCTGTCGAACAGGCGCTCACTCAGGGTGACGCACTCGCCAACGAGGATGTACGCCAGCTCGCGCGTGGTCATGTCGGTCTCGATCGGCAGGAACTCATCCCACGCCTCATCGATCGGGCGCGCGCCCTCGGGCACCTCTTGGTGCTGCACGTAGAAGTCCGTCAGGTAGTCGACGATGCGGTAGACTTTTTGGGTGATCATGTCGGGATCCTTTTGCTTGAGGGGGTGATGATGGCGGTGACCTTGTCGTCGGGCCCGAGCAGGTCGCTCGAGCCGATCGACGTGGCGTTGTGCAGAAGCAGGAGCGCTGGCGCCCAGCCCGTCGTGATACCGATGCGCCCGCGGCGCACCTCGTACTTGCCCGTCACCTCGACGCGTCGCATGCCGAAGTAGGGGATCAGGTGGTCCACCCCTTGCGGGGGGTTGAAGCGTGTGCCGTGTTTGGCGCGCAGTCGCCCGAGCACCTCGAAGTATTGCTTGTTCATGGTGTTGCTCCTCTGTAGTTTGTCGGGACGGATGTCCCGACAAGGGTTTGACTGCTTAGTCGCACTGGATCTCGTAGACGGCGTCGATGCGCACGTTCTCGCCCACCTTCACGCGTCGGCATCCTGGCGCGTCGGCCTTGACCATGGCCGTGACACAAACCTCGAGCTCGAGCGTGAAGTGGGGCTTGACCGTGAGGCGGAACTCACGCGTGGGCAGCGCGTTGTACTGGGGGTCGTAGGTGTACCCGAACGTGCCGCCGGTCGCGCGCTCGATGCGCTCCAGTGATTTGATCAGGCGCTTCTCCTTGAGCGACTCCAGGCCGGTGATGTCCAGCTTGAACAGGATGAACGCCTTGGTGCCGCCGCTGTAGCCCAGCACGCGGGCGCCGTCGGGATTGATCGAGCGAAGCGTGCGCATGATCTTGTTGATCTGTGCGCGGTAGGTGTGGATGGTCTTGGCGCGGGTGCGCGTGTTGCGGATCTCGTTCAGGGTGTCTTGACGCAGCTGCGTCGATGCGGGCAGGTATTTCATGGTGCTTCCTCGGGTTGTTGTCGGGACGGATGTCCCGACAGGGTTGACACTGGTTGCGTTTACGCCTTGGCGGCGTTGATGAAGGCGTGCAGCCTGCGAGCAACGGCTTTGTCTTCGTCGGTGAAGACCGTCTCGTTCAGGTTCTGGTAGTACATGTAGAGCATCGCGCGCATGATGTTGCCGCACTGGGCCAGCGTGGGCTGGATGTGCATCAGGCGCATGGGCACGGCGTGCTTGCGGATGAGCGCAACAGCTGCGCTGCGCTCGTTGTTGTTATGGCTGGCTTTCCTGAGCATGTTGTCCAGCTCGAGCAGCAGATGGTCACGCTCCATGCAGCTCATGTAGATCGGGTTTGCCTCTGCTGCCTTCTGTGCGGTCACGAGCTGGCTGCGCAGCTCGTTGCGTTGGTTGTTGGCCTCGGTGAGCGCGGCCTGCAGCGCGTTCAACCGATCGTTCAGGCGTATGTTCGCCTCGCCTACTGCCATGCTCGCGGCACGTGCAGCCCCGCACTCCTCGCGCATCTCGTCGTGCTTGGCCTTGAGCGCGTTCAGCTCGGCGATGGCAGCGTCGCGTTCTTTGAACAGCTGCTCGCCCATCTTGATGTGCTTGTCCGTCATGTACTCGGTATTGCTTTTCAAATACTTGTTCTCCGCCATCAGCTGCCCATACTGCGTGCCCAGCGTGTTGTGCCGGGACTTGAGCGAGTTCAGCTCTTCGCGCAGGTTTCGCATTGCTCCGCTCTCGTTGGCCGGCGTTGGGGGCTGCTGCTCAAGCGCCTCGAGCTGCTTGTTGAGCGTGACGATCTTGCTGGCGTACTCGATGTTTGCCGTCTGAGCGCCTGCCAGCGCCCCGGCGAAGTCGGACATGGCCGAGAGCAGGCTGCGCAGCGTCTCCTGGGGGCTGTCCCAGTCGTACGTGTGCTCGGTCTCCCAGTCGCCGTCGGCAGGCGTTTGGCCAACGGGCAGGTACGCGCTCTGGATGAGCAGCGTGCCATAGGTGAACTCTTCGGTCAGGCGGAAATGCTTGCGCATGATGGTCATGGTGTTGCTCCTTGGTTGAGGGTGGGATGGCTTACTTGCCGGTGATGATGTCGCGGTCTGTCATGAGGCACATGTACCAGCTGGGCGGGACCGCCGCGCTCAGCCGGGTGGGGTTCTCCTTGTCCGGACGCAGCGCCTGGAGCGTCTGCATGGCGCCGATGAAGAACTCTGTCTGCAAGCGTGCGTACTGCTTGGTGCCGGGCTTGTAGCCCCGGATGCGGGCGCGCTCGATCCAGGCGTTCTCGATGGCCGTCTTTTGCTTTTCGGTGATCATGGTGTTGCCTCTCTTGGTTTTGTCGGGACGGATGTCCCGACTACTTGAACCCCTTGCGGGGGGTGCCTTTGTGCAAGCGTATGCCTTGGGGGTAGCGCAGCTTGCTCGCTTGCTCTTGAGCGACACTGGTCGGGTCCAGCATCAGGTTAAGGGGGCGCAGCAGTGGGAGCGGATGCTTCCACTTCAGCTTGTCATCAGGGGCGTCGCGCCACATGTCTTGCAAGCGTATGTAGTCCTTGTCCGACATGAAGTAGGTCCAGCCGATGACGTTGGGGTATTTCTCCTCGCTCTTGGCGTTCAGCTCGCAGCGTGCCTTGACCCTGCGCACCAGCTGCTCGTGGTACATGAGCAGTCCGGCCGTGCCTTCGTACTCCTTGCGCTGGTGTGACAGCTCCACGCGCAGCAGCTGCACGATCGCCACCCATGGCTTGGCGTAATAGTCATGCCAGCGCCGGCCTACTGCCGCCTTCTTGAGCGCGTCGGCGCGCCGTTCCTTGTCTTCGATCGCGATGTTTGCTCGGGTCCGTGACACGCGCCCGTTGTAGGCAGCGTCGCGGATCTCGCTGACCGTCATCTCGCTTGGGCGGAAGGTAGCGGGCGAGCAGCCGCGGCAGAATTTGCTGATGACGTACATCAGACGGTTGCCTTTGTAGCCACGCGCTCGCGCTTGCGCCCAGGTAAGTGGGCGTCGGAACTGACGCGGATGCTTGGTTTGATGGCATTTGGCGCAGCAAATCATGTTGAATTGCCGCATCTCATCCTTGGTTGGGTGCACAACGAAGGCATCTTCGTCGATCGTTGGCACGTCGAAGTACCCATTTGCCCCTGATTTGCTCATGATTTGCTCCTGTAGATGCACTGTGGTCCGGTCAATTGAAGGGGAGAGCAGCATGGCGGACACGAAAAAAGCCTTATGAATCAAGGGGGGTGGTCGCTTTTGAAGCATGTCCACTTTTTCTCGAAAAAAACAAACACCTGGGAACTTTACGCGCTTGCACACAGCACACGCAAGGGCAGATGGGAGTGTGTGCATGTGAAAATGTTTATCCTTATATATAGTTATAGTATAAAGATATATATATATATATAGGGGCGCAACGCTTTGATTCGTAAGGGTTTTTTGGGTGTCCGCCAGGGTGAGCGCACCCTAGACGGACGGACTAGTGGGAAAATGCACTATTGTGCAGTGTCGGGACATGTGTCCCGACAAGATCGTAACGGATGTGACGATCAAGCGCCCGCTTGATCGTCTGCCTGCCATGCGCCGGCCTCGAGGTCATGCCTCAGCGCGGCGCAGTAGGAGTCGTCGGCCTCCCACTCCTCGTCGACGACGACGACCGTCTGCAGCCACATGGGGGTGGCTGGCTGCGCCTCGGGCTCGACGTGGCTGAAGGTGTAGGGGATGGAGAGGGCGTAGGTCTTGGGCATGATGTGATCCTCGGTTAGCAGGTGAAGGTGGCGAGCTTGACTTGTCCGTCGCCGTTGTAGGCGAGGAGGATGCCGCTGAAGAAGGAGTTGCTGTAGTAGGCGTCCCAGTGTTCCCAGCCAGGGCGCTGTGCGTGAGGGGCGATAGGCGGGCAGATCGCGAGGAATTCGCTCACGTCGTAGATCCAGCCCTTGTAGCGCACGAACTCAGCCCTGCTTCGCGCATCGTCGGTGTCCAGATAGTCGAACTCGCGCTGCTCTTTCGTCGTGAGTTGGCACCAGTCGAGGGTGTTGCGGTATTGGTGGTTGGTCCTGATGTGCATGATGTGTTCCTCAGGTAGAAGAGTCGGGACACATGTCCCGACAAGATGAAAGGCGAGCAGACGCTCACCAACGGTTGAGCCCACCCCAGGCGAGCAGAGCGCCCAGGATGAGGCCGAGCAGGATGATGCCGAGCCAGTCACGCATGGCTGTCCTTCGGCGCCTTGCGAGCGAGACGTTGTTCGTAGGCGATTACGCCGGCCAGCTGACGCATGGCTGCGGCGAGCCGCGGGGTTGGGTCTTGCATGAAGGCGGCGTGCGCCTGTTTGAGATGGCGCTCGGCCTGTTCGAGACGTGTCTCGGGCTTGATGTTCATGGTGTTCTCCTGTTTGTAAAAGAGTCGGGACATGTGTCCCGACAGGGGTGATCAGACGAGGTCGCGCGGCAACTGCGGGTACACGTCCACGCCGAGCAGCTGGCAGTTGTGCCTATCCCGCACGACAGCGCCCGTGAGCCCGCCTTCGGACGATTGGAAGTTGTCCGCTGTCCACGCGGGCAGGGGGCAGAGCATGTTCATGTAGATCCGCGCCTGAGCGCGCGCCTCGGCCGCGGTGGACGTGTGCGTGCGCATGACTTCGGTGTAGTCGATGGCGATCGAGATGGTGTAGGTCTGGCGAGTACGCATGGTTGATCCTCAGTTTGTAAAACGGGTTGGGGTTGTCGGGACAGATGTCCCGACAAGGTTGGTTCACTTCGCCTGCTTCTTCAGGGCAGCGAAGCACTCGGACACAGCCTGCGCCACGAGAACGTGCATCAGATCCTCGCCGTACTCGGCGCCAGCTTTGACCAAAGGCATGGCGAGTGAAAGCAGCTCAGCCGGCGTGTTGTACTCGCCCCGCTGGGGCTTGGATTGTTCGACGCACTCGCCATCGAACAGCTTGTCGAGGAAACGAGCACAGGCCTTTTTCTGAGCCGACGCGCCTTCTGGCCAACCCACGCGGCCCGCGTGCGTGCCGCGCTCCACAATGATGGTCTCGAACCCGCACACGGCGGCATACTTCGCGATCACCGCGTCGCGCACTTCGTCTTGCGTCTTGCCCACGATCAACGGACGGAGGACGGACAGCGCGCTCTCGACGGCCTGCGCTTGCTCGGCCTTGCTGCGCGCCAACGTCGCGTCTTTGATCACGAGGTTGTCGATGGCGGCGAGGGCTTGTGCATTGAGTTTGAACGACATAACAGTCTCCTGCGCCTAGATGCTAGGCGCTGTGTCGGGCGCAGAACTAACGTCTGCACAACCGATGAATCCATTATATGAATCCGCTTTTTCAGGGGTATTCGGGGGCTGATTTGGGGGATGTGGCGACCCCACAGGGGGGCATCCCCCGTCTATGGCGACGCGATGGGGGCCGATCAGGAACAGTGTTTCAAACAAATAATGCGAATTTTTTGTAAACCAAGTAAAAACTTTTAATAATACCGGCAATACTAAAAATATTTGTAAAATTAAAAAGTTTCAAATTATTTGCAATCAAAACCGGCATGTTGCAAACAAAAAAAAGACCCGCCGGAGCGGGTCAAGAGCCGAGGAGGCTCGCAGGAGACAGACATGGACGCGTTGCCCTGCGCCCGACACCGAGTGTACAGTCCCCTCTATTGCGAAGATAGGAGTACCCCGTGGGCATGTTTTCAGAGCTCATCGACTTTGAGCCCGACGATTTCGTCCCGATCGAGAAAGCAGCCCCCGACAAGATACTGTCGGCGCAGGCCGCCACCGTCGATTGGTTGAACGAGATGGGTGTCCCCTCGGACGAGGCGATCGACAAGAAACAGCAGACCACGGCCGCGCGCGAGGCCTTCGCCGCCATCAGTTATGGCAAGACCGATCAGGAAAAACGCGCCGCCCTGATCGCCATGAAGGTGCCCGAGGCTGTGCAGCACCTGACAGGCATGCTCACCGCCTACGACTGGGACTTCGTGCAGCAGGCGCGCGAGCTGCGCGGCTACACCGTGGCGGGGATCGTGAAGGAAACGACCCACAACGACGCCCGGATCCGCCTGAAGGCGTTCCAGATGCTGGGCAATATCACCGAGGTGGGCCTGTTCACCGAGCGCGTGGAGATCACCCGGATCGACGCCAACGAGAAGGACATCGAGGAGCGCCTGCGGGCCAAGCTGGCCAAATTCATGGGCGCCGCCGAGACCGTCGACGTGCTGCCAGCACCCGCCGTCAACAACACCTCCGCCCAAGACGCTGATATCGATCAGGAAATAGGGGCCGTCGCCGAGGTTCGGACCTCGTGAAAGTACTTGCGTTGTTGGTGCCTGCAGCTGCGGAGCGGCGACCTTGAGCGAGGCGATCGACGCCGTCCTGCAGAAGGCACTCACACCCGGGCAGGCCCGGCGCCTGCTCGAGAACCTGCACACGCTCCCCCTGGCCGAGCGTGTGGCCATGCTGGAGGACATCGAGCATCTGGAGCATGCGGAGCAGGTGCGCCGCTGCAAAGACGACTTCCTGGCGTTCTGCAAGCACGTCTACCCCAACTTCAAGGAGGGGCCGCACCACCGGTTCGTCTCTCCCATCCTGAAGAAGGTGGTCGAGGGCACGGAAGAGCGCCTGACGGTCAGCATGCCGCCGCGTTTCGGCAAGTCCGAGACGATCGCCTACCTGTTTGTGGCGTGGTACCTGGGGCACCACCCGGATCATTACGTGATCATGGTGACGCACACCGCCGGCCTCTCGACGGTGTTCGGGCGCAAGGTCCGGAACCTGATCGAAAGTCAGGTCTACCGGGAGATCTTCCCCGGCACGATCATCTCCAAGGACAAGACGGCCTCCGACGACTGGGCGACCACCCGGGGCGGCACGTATCTGGCAGTCGGCGTGGGCGGCAACATCGCGGGCTACGGCGCGCACCTGCTGATTGCGGACGACTTGGTGTCCGAGCAGGCGGTGATGGCCAATCCGGACACCGCGTTCGAGAACGCCTGGAAGTACATGCAGGCCGGCCCGCTGCAGCGGCTGATGCCCGACGGTCGTATATGCATGATCGGGACTAGGTGGGGGCGCAAGGACCCGATCGGACGCGCGCTGTCCTGGGCCACCGACGATCCGCACCACAAAAAGTGGCACGAGATCCGTTTTCCGGCGATTCTTCCCAGCGGCAAGAGCCTGTGGCCCGAGCAGTGGCCGGTAGACCAGCTGCTGGCCAAGAAGGCGGGCATGACGCGCGCGTTCTGGAACGCGCAGTACATGCAGGACCCGACCTCCGAGGAAGGCGCGCTGCTCAAGCGCGAGTGGTGGCAGCTGTGGCTGCGCCCGGACCCGCCGCCCGTCGAGTTCGTCATCCAGAGCTGGGACACGGCGCACGAGACCAAGACGCACAACGACTTCAGCGCCTGCGGCACCTGGGGAGTATGGTTCAACGAGCGCACCAACCGGCGCGAGCTGATCCTGCTGGACGCGTTCAAGGATCGTTGGGAGTTCCCCCAGCTGAAGAAGAAGGCGCTGGAGACCTACAAGAAGTGGGATCCCGAGTGCCTGATCATCGAGAAGAAGGCCTCTGGTGGCCCGCTGATCCAGGAATTGCGCCAGATGGACATGATCGTCGAGGAGTTCAGCCCCTCGCGCGGGCGCGGCAACACCTCAAATGACAAACGCGCCAGGGTCAACGCGGTGGCCACGATCTTCTCCGACGGGCTGGTCTGGGTGCCAGACCGCGTCTGGGCCCACGAAGTGGTCAACGAGTGCGCCGACTTTCCCAACGGCGAGTTTGATGACTACGTCGACATGACGACGCTCGCTGTCAGCCGTTACCGGCGCGGGGGCTTCGTGGTACTTTCCGACGACCGTCCGCAGGAGGAGCTGATTCGCGCTCCGCGGCGCACCCCCTACTACTGAGAAAGCCCAATCATGGCCACCCCGAACAACATGGCGTCCAGTCTTTACGAGGCGCCCACCGGCATCCCTCAGGCGGCCGAGCAGGAAGTGGCCTTTGAGATCGAGGTCGTCGACCCCGAGGCGATCGACGGGGAGGAGGCGCTCCTGGCGGCTTCGGCCAACGACGAGGCCGGTGCCGAGGAAGTCTCAGGCTTCTCCGACAATCTGGCTGAGGAGCTGGACGACAGCACCCTGGCGGTGCTGGCCAGCGAGCTCGCGCACGACATCGACAACGACAAGAACTCGCGCGCCGACTGGGAGAAGCTGTACATCGACGGCATCAAGCTGCTGGGACTCAAACGCGAGCCGCGCACCAGCCCCTGGCCGGGCGCCAGCGACGTGAACCATCCGATGATCACCGAGGCGATGGTGCGCTTCCAGTCCGAGATGATCACCGAGACGTTCCCGGCGGCGGGGCCGACCAAGGCCAAGATCATTGGCAAGGAGACGCCCAAGAAGAAAGAGGCCTCCGAGCGCGTGATCACCGACATGAACTACATGCTGACCGAGCGCATGCCGGAGTTTCGCGGCGAGCACGAGCGCCTGCTGTTCGGGCTGCCCGGGTGCGGCGCCGGGTTCAAGAAGGTCTACTACGACCCGTCCAAGGGTCGGCCGGTGAGCGAGTACGTGCAGGCCGGCGACGTGCTGCTGCCCTACGGCGTGTCGGGCGCGCGGGCCTCGCACCGCGTCACGCACGTGATGCGCAAGACCGAGAACGAGATCCGTCGGCTGCAGCACACGGGGTTCTACCGCAAGGTGGAACTCACGATGCCCACCAAGAACGTCGACGAAATCCGTCAGGCGTTGGACGACGAGATCGGGTTCAACGATCTGAACGACGAGTTCTACACCCTGTACGAAGTGTGCGTCGAGCTGGATCTGGCCGGGTTTGAGGACGAAGACGAGGATGGCCCCACCGGCGTGGCGCTGCCCTACGTGGTCACGCTGATCCGCGACACCAACATCGTGCTCTCGGTGCGCCGCAACTGGAAGGAAGACGACCCGCTGCGCCAGCCGCGCCAGCACTTCGTCCAGTACGACTACATCCCGGGCTTCGGGCCCTACGGGTTCGGCCTCTTCCACCTGATCGGCAGCTTCGCCAACTCGGCCACTGGCACGATGCGCCAGCTGATGGACGCCGGCACCCTGGCCAACCTGCCGGGCGGCCTCAAATCCCGGGGGCTGCGCATCAAGGGCGAGGATCAACCGATCGAGCCGGGCGAGTTCCGCGACGTCGATGTTGGCGGCGGGACGATCAAGGACAACATCCTGCCCCTGCCGTACAAGGAGCCCAGCGCCACGCTGTTCAACCTGCTGCAGATGATCATTGAGGAGGGCCGCCGGTTCGCCTCGACGGCCGACATGCAGGTCTCCGACATGAGCGCCCAGGCGCCGGTGGGCACGGTGCTCGCCCTGATCGAGCGCCAGCTGAAGGTGCTGACCGCGGTGCAGGGCCGCACGCACAACTCGCTCACCCAGGAGCTGAAGCTCATCAAGCAGCTGGTGGTCGAGAACATCTCCGACGACCCAGAGTACGACTACCAGCCCGAGACGGGCAGCCCGCCGGCGCGGCGCGAAGACTACGCCATGGTCGACGTGGTGCCGGTGAGCGACCCCAACGCCTCCACCCTGGCCCAGCGCGTGGTGCAGTACCAAGCCGTGATCCAGCTGGCCCAGATGGCGCCCCAGATCTACGATTTGCCCCAGCTGCACCGCGGCATGCTCGACGTGCTGGGCATCAAGAACGCCGACAAGCTGGTGGCGCTGCCAGAGGATCTGCGCCCGGTGGACCCGGTCAGCGAGAACATGGCGGTCCTGAAGGCCAAGCCGGTCAAGGCGTTCCTGCACCAGGACCACGAGTCGCACATCCGCGTGCACATGTCGGCCATGCAGGATCCGATCATCATGAAGCTGCTGGGCCAGAACCCCCAGGCGCCGATGCTGATGGCCGCGATGCAGGCGCACGTCGCCGAGCACGTGGGCTACGCCTACCGACAGAAGATCGAGCAGCAGCTCGGGATGCCCATGCCGGCCGAGGGCGAGAAGCTCTCCCCCGAGCTGGAGGTCGCGCTGTCCGGGATGATGGCCCAGGCCGCCCAGCAGGTGCTCATGCAGAGCCAGCAGAAGGCTGCCGCCGAGCAGGCAGCGCAGATGGCCAAGGATCCGGTCATCCAGATGCAGCAGAAGGAGCTGGAGATCAAGGCCAAGACGGTCGAGATCGCCGACAAGAAGGTTCAGGTCGACGCGGCGGACAAGGCCGACAAGCTGGAGCTTGCGCGTATCAAGATGGAGAAGGACTTCGAGCTTCAGGGTGCCAAGCTGGGCATCGACGTCGAGAAAAGCCGCACCGAGCTGGCCGCCAAGCAGTTGGCCGAGGGCACGCGCATCGGCGCGCAGATCGCCCGCGACAAGGCCCGCGACCGCCTGGACCAGAAGAAGCTGGACAAACCCACCCCACCTAAACCGAGCAAACCATGATCGAGCAATTCGCAGCGGCGCTGCGCGCAGAACTGAAAGACCTCATCGAAAGCCATCAGGAGCGCGTCTTGAACAACAAGTGC
>JACCDT010961540.1_pt1 | contig 15503 bp, 15 predicted proteins | sample 7446291 | NCBI WGS metagenome assembly JACCDT01 (sample SAMN15323446, study PRJNA562643) | freshwater metagenome | isolation source: river surface water | place: USA:Blue River Watershed | collected 2017-08-17 | reverse complement strand
CAACGCGCAAAGCCTGATTCAACGGGGGAAGGGACTGAAACAGGAGCCGGCCGCCGGAGAATCGGCCATGCGGGGGGTGCAAAAATCTAAGGGTTAGGAGGGGCTAGAGGCTTGGGATTTTTTTAGCGGGGAGGTGCAGATGGCGGGAAAGATGGTCGCGCTGGAAAATAAGCAAAAATATGTAAAAAGCTGAATTAGGAATCGCTGGTCAACGGACTGCAGGATGATCAACTGGTAGTACACCAGACTCATGAGGGACACTATCAGTTCGTCTTCGACGCCGACGGACCCTGAATTGCCCTTTGGCAATAAGGCTTCCACGACCGGAAGCTCTTCAGGCGATCCGGAAGTTGTCGTGATCAAAGGGCCGCCTCGGCCCTCGGGCTATACCTCCCCTCTGGAGTCTGTGCAGGAGGAAAAAAACGATATGACTGGATCCACCCCCGCCGCCCTGAACGTCAAACGTAGTATCGATCGCCAACGCAAGGAGCAACGCGCCGTGACCTCGATTCTCAGTGGGGTCGGCCTGGGCCTGCTGCTGATTATCGGAGGTTGTGCCACCCTTTCCGCTTTTGGAGGCTATGTGCTCTGGAAGCAGATCCAGCAGCAGAGCGTCACGGTTTCCCAAATGGAGCAGAAGTTTAACAAAGATCTGGCAGAGTTGCAGGCGCGGGATGCGGAGCTGGCGAGCGGATTGGATTCGGCGGGAGCGCAACTGGCGAAGCAGCTGTCCTCACTCGAGCAGATCAAGTCACAGGTGAGCCGGCACGACAAGGACGTCTCCACCCTGAAACAGCGGCTTTCCATGGTCGAAGGCGACTCCGGCGACCGGCGGCGTTAAAGACAGACGTGATTAGCCGGGTCGAGCTGCGACGGATTGCCCATGAATGGCGCACCCGCCTGCAACGGGTGCAGCAGATTCTTCAGCCCAGCGAGTGGGCCATGGATGACTGGAACCGTTTTGCGCGGGCCCTGACGCAGACGGTGCGAGCCTATGGTTCGACCTGGAAAGAGGGAGACAGCACGTTTTGGGACGTGCGCTGGACTTTGCAGGACGGGGGCGAGTTGATCTGCCAAACGGAGGTCGGAGGGGACGGGCGGCAAACCCTAGTGGTGGCCCAGACCGGTGGGTTTGCCGAAGGGCTGGATAACTACACCTGGTTTTATGGTGAATTTGGGCAGACAGGTGACTTCTTGGGGAATCCTTACTGGGTCGACGGAACGTGGAAAGAGGCATTAGCTATGATGATGCTGCCCCAACAGGCCGCGGCTGGGTTCTACTTGAGCGGGGGCAATGTGGGAAACACGGCCATGATTGAGGCCAAGGCCTCCCACGTCTAAAGACCTAAACGACAATAATTTAAGAATTCTTGTGGTATCGCCTATGGTCTGCCATGATATTGCCTTGAAAGGAGTACGGCGGGAGGTTTTCCTGAGAGGCGTGCAGATCCGGTTTCCCTGATCGATTCAGATCAATTTCGGATCGTTTAAGTCGCGCCGATTCATCCCGCAGACCTAACCGAGAGCCAAAAGCACCTCACGGGGCAGGGCGAACTAGGCGGCTGAACCAAGCTGCCGCGCCTCCCCAAACCGGACGCCGTTCGTCCGGGCGGTCCGTCTGGGCCATTCCTTCCCGCCGTCACAAAACAACATGAGCTATGATTCAAACCAAGGGCGCCGCTCGGGCGGCGGTCCCCACGAGCGCCGGCGTCGGCGCCACCATCGTCACGGCGGTAGCCGGGGCGGTTTCCGTCACGATTCCCGTGGAGGCGGGAGCGGAGGCCAAACTAAGGGCGGCTTCTGGGGATGGCTGAAAAAACTGTTCGGCCTGAACGGCGGTTCTTCCCGCCGCGATCACAGTCGGGGCGAGCAGCGTCCGGTCCGCACCGAAGGACAACCGCGCACCCCGCGGGGTCCCCGCACGGCGCCGCCGCAGGAGGTCCTGACCCCGCGTCTCTATGTGGGCAACCTCTCCTACGACGCCTCCGAGAGCGACCTGTTCGATCATTTCGGCAAGGTTGCCGGCGTGCGCAACGTGGAGATCGTCCGCGATAAGGGCTCCAACTCGAAAGGCTTCGGCTTTGTTGAGATGCAGACCCTGGAAGGCGCGCAGGATGCGGCCAAGAAGCTGCACGACTCGGAATTCATGGGGCGGTTGATGATCGTCAACGGCGCCAAGTCCATGGGTGAGCGGCCCGAGCGCGGACCGCGCCGGGATGACCGTGGCGGTCCCCGGGCTGAGATTGAGGAAGGCGAGCGGGCGGGACGCTCCGCCGGCGACTTTGATTACGATCGGGGTCCCCGCAACCCCAGCTTCGACTAAACGATCAAGGATGCGCCAGGGTGCGCCGGGACTTCCCGCGGGAAGCCCGGCCACCCTCGGCGAGCCACCGATTCACCGCGGCCAAATAGGCGCGGGCACTGGATTCAATCACGTCCGTGGCGGCCGCGCGCCCGGCAGACGGTTCGGCCTTGGCATCGAAGCGGACATTCAGACTCACTTCGCCGACAGCATCTTTACCCTCAGTGACGGCGCGGACCTGGTAATCCACCAGGTGACCTTTCAGGCCGGTGATCCGGTCGATCGTCTTCAAAACGGCATCCACGGCTCCATCGCCGGTGCCCGCGACCGCAAGGCTTTTGCGTCCGTGACGCAGGGTGATTCTGGCTTCGGGCTTTTCCCCGATCCCGCAGGTCACCGACAACTTCTCGAGTGAGTAGGTTTCCCGGGCAACTTGAATCTGGGCGCCCACGAGGGAGACAAGATCGTCGTCATAAACAAATTTCTTCCGGTCCCCGATTTCCTTGAAGCGGGTAAAGACCGCCTGGAGCTCCGCCGGCTTAAGGGCGTAGCCGAGGTGTTTGAGACGGGAAGCCACCGCGGCGCGACCGCTATGCTTGGTCAGGGGCAGCTCGGTTTTTCCCCAGCCCACCTCCTCGGGATCCATAATCTCGTAGGTCTCCCGTTTTTTGAGGATGCCGTCCTGATGGATGCCGGAGCTGTGGGCAAAGGCATTCAGGCCGACGATGGCCTTGTTGCGGGGAATGGGGAAACTGCAGGCGGCGGAGACGAGCCGAGAGGTTCGGACAATCTCCCGCGTCTGAATCCCGGTAGTCAGTTCCCCGAGTGAGTCGTGGCGGGTGCGCAGGGCCATGACAATTTCCTCCAGCGCAGCGTTGCCGGCCCGCTCGCCGATGCCGTTGAGGGTGCACTCGACCTGGCGAGCCCCGGAGAGAACACCGGCCAAGGAGTTGGCCACCGCGAGACCGAGATCGTTATGGCAGTGGGTGCTGAAGACAGCGTTCTCCGAGCCCCGGGCGCGGGCGATGACCTCGCTGAACATTCGCCCATACTCCTCCGGGGTGGCATAGCCGGTCGTGTCGGGAAGGTTGATGGTCGTGGCGCCCGCTGCGAGAGCCGCCTCGACGACCTCGACAAGAAAATCGATCTCCGTGCGGGAGGCGTCTTCGGGGGAGAACTCCACATTGGCGGTGAACTTCCGCGCGCGGCGCACACCATCGGCGGCAAGGCGCAGAATTTCTCCGCGGGCTTTGCCCAGCTTGAACTCGCGGTGAATTTTGCTCGTACCGAGGAACACATGAATCCGGCCCTGCTTGCCGGCGGGTTTCACGGCGGCGCCAGCGGTATCGATATCTGCCGGGACGCATCGGGCCAAGCCACAGATGACGGGACCCCGCACAGTGCGGGCGATTTCCCGGACAGATTCAAAGTCCCCCTGGCTGGCGATAGGGAAGCCAGCCTCAATGATGTCGACCCCAAGACGGGCTAACTGGCGGGCCACCTCCAGTTTCTGCCGTTGGGTCATGGCTGCACCTGGACACTGCTCGCCATCGCGTAGCGTCGTGTCGAAAATCAGGATCCGGTCGCTCATGACAGCATCCTAGCCCGAATGGCGAGGATTTGCATCCCTGGAGAAAACGGAAGACAAGGGGCCTCCCTGGCCGCGGCGGAGCGCGGCCCTACAGAAAGGCATGCCAGTGGCCTACCGAGACCCGAACTAGTACGCGGCTTGGGCGCCCTTGAGATTCCGGCGGCGGATCCAGGGCATGAGGGCCCGGAGACGCTGACCGGTCTTCTCGATCGGGTGTTTCTCCCCCTGCTTGAGCAGGCGATGGTACCGCTTCATCCCTGTCCGGCTCTCCTTGACCCATTCGCGGGCAAATTTGCCGTTACGGATTTCCTGCAGAACGCCCTGCATGGCCTTCTTGGTACGGGCATCGACCACGCGAGGACCGCGGGTAACGTCCCCGTACTTAGCGGTTTCGGAAATGGAGAAGCGCATGCCGGCGATTCCAGCCTCGTTGATGAGGTCGACGATCAGCTTCAGCTCATGGAGCACCTCAAAGTAGGCGACTTCCGGTTGATACCCGGCCTTCACGAGGACCTCGAAGCCGGCCTGAATGAGAGCGGAGGTTCCGCCACAAAGGACAGCCTGTTCGCCGAACAGATCGGTCTCGGTCTCTTCCTTGAAGGTGGTCTGGAGGACGCCGGCGCGGGTGGCTCCGATGCCCCGGGCCCAGGCAAGGGCGATGGCCCGGGCTTTGCCGGAGGGGTTTTGCTGTACCGCGAAAAGTGCGGGCACGCCACGGCCCTCTTGGTACTGCCGGCGCACGATATGGCCGGGACCTTTGGGGGCGACGAGGATCACGTCGACGTTTTTGGGCGGGCGAACGGTCTTGTAGTGGATGGCAAAACCGTGACTGAAGAGCAGGCATTGGCCTTTACGGAGGTTCGGGGCGATGTCCTTTTCGTAAACCGAGGGGATCTTGAGATCGGGCACGGCGACGAAAATGACGTCGGCGCCGCGGACCGCCTCGGCGGTGGGCAGAACCTTGAAGCCATGCTTTTTGGCGACGGGGATGGACTTGCTGCCGCGGTAGAGACCGATGGTGACGCGGACGCCGCTATTCTTGAGGTTGAGGGCGTGGGCGTGACCTTGGGAGCCGAAGCCGATCACGGCCACTTTCCGATTTTTAAGAGGTGCGAGGCTGGCGTCTGAGTCGTGATAGATACGGGCGGGCATGGGGGTGTCTCCTTTTGGGTTAGGGTGGAAGGGGTTTAACGGCGGGGGAGGGCAATCCGGCCCGTCCGGCTGAGTTCAAGGACTCCGAAGGGTTTCATCAGGGCCAAAAACTTGTCGATTTTGCTCTCATCCCCCGTCACCTCGATGGCGAGGCTGCCGGACTGCACGTCGACGATTTTGGCGCGGAAGATATCGCAGATCTGCATGACCTCGGGCCGGGTGGAGGAGTTGGCCTTCACCTTGAGCAGGATGAGCTCACGATCAATGACATCTCCGTCCTTGAAGTCGTACACCTCCAGCACGTCGACCAGCTTCTTTAGCTGTTTGACCACCTGTTCCAACACTTGGTCGTTGCCCACGACCACGATGGTCATGCGGGAAATCTTGTCGTTCTGGGTGGGGCCGACGTTGAGAGTGTCGATGTTAAAGCCGCGTCCGCTAAACAGCCCGGCGATCCGGGTGAGCACCCCGAACCGGTTCTGAACCACGACAGAAATGGTGTGACGCATAAGGGAAGATGTTGAACTGGAAAGAGTAGCGGCGAAACCGCCGCAGGGTCAAATCGAAAGCCCCGAACCGGCGTTGCGGATCCGGGCCAGTTCAGCGGACTGCTGTTCGATCTGCTTTTGGGCCTGCGCCAGGTCGGTTTCCAGCTGGCGGATGCGGAGTCTCAGGGCGGCATCAAAAGCGGGGCTGGCTGCGGGAGCCGCGGTCATGGGTTCAGCGGCTTCCTCCAATTTGATGGTGCGGCTTTTTAGTTTGGCGTCCCGGCGACGTCGGATTTCTTCCAGGAACTCGGTGACAGTGAAACTTTCCTTGGTGCGGATATGAGTGACCAGCTCCGATCCGCCTAGCTGTCCGCTTTGGAGAAATTCGGCGATCGTGCCGGCAGTGGTGGGGCCGTAGCGGGGTCCGTCGAGGGGCTCTACCATCCAAAGCATCTCGAGTTCGATGATTTCGGGGGCTTTTTGCCAGGCACCTTCATCCGCTTGGATCAAGTCGTCCGGGGCGATCAGGGACTGATTGGCCAGCGCCTTAAGGTGATCGAGATCCATGGGGCCCAGCACCCGACCCGTCTGGACTTTTTGCAGACGGAAGACGGAGGCGGGGGAGGGCATGGTCAGGCTAGCTAGAGGGGATAAAAAGTTTCTGCCCCACCTTGAGGGGAGCGTCCTTGGAAAGCTGGTTGGCTTTGCGAAGGGAGTCGACCGTGAGTTTCAGGCCGTATTCCTTGTTGTAGGCCTGAACAATGGAACTGAGGGTGTCCCCCTTGGCCACGGTGTGTTCGTAGCCTTCGCGATCCGCCGGCTTGGCAGGTGCCGGCGCCGCTTTTTCCTTGGCCTTCATCTCGGCGAGCATTTTGGAAACTTCCTCGAGGAGGGATTCCTTCTCCTTCTCCGCCTTGGCCGCCGTGTTGGCGAGGCTCTCCTTGAGGGAGTTGGACTGCTGTTTCACCTCCTCAAGAATTTTTTCGAGCGAGGCGATGCGGGCTTTCATATCCTCCACGGCCGAATCCATCCGGTCCACCTGGTCGGCGGCTTTGAGGATTTTCCGGCGTTCAGCCTCGGCGTCTTCCGACGCGCCCGGGCTGAGTTGGGCGCCGAGGGGCTGCCCAGAGAACAGCCAGAGGCTTAAAAGGATGAATCCGCTGCGGAATCGGATCGCGCGCATTGGGTTAAGTATCACCCGCCGGCTCACGCGCCAGCAAGCTTTTCGAACTCTTTCTCCGACAGAATCCGGATTCCGAGGGTTTTGGCCTTGTCGAGCTTTGAGCCCGCTTCTTCGCCGGCCAGGAGATAATCGGTCTTGGGGCTGATGGAGCCGGAAACCGCCCCGCCCAAAGACTGGATGCGGCGGGTGAACTCCTCCCGGGGGGCGCTGAGGGTTCCGGTAATGACAAATTTTTTGCCGGAAAAGACACCGCCCCGCACCTCCAGTTCCTCCGGTAGTGCGGTGAGGTTGCACCCGGCCTTTTTCAGGCCTTGAAGCAGGCGGTGCGTGGCTGGCTCACGAAAGAAGGAGACAATTTCCTCCGCCACTTTCTGGCCCACGTCCTTTACCTGGACCAAGTCCTCCACGCTCGCCTTTTCCAGCTTTTCCAGGGAAGTGAAGTGACGAGAGAGGGCTTCGGCCAAAACCGCCCCGACCTGGGGAATGCCCAAGCCAAAGATGAGCCGCCAAAGGGGTCGGCGCTTGCTGGCCTCGATGCCTGCCACCAAATTGGCGGCCGACTTCTCGCCCATCCGCTCTAGCGCGCTGAGTTGCTCGGCGTGGAGGCTGTAAATCTGTTCCAAATGTTGGATCAGGCCGGCGTCCATCAGTTGGCCCACCATCGCTTCCCCCATGCCCTCGATGTCCATCGCCCCGCGGTGGGCAAAGTGCTGGAGCCGGCGCTTGAGCTGGCCCACGCAGTCACGGGATGTGCAGCGGAGAAAAACCTCCTCCTTGCGCAACGGCCCACCACAAACGGGACAGTGGCCGGGGGGGCGGATCGGCTTGGAACTGGCAGGTCGCCTTTTTAGGTTCACCGCGATAACGGCCGGGATGATCTCCCCGGCTTTTTCCACGGTGACGAGATCGCCCACGCGGATGTCCTTGCGGGCAATTTCCTCAAAGTTGTGGAGCGTGGCCCGGGCGACGGTGGTGCCGCTGAGCTGCACCGGCTCAAGCTCGGCCACGGGAGTGATCACCCCGGTGCGTCCAACCTGAAAGGTCACGGCCTGCAGGCGGGTCTCCGCCTGCTCCGGCGCATATTTGTAGGCGATGGCCCAGCGGGGCGCCTTGTCGGTTGAGCCCAGGACTTTCTGTTGATCGAACCGGCTGACCTTGATGACGGCACCATCGGTGGCGAAGGGGAACTTGGCGCGGTCCCGATCCAGTTCCCGCACGGCTTCGAGCACGGTTTCCGCACCCTTCCCATGACGGAACCAGGAGTGACCGGGCAGGCCCCATTTGCCGATTTGTTGATGGAGCCCGACTTGGGAATCGGTCTTGGCGCCGACCACCTCACCGAGACCGTAAAAGACCACCGCCAGCGGGCGTTTGGCAACCTCGCGGGAGTCCAGCAGCTTGAGGGTGCCCGCCGCCGCGTTGCGGGGATTGGCGAAAAGGGGTTCGCCCGCCTTTTCGCGGGCACGGTTGAGGGCCGCAAAGGCGGGCTCGGGAAGATAAACCTCTCCGCGGAACTCGATGACCTCAGGCAACCCTTGGACCGCCAAGGGTAGGTTGCGGATGGTTTTGAGGTTTTCCGTGATGTCGTCTCCCTTTTCGCCATCCCCACGGGTCAGACCCTGTACCAGATGCCCCTTTTCGTAGCGCACGCTGACGGCAACACCATCCACTTTGGGCTCGATGGCGAATTCAGCCGCCTGTCCGTGCAGATTTTTGGCGACCCGGTCAAGAAACTCGCGGAGTTCCTCCTCGCTGTAGGTGTTGTTGAGACTTTGCATCGGCACGGCATGGGCCACGTTGCGGAAGGATGTGAGCGGGGCGCCGCCAACCTTTTGGGTGGGGGAATTTTCGTCCGCGAGGTTGGGATGGGCTTTCTCGAGATCCTGCAGTTCCCGGTAGAGCCGGTCATAGGCCGCATCGGAAATCTCCGGGCGGGCTTCGACGTAATAAAGGCGGTCGTGGCGCCGAACCTCCTCGACCAGTTTGGCGTAGCGTTGGGCGGGAGTCGGGCTCATCGGCGGGGGCGGCGGCGTAAGGCAAGGCCGAGCGAGATGCCGAGGATGTCGGCCAACCAGTCCGTCATCGAGACGTCCCGGCCCGGAGCCAAACGCTGCACCTGTTCGTCCAGGGCTCCAAGCAGAGACCCAGCCGCGCCCAAAGCGGCGGAGGGAAAAGGCAGCCCTCCCAGGATAAAACCAAATCCGGCATAGACCGTGAGATGGAGCACCTTGTCATTGGGCAGGGGTAGAAAGGAGTCCACCCGATCCACGCCTGACCGAGGGATCAGCGAGACGCTGAGGATGGCCGCATAGTAGAGGGCGGGGGTCAGGAGGTTTTTCCATCGCAGCTTGGCCATTGGGGAGGCATTTTGGGCGTGGCGTGAAGCAGGGCAACGTGAAAGAAACCGGGCCAGTCCTGGGCATCGAGGGAGGCGGTACGAAAACCCGCTGGATCCTGCTCGACCCGCGCGGAGGAAGACTGGCTCATGGGGTGGAGGGGCCTGGGAATGTCCTGTTGGCTGGCCGGGCGGGCTTGGAGAAAATTTTCCGCCGAATCGCCACCCGGCTGCCTCAGGCTCCCCAAGCCGTTGGCGGGGGATTTGCCGGGGCCCGCGGACCCGCGGAGATGGCCACGGTGCGGGGCGCCTTGCAGAAGATCTGGCCGCGGCTGAAAAAGATCGTGGTGGGCCAGGACACGGATTCCGCTCTGGCCGCCGCCTGGGGCCAAGCGGATGGATTTCTGGTGATTGCGGGAACCGGCAGCAATGTGGTCGGTCGGGTGGCTGGTAAGAAAGTCTCCGTCGCGGGGCATGGTCATCTGTTGGGAGATGCCGGGAGCGGTTACGACCTCGCCCTGCGGGCGTTGCGGGCGGTGTACCGGGAGCGTGATCGCACCGGCCAAGCCCCGCGTTTGGCCGCCGGACTTATGGCACACGCCGGGGCGGCGGACTTGGATCGGCTCCTCCGGGAAATGTATCGGTCCCATGGAAAGGAGTGGTTGGCGGCTTTTGCTCCGGTGGTGCTTCGGGCGGCAGGGCGAGGGGATCTCTTAGCACGGGCAGCCATCCAGCAGGCTACCGGCGAACTGGCGGAACGGTTGGTCGAGCTGGCCCGGAGGCTGTGGGTGCGCGCCCCACAGGTGGCCATGACGGGCGGCCTTTTCGAAAACGATTTGTACCGCCGCCATTTTGTCGGGGCGGTGGCGCAGCGTTTGTCGGGGGCACGGCTCTCTCTTCTCCAAACCTCCGGCGAAGTCGGAGCCGCAACCATGGCGGGATGGGTCGCCCGGACTTCCTTCTCGCCGGCTCAGGAGAAATTCGTGGATGTCGAATCGCTTCCCACCGAGCGGGCCAATCCACGCTCCCGCGGTCTTCACCAAAAATCCGTGGGCCAGCTGGTGAAACTTTTTGTGGCCGAGGAGAAGGAAAATGTGCGGGCGCTACGAAAAGCGGCGGGAGAAATCGGCCGCGCGGCCGGATTCGTGGCGGGGGCTCTGCGACGGGGTGGCCGCCTCTTTTACGTGGGAGCGGGGACGAGCGGGCGGCTCGGAGTTTTGGATGCCAGCGAGATGCCGCCCACATTCCATGCCGATCCGGAGGAGGTGCAGGCAATCCTCGCAGGGGGGCCGGAGGCGATTTTCCGTGCCCAGGAGGGGGCGGAGGACGATGCGGAAGCCGGCGCACGGGCTGTGCGCGAGAGGCGAATCGGGGGAAAGGATGTGGTGGTGGGTCTGACGGCGAGCGGCCGAACGCCTTTTGTGCATGGGGCGCTCCGTCAGGCTGTCCGGGCACGCGCCAAAACCGTCTTGGTCACGGCCCACCCTCATTGGGCACCGGAGAAGGGTGGAATCCGACCGAACGCGGTGATTCGTCTGGATGTGGGGCCGGAGTTGATTGCCGGATCGACGCGGCTGAAGGCCGGCACAGTCACCAAGGTGGTCTGCAACATTCTCAGCTCGGTGGCGATGATCCGCATGGGGCGGGTGCACGATAATCTGATGGTTCATGTGGTCCCTTCGAACGAGAAGTTGCGGGCCCGGGCAGTACGGCTGGTGCGGTTGCTCACCGGAGTGGGTCCGAGCGAAGCGGCGGGAGCACTGGGGAGAGGGGGAGGAAGAGTGATGGACGCACTCCGGCTGTTAAAAAACGCAAAAGTGCGAAGACCCTAAAGTTTAAAAGTTCAGAGATACGACTTGCGGGTGGGAAGCGGGGAGACACGATCGCGCCCATGAAAAGCTTATTCGTTCTAGGATGGTTCGCCGTCGCCGCGGCAGGGTGGGCGGAGCAGGCCCAGTTGGCCGGTCTGTGGAAAAACACGGCCGCGGGCATCGGGCAGTCGGCCGTGATCATCTCGCAACAGGGCGCGACGATTCATGTGGCAGGCTATGGCGTTTGGGCGGATGGCGGGCCGGGCGTTTGGCATAGCAAGGGAGCGAAAATTGAAGGATCCCGTGCAAAAATCCCCATCACCTACACCACGCTTCCCAAGCCCAGCTTTGATCCGAAGGTGGAGTTGGACCTGCAGATCTCCCCCGACTCCAAACGTCTGGAGGGCACCTGGAAAAACAGCCTTGGCCGGAAAGGACCCGTGAAGTTTGTGAAGGTGGAGACGGAGGCGGCGCCCGTGGCGGCACCCGAGCAGGCACCCGTGGCCGAAGGACCGGCCACCGAAGAAGCGACCCAGCCCTAACCGTACGCCTTCAGCAAAGGAAAGGCGCGGTTGAGAATGGGGTCGGACTTCACCCCGAGGTGTTTCTCTAGAACCGTGGCGTAGACCGAGCGGAAATCGACGTTGAATTTCACGTCGCCATCATCGAGATCGCGCGTGGCGAGGGAGGGCATCTCACCCAAAAGACCGGCCGTCACACCGCCGCCGGCAAGAAAGAGCGGAGCGGCGGCCCCGTGATCCGTGCCGCCGCTGGCGTTTTCCTTCACCCTTCGACCGAATTCGCTGAAGGTCATCAGGGTCACACGATCGAGATTGCCCTGGGCCTTGAGGTCGGCCAGGAAGGCGGCCACCGCGTCGCTCATTTCACGAAGAAGCCGTTCATGGGCAATGGCCTGACCCGTATGGGTATCGTAACCACCTTGGGAGACATAGTAGATGCGCGTCTTCAGTCCGCCGGCAATCAAGCGTGAGATCAGGGCAAACTGGTTGGCGAGCCAGCTCCCGGGGTAAGGTGCGCCGTTTTTTCCTCGGCTTGAGGCGGCGGCGATTTCCTTTTGGGTCACCTGCACATCCATTTCGGTGCGCTCAAGAAAATCGAGCGCGTCTATTTTGCCGGAGGAGCCTGCGATGTCGCCGATCGAACCGCCGGCCGGACCTTCGTCGCCATCGTTATCCATGGCCATGGTCATGGAACCATCCGACTCCAGCTCGCCGTCAGCACCGAGCCTGCGTCGCTTGGCGCCCCGTGCCTCGTAGAGGACGCCTTTCGGAGTTTTGGCGGCAAAGGCTTGCGGGGTTTGGGAGCCCAAGGTGATGCCCACGGCGGCGTCACAACCGGAGCAGGCATTGTCGAAATATCGGCCGATCCAGCCGGTGGAGGAGGACTTTTCCGCATCCGTCGCGGTGGCCCAGATTTCCGTGGAGCGGAAGTGGGATCGATTGGGATTGGGGTAACCCACTCCCTGGACCACCGAGAGGTAGCCGCCCTCGTAGGATTTGGCCAAGCCGGCTAAGGCGGGATGAAGGCCGACCTTTTCCTTGGACCCGAGCTTCAGCACCTGGTTTTCCCGCAAGGCCAGGGTGGGCCGGGCGCGGCGGTAGTCATCGTCGCCAAAAGGAATCACGGTATTGAGACCGTCATTCCCTCCCGCCAATTGCAGGACCACGAGGATATGGCCGTCCTTCCCGGTCACGCCTTGAATCAGCTGACCGTCCGCCGCGGCGTGGAGGGAGAGCATGGTGTTCTGCAGAAAAGCAGGCACGGTCCAGCAAAGAGACCCCCCTAACATTCCCGTGCGGAGAAATTCGCGGCGGGTTTTTAGTCCAAGCGGGTTCATGGGCTTTCTCCTTTCATCCGAGCTGGTAGACGGGGCTCTGCACAATGGCGAGGACGGTCTGGCGGACGGCGGCCTCGGAAAGTGGCGTGGCATCACCGGCGGCCTTGCGGAATCGTGCCTGGAGTTCGGGAGGCGAGGTTTCTCCGGGAAGAAGACGGGCGCTGAGCCGAGAGATGAGGAGGTCGGGGCTCTGCCGCTCCTCCGGGCTGGCGAGGGGCGCAAGAGGGGCAGGAGAAATCGCGAGCAGCTCGCGGGCCTGTCGGGCCGCGACCTTTCTTTTTTCGGCAAACTCTTTTTTCAGATCTGGCTCCTCGACAGGGGTTCCTTCCAGCATGGGTCGGGGCAGTTCAAGCAGTCCGCTTTGGATGGCCAGTCGGCCAAGATCCATGTCGCCCAAGCGCTGCATGCCAAGCGTCCCGCTCACCAGCCAGGAGCCGTACTCGTAGCGTTTTTCCAGGCTGGTGGTGTTAATCCAGGTAATGCCGCCGTCCCAACCTTTGACGTTGGGTGGGGCGAAAAGTTTCTGGCCCAATTGGGCGGTGATTTCGGAAGCGAGGGCGGGGGCTGACAAAGGGCGCCCCAGTTGGCGGCAAAGTCCGACCAGCCATTCCATCGGGGATTTCACTCGTTGGCGGGCGAGTTCCGGGGCGTAAAAGGCAGGGTGGGTCCACATCGAATGGAGAAAGGACCGGATCTGCCCTTTGTTTTCCTCCCAAGCGGAAACGAGTTCCCGGTGAAGATCCTCCGAAGGTGAGGCTCCCGTATAGAACCGCCAGAGTTTCCCGGTGATCCAGCGCGGAGCGGCCGGCTGCTGTAGGGTCAGCCGGACAACGTCGGCGCCGTCAAAATTACCGGTTTTACCAAAGATTTTTTTGGATTTGGGGTCGTGCCATTTGGGGTGGTTGACGAAGGAGGGTGGGGTGGTTTCCTCGTCCATGACCTCGCCCGGTTTTTTAGGCAGGCGGATGGTCCAGCCAGTGAAAGCCCGGGCCGCCTCCTGGATGTCCTTTTCCGTGTAGTTACCCTCCCCGAGGGTAAAGAGCTCAAAAAGCTCCCGGGCGAAGTTCTCGTTGAGCTGTTCGTGGCTGGACCGCGCACCATCGAAGAAGATGAGAATCGCAGGATCCTGAGCCACCCCGAGCACCAGCTCGGACCACGGCCCCATCGCCCGCTCCCGGAACATCTGGTTTTGCTGGTAGAGCACATTGGGGTTTCGGACCTTCTCCTCGCTGGTGGCGAAGTGGCCGTGAAGAAAAAGAACCACTTTTTCCCGGGCGGCGGTCATAGGGTCGGCCATCCGCTGGAGCCACCAACCCCGGAGATCGGTCAGGCGTTTTTCCTGTTCAGCCCGCAGGGCGCGATTCAACTCCTGCCATTTTTTCTCTCTTTCCTTGGGGGCCAGGAGATTTAGCCGCCGACGGAGGAACCGTTGTTGTTCGGTGAGGCCTGGGCGGATGACAGACTCAGGCGGATCCGCTTTGGCCAGTTCCGGGGAACCCAACAAGGAGTCCGCCGCCTGCCAGGGTTGCAGGGCGGCCAAGGCTTCCACCTCCTCTGGCGTCCCCCCAAAACCGGCCCGCTGTAACAGCAGCCCAGCCTTTTCTTTGTCCCAAGCCGAGGCGGGCAAGGTGGCCATGGCCATATAGGATTAGACCATGGATTTTAGGAAAAGATGCGGTCTTTTTTGTCTTTGGGGTCAGAGGGCATGCAAACCCCTAAAAGGCAATAGCTTGCAGCCCGACCTTTCGCCCTTTGGGGTCAGAGGTCAAGATGACTAACGATTTTTTGAGGAGATGGACTGCCGATCAAAAGAGGTGGCCGGAGATTTGCCCGCGGCTTGGGATGCAGCGGGAGATTTGGCGACAGGGGATTTCTTGGGGGAAACCCAGAACAGCAAAACCCCGCAAAGAGCGACAGCACAGAGGGCAATGGTCCGCTTTAAGCAGCGCTCGGAAGCATCACCTTTTTCCTCAAACTTGAATTTCCGCGCCGACTTTCCTGCCGTTCCTGACGAATTTTTTCTCATCCCTTACAAGATGGATATTCCCCTTATTTCTTCAACGCCATTTCCTGATTGTTGGGAACAGAAAGAATCACCCCGCCCGGTTGATCCCGCAGATTTTCGGACGGCTGGAGGCGTGGTGATTAAACGCCGTGAACCCGACCCCAGTGAACGTCCAGCTGGCGGCTTAGGCAAAGTTTCAAGGCCCGCAAGAGGCAGGCCGACTCCAGTTTTTGGCCCCGCGTAATGATGCTTTCCAGCGGCTCATCCGGGCGAAGCCGGAGGACGTCCTGACATAGAATGGGGCCTTGGTCCAAATCCGGGGTCACGAAATGGGCGGTGACGCCGACAATTTTCACCCCCTTGTCGTAGGCCTGACGGTAGGCCGAAGCGCCGGGGAAAGCAGGCAGAAGAGAGGGATGAATATTCAGGATCCGGTTTTTCCAATGCCAGACGAAGTCCGGGGAAAGAATCTTCATGAAGCGGGCTAGCACGATGAGTTCGGCCCCGGCCTTCTCCAACTGCTCCTGCAGCGCCTGCTCGGCATGGATGCGGTCGCGGTAGTCGACATGGCGAAAGGGCAGGCCGTGGCGGCGGGCAATTTTCCCCAGCTGGGGGTGGTTGCCTGCGACCAACACCGGATCGGCCCGGAGCCGCCCACGTTTCCAGTCCCGCAGGATGGCTTCCAGCACGTGGGGTTCTTTGGAGACCAGCAGGGCCAGTTTTCGCCGTGCCCGACCGTCATCGGCGATTCGCAGGGTCAGCTTCATCCGGAGGCTTT
>JACCDT010659417.1_pt1 | contig 15507 bp, 18 predicted proteins | sample 7446291 | NCBI WGS metagenome assembly JACCDT01 (sample SAMN15323446, study PRJNA562643) | freshwater metagenome | isolation source: river surface water | place: USA:Blue River Watershed | collected 2017-08-17 | reverse complement strand
TCGCGGGCCACGTCCAGGAACACCTTGGGGTGGCTGTTCCAGAGCGCCATGCCCGCTTGCGGGCTGGGGCAGTAGACGCCGCCTTGCGCGTTCAGGTCACGCGCTGCCAGTTCAACAACAGCGTTGCTCATGTGGGGGCTCCTCAGACCAGGGTCAGCCAATGGGCGTACTTGGGGTTGCGACCGGCGACGATGTCGAAGAAGGCGCTTTGGATCTTCTCGGTGATCGGGCCGCGGCTGCCGATGCCAATTTGCAGGCGATCGAGTTCGCGGATCGGGGTCACTTCGGCGGCGGTGCCGGTGAAGAAGGCCTCGTCGGCGATGTACACCTCGTCACGGGTGATGCGCTTTTGCACAATCTCCACGCCCAGGTCGCGCGCGATGTGGAACACCGTGTTGCGGGTGATGCCGTTGAGGGCGCCGGCCGACAGGTCGGGGGTGTAGATCACGCCGTCCTTGATGATGAACAGGTTCTCGCCTGCGCCTTCCGACACAAAGCCGCTGCTGTCGAGCAGCAAGGCCTCGTCGTAGCCCTCGTCGGTGGCTTCCATATTGGCCAGGATGGAGTTGGTGTAGTTGCTCACCGCCTTGGCCTGCGTCATGGTGATGTTGACGTGGTGGCGGGTGTAGCTGGAGGTCTTGACGCGGATGCCGCGCTTGAGGCCTTCCTCGCCCAGGTAAGCGCCCCAGGCCCAGGCCGCGACCATCAGGTGGATGGTGTTGCCCTTGGGGCTCACGCCCAGCTTCTTGTCACCAATCCAGGTGAGCGGGCGCAGGTAGCAGCTCTCGAGCTGGTTGGCACGCACGACCTCGCACTGGGCGGCGTTGACCTGTTCCTTGGTGAAGGGGATGGTCATGCGCAGGATCTTGGCGCTGTTGAACAGGCGGTCGGTGTGCTCCTGCAGGCGGAAGATGGCCGTGCCCTTGTCGGTTTTGTAGGCCCGAACGCCCTCGAATGCGCCGCAGCCGTAATGCAGGGTGTGCGAGAGCACATGGATCTTGGCGTCGCGCCACTCGACCAGCTGGCCATCCATCCAGATTTTGCCGTCGCGGTCGGACATCGAGGGAATCACTTGGTTCATGGGTCTTCCTGTCAGGGTGGGCCCCCGGCCGCAGGGTCGCAGGCGGGGCAAACCTTCATTTTACGCCGCGGGCGAGGCGTCCGAGGCCGGGCTGTCGGATGCTCTGGGCCGCTCAAGCCGCCACTCGGCGAGCTTGCCACCCACAAAGGTGCAGGTCACCACCGAGTCGGTGTTGTCGCGCCAGCTGAACACCTCGGGTTGTGCGTTGGGTTCGGTGTGCAATTGACCCAGCGAACGGGTGATGGCGATCACGTGCATGAGCGTCACGCCCGGCTTGAGCTTGGCGTTGAGCATGACCGCGCTGGGCACGCGGCCGATGGGGCGGTCGGCCGCGCGCTTGAGGATGTGCATGAGGCGGGTGAAGTGCAGCAGCACCCACATCACCAAGGCCCCAGCGGTCATGGCCAGGCCGGGCCAGCCAAACTCACGCCAGGCGCCCACGGCCAGCACCAACACGGCCAGCGGCACCAGCACTCGATTGAAATTGAACGGGGTTTTCATGGGGGGTGATTGTGCCTGTGCCTGCGCCCGCCTGCGCAGGGCAGGGATGGGTCATGTGCACCGTGACATTAAAATTGTCGTTTATTCAAAAATGGGTGAATTCCGGTATGGTGTCCCCTTCCACCCTGATGACCTTGGTCATCAATTTGGACCGCTCGCCAGCCCGCCTGGCCAAGGTGGCGGCCCAACTCGATCCCTTGGGCTGGGCCTGGGAGCGCCTGCCTGCCTCTGACGGCCGACAGCTCACCCTGGCAGACCCCCAACTGATCGATGTGCCGGCGTTTGAGCGCCTGCACGGCAAGCCGCCGCTGCCAGGCGAGCTTGGCTGCTACCTCTCGCATGTGCGGGCCATGCAGCGCTTTCTGGCATCCGATCAGCCCTATTTGCTGATTCTGGAAGACGATGTGCAGTTGGGGCCTGACCTGCCGCGTGTGGTCCAGGCCTTGTTGGCCAAGGCCGATGCATGGGACGTCGTGATGCTGTCGGGCATCCACTCGGCCAGCCCGCTCTTGCTGGGTGAGATTTGTGATCGTTTTCGTTTGGCGGTGCCATTGAGCCGATATGCGGGCTCCAGCTGTTACCTGCTGAGCCGGCGGGCTGCGCAGCGGTATCTTCAGGATCTGCTGCCCATGCGCCTGCCCTATGACCACGAGTACGACCGCGCCTGGGCCCGTGGCTTGCGCACCCGCATCGTGGTGCCGGCCCCTTGCATCCATAGCTTTGTCGATGGTTCCGAGGTGCATCCGCCAGGGGTCAAACGCCACAATCGCCGTTGGTACCAGCGCTGGCACACCTATGCCTATCGCCTGCGCACCGATGTGCATCGCGTCCTGCACGGACTGGCGCAATGGTGGCGCCACCGCCCCTGAGCGGCGCTTATTCCAGCGAGCGCAGCACGGCCAGGGCGTCTTCCACCCGCTCGACGCCGTGCAGGCTCAGGCCCTCGAGCGCGGGGTCGGCGCGCTTGGGCAGGTTGGCCTTGGGCACCACGGCCACCTTGAAGCCCAGCTTGGCGGCTTCTTTCAGGCGCTCCTGACCCCGGGGGGCGGGGCGCACCTCGCCGGCCAGGCCAATTTCGCCAAAGGCCAGAAAGCCCTTGGGCAGGGCCCGCGCGCGCAGGCTGGAGCTGATCGCCAGCAGCACCGCCAGATCGGCGGCCGGCTCGCTGATGCGCACGCCGCCCACCGCGTTGACAAACACGTCCTGGTCCATGCAGGCCACCCCGGCATGGCGGTGCAGCACCGCCAGCAGCATGGCCAGGCGATCGCGCTCCAGGCCCACGCTCAGGCGCCGTGGGCTGGGGCCGGCGGTGTCCACCAGGGCCTGGATCTCGACCAGCATCGGCCGGGTGCCCTCGAGCGTGACCATCACGCAGGACCCGGGCACGGGCTGCGGGTGCTGGCTCAGAAAGATGGCGCTGGGGTTGCTCACGCCCTTGAGGCCGCGCTCGGTCATGGCAAACACGCCGATCTCGTTGACCGCGCCAAAGCGGTTCTTGATCGCGCGGATCAGGCGGTAGCTCGAGTGGGTGTCGCCCTCGAAGTACAGCACCGTGTCGACCATGTGCTCGAGCACGCGCGGGCCGGCCAGCGCGCCTTCCTTGGTGACATGGCCCACCAGCACGATGGCGGTGCCGCTGCCCTTGGCCGCGCGGGTGAGGTGGGCGGCGCATTCGCGCACCTGCGCCACCGAGCCGGGCGCGCTGGTCAGCTCGGCCGAGTACAGGGTCTGGATGGAATCGATGATCGCCACCTGCGGCTGGCGCTGGGCCAGGGTGGCCAGGATCTTCTCGAGCTGGATCTCGGCCAGCACCGGCACCTGGCTGGCCTCCAGCCCCAGTCGCCGCGCGCGCAGCGCCACCTGGGCGCCGCTTTCCTCGCCGGTCACATACAGGGTGGGCAGGCCCCGCCGCTGCAAGGCGTCCACGGCCTGCAGCAGCAGGGTCGACTTGCCGATGCCGGGGTCGCCGCCAATGAGCACCACCGAGCCCGGCGCAATGCCGCCGCCCAGCACCCGATCGAGCTCCTCCTGGCCGGTGGGGTGGCGCTCCACCTCTTGTGCCTCGATCTGCGACAGGGGCGTCACCGGCAGGGTGGGCGCCAGCGCCGCGTGCGATTGCGCCATGCGGTTGCGCCCGCTGCCGGGGGCCTCGCTCACGCCCTCGACCAGGGTGTTCCAGGCGTCGCAGCCTGGGCATTTGCCCAGCCAGCGCGCGCTGGTGGCGCCGCATTCGCTGCAGGTGTAAACGGTTTTGTCTTTGGCCATGGGCAGATGGTAACGGCCGCTCAGGCGCCCGCTTGCCAGGCCGCGATGAAACGGGCGGCCAGTTCGGCCGCGGGCAGGTCCTGGCAGGCGCTGGCGTTCTGCCCGCTCCACAAGGGGGTGTAGTCGGTGCGCCCCTGGGCTTCGGCGGCGCTGCGCAGCGGCCCCAGGGCGGCGCCGGCCAGCGGAAAGGCCGGGGCCAGCGGGTCCATGGGGTCGAAGGCGCGCATCAGCCCATTGACGATGCCACGCGCGGGGCGGCCGCTGAACAGGCGGGTGAGCGCGGTGTGCTCGGCCGCGCTCGAGCGCAGGGCGGCGCGGTGCAGCGCGCTGGTGCTGGCCTCGGGCGTGCACAGCCAGGCCGTGCCGATCTGCACCCCGCTGGCGCCCAGGGCGCGCATGGCGCGCACGCCCGCCGCATCGGCCACCCCACCGGCGGCCAGCACGGGTCGGTCCACCGCGGCCAGCACCTGCGGCAGCAGGGCCAGCGTGCCCAGCTGGGTCGAGAGGTCGTCGCTCAGGAACATGCCGCGATGGCCCCCGGCCTCCAGGCCCTGGGCAATGATCACATCGGCCCCATGGGCCTGCAGCCAGCGCGCCTCGGCCACGGTGGTGGCGCTGGACCAGATCTGGCAGCCCAGCGCGCGGGCGCGCGCCAGCAACGCGGCCTCGGGCAGGCCAAAGTGAAAGCTCAGCACCGCCGGCCGGTGCCGCTCGATGAGCGGCAGGTGTTCCGGGCCAAAGGGCGCACGGCCCGCGCCGCTGGGCATCTGCGCCGGATCGAGCCCCAGCGCCTTGTAGTGCGGGGCCAGCGCCGCATGCCAGCGCGCCAGCGCCGCCTCGTCGGGCGTGGGCGGGCGGTGGCAGAAAAAGTTCAGGTTGAAGGGCCGCTGCGTGAGGGCGCGCAGGGCCTGCAGCTCGGCGTCCAGGCTGTCGGGGGTGTGCATGGCCGCGGGCACGCTGCCCAGCGCCCCCGCCTCACACACCGCCGCGGCCAGGGCCGCACCCTGCGCACCGGCCATGGGCGCTTGCACGATGGGCGCTTGAAGCTGCAATGAGGCGCTCAATGAAGTCATGGGGGGATTGTCGGGGTTTTGAGTGTAGTCGGGATGGACTCAAGAGACAGCTTGGGAGTGTGATGAGCTGTTCGGTGCCAACAAGTTTGCTCACGATGTTCACCATGAAGCTGACATTCGGTGCGCCATCAGGACTAATCCAAGTGGTGGCTATGGAGGCTACAGCTGACGTTGACGTACAGCTAGGCGATCTCGCTGTTTCAGTGACTGATTTCCTGGTGCGCAAACATACGGAACAGACCCGTGCCGGCCACTCGACCATACGCGACAACAGACAGCCGAAGCGCGATAGCCAATCGACTCGGATTCATTGGTCAGGCACACTCAGGCTTCACACTGGCTGTTGCCGCTGCCCAGGTGCCTATCAAGCGATGGATCAACGGCTGCAAGCAAAGGGTGCTTCACATTGCCAGCCCCTTGAGATCACCTTCGTCTTAAGCTCAGGCACTTCCAGTGATGGTTTGGACATCGTGCGTCACTGGGATGTGAAGTTCCATCGGAACGAAAGCGATTCCGTGAACTTCAACGCGAGGCCCCGTTACGCCAAACCCGAAGCGTTCATAAATTGGAACCGCATACGGAGTTGAGTTGACAGTAAACCTGTGTTGGCGGCCTACTGATATTGCAGCATCCTTTGCGTGTGACCAAAGTGCTCTACTCAGGCCTTTCCCTTGAAAAGGTTGAGCAACGAATAAGTGGTACAGATGACTAGCATCCCGTACGGCCACCGCACCCGCTAATTGGTTATTGAATAACGCAACGTGGTAAGAAAAATTTGAAGCAGTAATGCATTCGCAGATGGCGTTCGGCTCAATTGTTTTCAAGAATGCTTCGGCGCCAAGTCCTTGTGGATGTAGCGTGAAGTAATGTGCCACGCTCTTAATAAGTGCGCTTACTTCCAAAGCATCCTCAACGGTGGCGTGTCTAATTTTCATGACGGTTAATTAGTAGCCATTGACCTGCCCCCTTTAGGCGGTCCAGTGATTAAGCACAAGTCCGTGGTTCAAGGTTAATCGATTTTTTGTAGGTTGATGTAATCAGAAGGTGCGTTGGTGCCGTATCTGTGCTTCTGGGCAAAGGCAAACGGTGGAATACGTCACAGCAGTTGTGTGGCCGCCACGGCTTGGTGAACGTGTGTTTGATTCCCAGCGCAAGGAAAGTTCGGGCAAACAGCTGCGCGCAATAGGATGCCCCATTGTCTGTGATCAAGCGTTTGATGGGCACGCCCAAGGCATAGTAATGAGTCACCGCAGCCTTGAGGAACTCCACTGCCGAGAGTTTTTTCACATCGGGGTGTATTTGGACAAAGCACACCCTTGAGTGATCGTCTATGGCCACATGAGCCACTTCCCAGCCCGCACCCGTGACCGAATCACGACGATCGCCGATGCCCCGATGACTGGCACGCGTGATGCGGCCAAGTTTCTTGGTGTTCATGTGCAGCAACTCACGAGGTGCCGCTAGCTGGTAGCTCACTGCGGTCACTTTGGGTTAGCAGGGCTTTGAGACTGGATCAACCCATGCGGGCCAATACCCGACTGAAGCAGGCAAAACGTCGCACGACGGTTGCGGCGATGCGGCGCATGGACATTCGATTGCGGCGAAGCAGCTCAATCCGCAGCAACAGCACGGCATCGATGGTGCTGCGCGTCTTGATTGGGCGGGAACTGCGATTCATCAAGCCTCTCAGGCCATACGCTTGAAAGCCTTTTTGCCATTTGCGCGCTGTACGCATCCTGATGCCTGCTGCATGGGCCGCAGTCTTCAAGCCCAGCAAGGCAATGCATTCAATCAACAATTTGCGCCCTTCAAACGTGAGTCTGGCATTCTTATGGCTGTTCATCCGGCGGGTTTCCTCTGTGAAGCTGAAGCGTGGTAACTCCAGTTTCCCAGACCTGTCCGGGTGAACAACCTATTGAAACATCACAACTAGGTCTACTACCGCTACGGGTTGGCTGTGACCAGTCGCTTGTCGCACATCTCCCTTGCGTTCAGGGCCTTCTGAAAAGGGTTCAACACTCAACGCCGTTCGGCAGCGCATCGACCCCCCCGTGCAAACCCTGATCCCTCCCCTCGTCCAATCATTTAACATATTAAATAAATGCCCCGCCCATCCGCCAAACCCTTCCCCATCACGCATCGCAATTTGCCTCGGCTGCTGCTGCAGGCGCGCGAGGCGGTGATGGGGCATGCGCGGCCAAGTTTGCGGGCGCATGGTTTGTCGGACCAGCAGTGGCGCGTTTTGCGGGTGCTGGGCGAGCATGCGCACGAGCCGCAGGGCATCGAGACCGGGCGGGTCGCACAAGAGGCGTTCTTGCTGGGCCCCAGCTTGACCGGTGTGCTGGCGCGCATGGAGGCGGCTGGCTTGATCGAGCGTCAGCGCTGTCCGCAGGACGGGCGGCGCACGGTGGTGCGCGCCAGTGCGCTGGGCCTGCAAAAGGTGCGCGAGCTGTCGGTGGGCTTTGAGGCCCATTACCAGCACATGGCCGCGCAGCTGGGCCCCAAGCGCCTGGCCACGCTGTACGCCTTGCTCGACGAGTTGATTGCGCTGGAGGCCCCGCACGGGCTGACGGCTTCCGAGGAGAGCGAATCATGAACCAGGCCCTGGGCCATTGGCAGCCAGCCGGCACCGTCTACGGTGGCCTGCTGACCTTTTCGCGCGAATGGGACCTGTGGGCCCCGCGCATGCAGGACAAGCCCTATCTGGCGCCGCCGCGCGCGCCGGTGCTCTACATCAAGAGCGCCAACACCTTCAGTCCGGCCGGTCAGTCGCTGCGGCTGGAAGATGGCCTGACCGAGGTGGCCCTGTGCGCCACGCTCGGGCTGGTGATGGGCGAGGAGGGGCAGGTGCAGGCGCTGGCCCTGCTGGCCGACTGGATGGTGCCGCACGCCAGCTATTTCCGGCCCGCGGTGCGCTGGCGCTGCCGCGACGGTTTTCTGGGTCTGCCCGCGCAGGCCACCCCGGTGGCGCATCTGGGCGACTGGTCGGCGCTGAGCTGGCAGGTCTGGCGCAATGACGAGCTGGTGCAGACCAGTTCGTTGGCGCAGCTGCGCGAGCCGGTGTCCAAGCGCCTGGCCGATCTGCAGGCCTTCATGCCGCTGCAGCCCGGCGAGGTGTTGATGGTGGGCAGCGACTGCCTGCCCGATGGCACGCGGCCCTTGTTCGGGCCGGGCGATCGGGTGCGCATCAGCGCGCCAGGCCTGGTCTCGGTGGAGCAAGGCATTGAACCGACCAAGGAGGGCATGGCATGAAGCACGCACGTGTGGCCTATGAAGGCGCCATCCACGACGCGGTGGCCCACCCCGATGGCCTGCGCCTGACGCATGGGCCGCATGCGGGCCGCTGTGTGTCAGAGGACGCGGTGGTCTGGCTGCCGCCGCTGCGGCCGCTGGCGCGCCCGCGCACCATCCTGGCCCTGGGCCTGAACTATGCCGAGCGCGCCAGCACGCTCGAGTTCAAGGCGCCCGAGGAGCCGCTGGCCTTCATGAAGGGCGAGTCGTCCTTGATCGGCCACCGCGCCCACACGGTGCGCCCCCCGGCCGTGAAGAACATGCACTATGAATGCGAGCTGGCGGTCATCATCGGTCAGCCCGCGCGGCGTGTGCCGCGTGCGCGCGCGCTGTCGGTGGTCGACGGCTACACGGTGGCCAACGACTACGCCATCCGCGACGACCTGGAGAACTGGTACCGGCCCAATCTGAAGGTCAAGAACCGGCCGGGGGCCACGCCGATCGGGCCTTGGCGCGTGGACGCGGCCGATGTGCCCGATCCGTCGGCGCTGCGCCTGCACACCACGGTGAACGGTCAGCGCACGCAAAGCGGCAGCACCGCCGACATGATCTTTGATGTGCCATCGCTGATCGAATACTTCAGCCATTTCATGACCTTGTTGCCGGGCGATGTGATCCTGACCGGCACCCCCGACGGCGTGATCAACTGCGTGGCCGGTGACGTGATCGTCACCACCATCGAGGGGATCGGCGCCCTGCAAAACACCCTGGTGGCGCCGCCGGCGCCAACGCCCTCCACAAGCCCCACGCCATGATGCCCATTGCCCACCTGATCGACGGCCGCCGTGTCGAGAGCGACACGCGCTTTGAGACCCTCAACCCTGCCACGCAAGAGGTGCTGGCCGAGGTCTGCGCCGGCGGTGCGGCCGAGGTGCACGCGGCCGTGGCCGCCGCCAAGGCCGCCGCGCCCGGCTGGGCCGGCAAGCCCGCCACCGAGCGCGCGCGCATCATGCGCCGCCTGGGCGATCTGATCACGCGCCACGTGCCCGATCTGGCCGAGACCGAAACGCGCGACACCGGGCAGGTGATCGCGCAGACCGGCAAGCAGCTGGTGCCGCGCGCGGCCGACAACTTCCACTACTTTGCCGAGATGTGCACACGGGTGGACGGCCACACCTATCCCACGCCCACGCACCTGAACTACACGCTGTTCCATCCGGTGGGGGTGTGCGCCCTGATCAGCCCCTGGAACGTGCCCTTCATGACGGCCACCTGGAAGGTGGCGCCTTGCCTGGCCTTTGGCAACACGGCGGTGCTCAAGATGAGCGAGCTCTCGCCGCTGACCGCCGCGCGCCTGGGCGAGCTGGCCCTGGAGGCGGGGGTGCCCGCCGGGGTGCTCAACATCGTGCACGGCTTTGGCCAGGCGGCGGGCGAGCCGCTGGTGGCGCACCCGGATGTGCGCGCCATCAGCTTCACCGGCTCGACGGCCACCGGCAACCGCATCGTGCAGGCCGCCGGCCTGAAAAAATTCAGCATGGAGCTGGGTGGCAAATCGCCCTTTGTGATCTTCGAGGACGCGCAGCTGGACCGCGCGCTCGACGCAGCGGTGTTCATGATCTTCTCAACAACGGCGAGCGCTGCACCGCGGGCAGCCGCATCCTGGTGCAGCAGTCGATCTACGCCGACTTTGTGCAGAAGTTTGCCGAGCGTGCGCGCCGCATCACCGTGGGCGACCCGCTGGATGAGCAGACCCTGGTGGGCCCCATGATCAGCCGCAACCACCTGGCCAAGGTGCGCCACTACATTGAGCTGGGCCCCAAGGAGGGCGCCACGCTGGTGTGCGGCGGCATCGATCGGCCCGCGTATGCGGCCGAGCTGCCGGCGCATGTGCAAGCGGGCAACTTTGTCTGGCCCACGGTGTTTGCCGATGTGGACAACCGCATGAAGATCGCGCAGGATGAGATCTTTGGCCCGGTGGCTTGCCTGATTCCGTTTCGCGACGAGGCGCATGCGATCGAGCTGGCCAACGACACGGCCTATGGCCTCTCGAGCTATGTCTGGACCGAGAACATCGGCCGTGCGCACCGCGTGGCGGCGTCGATCGAGGCGGGCATGTGCTTTGTCAACAGCCAGAACGTGCGCGATTTGCGCCAACCCTTTGGCGGCACCAAGGCCAGTGGCACCGGCCGCGAAGGCGGGACCTGGAGCCACGAGGTGTTTCTGGAGCCCAAAAACGTGGCCGTGTCGATGGGCGATCACCACATTCCACACTGGGGGGTCTGACCATGGGTCAACTTGCACTGGCCGCCAAGATCACGCACGTGCCCAGCATGTACCTGAGCGAGCTGCCCGGGCCGCGCCAGGGCTCGCGCCAGGACGCGATTGACGGGCACCACGAGATCAGCCGGCGCTGCCGTGCGCTGGGTGTGGACACGCTGGTGGTGTTTGACACGCACTGGCTGGTCAACGCCAATTACCACATCAACTGCGCGCCGCATTTCAAGGGCGACTACACCAGCAACGAGCTGCCGCACTTCATCAACTTCATGTCCTTCGAGTCCCCCGGCAATCCCGAGCTGGGGCATCTGCTGGCCGAGGTGGCCAATGCGCATGGGGTCGAGACGCTGGCGCACGAGCGCACCGCGCTCAACCCAGAGTACGGCACGCTGGTGCCGCTGCGCTACATGAACGCCGACCAGCACTTCAAGGTGGTGTCGGTGTCGGCGCTGTGCATGGCGCATTACCTGAGCGACAGCGCGCGCCTGGGCTGGGCCTTTCGGCGCGCGGTCGAGGACCGTTATCCCGGCAAGGTGGCCTTTCTGGCCAGCGGCTCGCTGTCGCACCGCTTTGCGCAAAACGGTCTGGCACCCGAGTACGCCTTCAAGGTCTGGAGCCCGTTTCTGGAGCAGCTTGACAAGCAGGTGCTGCAGATGTGGGCGCGGCGCGAGTGGTCGGCCTTTTGCGAGATGCTGCCCGAGTACGCCAGCAAGGGCCATGGCGAGGGCTTTATGCACGACACCGCCATGCTGCTGGGCGCGCTCGGCTGGGGCGCCTACGACGGCGGGGTCGAGATCCTGACGCCCTACTTTGGCGCCAGCGGCACCGGCCAGCTCAATGCCCTCTTTGAGGTCACGCCGCAGGACGGTCATGCGGTGCCGGCGCCGGTGGCCAGCCGCGCCGAAGGCTACACCGCCATTTCCACCCGACTCTGAACATGCCGCATCTGGTCATTCTCTACACCGCCCAGCTCGATCAGGAGGCCGACCTGTCGGCGCTGTGCCGGCAATTGGCCGACGCCATGCTGGCGGTGCGCGACGACGACGACCGCCCGGTGTTTCCGACGGGTGGCGTGCGTGTGCTGGCGTACCCGGCGGCCCACCATGCGGTGGCCGATGGTGGCGCGGCGGCGCGCGCGAGCGGCCTGCGCGAGGACTACGGCTTTGTCTACCTGAACCTGCGCATGGGGCACGGCCGCTCGGCGGCGGTGCACGCGCGGGTGGGCGAGCGGCTCAAGGCCGTCACGCATGCGTTTTTTGCGCCGCTGATGGCGCGTCTGCCGCTGGGTGTGACGCTGCAAATCGACGAGGGCCGCGAGGTGTTTGACGACAAGCACAGCAGCCTGCATCCCTTGTTTCGAAAGGATTGACCCATGTTGGACGAGTCCCTGGTGGCCGCGCTGGCGCGCGAGCTGGACGAGGCCGAGCGCACGCGCGTGCCCTTGCGCCATTTCTCCAGCCGCTTTCCGGCCATGACCATCGAAGACGGCTACCGCATCAACCGCGCCTGGATGCGCCTCAAGCGCGCGCAGGGCCGGCAGGTGATTGGCCACAAGATTGGCCTGACCAGCCGCGCCATGCAGCAGGCCAGCCAGATCAACGAACCCGATTACGGGACCTTGCTGGACGACATGCGCTACGACGCCTTGCCGGGTCAGGTGCTCGAGATTCCGCACGCGCGCTTTGTGGCGCCGCGCGTGGAGGTGGAGCTGGCCTTTGTGTTGCGTGCGCCGCTGCAGGGCCCGGACGTGGACGTGGCGCAGGTACTGGCGGCCACCGCCTATGTGACGCCGGCCATCGAGATCATCGATGCGCGCATCGAGCAGTTTGACCGCGACAGCCGCGCCATGCGCAAGGTGCAGGACACCATCAGCGACAACGCCGCCAACGCCGCCATCGTGGTGGGGGGGCGACAGGCCGATCCCCTGCACACCGATCTGCCCTGGTGCGGCGCCATCTTGCGCTGCAACGGTGTGGTCGAGGAGACCGGGCTGGCCGCGGGCGTGCAAGGCCATCCGGCCATTGGTGTGGCCTGGCTGGCCAACAAGCTGGCGCCCTGGGGCGAGCACCTGGCCGCGGGCGAGCTGGTGCTGGCTGGCTCGTTCACCAAACCCGTGCCCGCGAAGGTGGGCGATCTGTTCGAGGCGGACTATGGTCCGCTGGGTGTTTTTTCTTTCCGTTTTGTCTGAGGTCACCGGTCATGCCCATGCCCATCAATCCCTTCAAGCAGGCGCTGCGCGAGCGTCGTCCCCAAATCGGTTTGTGGATGGGCCTGGCCCATGCCTACACCGCCGAGATCTGCGCCCTGGCCGGCTTTGACTGGCTGGTCATCGACGGCGAGCACGCGCCCAATGATTTGCGCACCATCTTGTCGCAGCTGCAAACCCTGGCGGCGTACCCGGCCTCGCAACCGGTCACGCGCATCCCGGTGGGCGAGACCGCGCTGATCAAGCAGGTGCTCGACCTGGGCGCGCAGACCCTGCTCGTGCCCATGGTGGACACGCCCGAGCAGGCCGCGGAGCTGGTGCGCGCCTGCCGCTATCCGCAGGCCGATGGCGGCGGCGGGGTGCGCGGCATGGCGGGGGCGCGGGCCTCGCGCTGGGGCGTGTACGAGGACTATGCGCGCCGGGCCAACGAGGAGGTCTGCCTGCTGGTGCAGGTCGAGTCGCGCCTGGGCTTGCAGAACCTGGACGCCATCGCCGCCACACCGGGCGTTGATGGCGTCTTCATCGGGCCGGCGGATCTGTCGGCCTCGATGGGCCACATTGGTCAGCCGGGCCACCCCGAGGTGAAGGCCGCCATCGACGAGGCCATCGCGCGCATTCTGCGTGCCGGCAAGGCCCCGGGCATCCTGACCCTGGACCCGGCCATGGCACGCCACTACCTGGCGCTGGGCGCCCTGTTTGTGGCCGTGGGCCTGGACACGCAGATCCTGCTGCGCCACACCAGCGCCCTGGCCGCTTCGTTCCGCCCAGGCGCTGCCGCCTGAGCGGCCCCCAGGCCCCTCGCACCGAAGGTGATGCCCATGCTGCCCAAGCCCATTCCCGTTGTGCCCTCCTGCCAGACCCGGGTCCACCCCGACGAGTGGGCCGCGCGCCTGCAACTGGCCGCCTGCTACCGCGTCTTTGCCATGCTCGGCTGGACCGAGATGATCTACAACCACATCACCGTGCGACTGCCCGAGAGCGTGTGCGGCCACGACAAGCAGTACCTGATCAATCCCTTTGGGCTGCACTACTCAGAGGTCACGGCCAGCAACCTGGTGAAGATCGACCTGGCCGGGCGCAAGCTCGATGATTCGCCCCACCCGGTGAACCCCGCAGGCTTTGTCCTGCACAGCACCTTGCACGGCGGCATCGAGGACGCGCACTGCGTCATGCACACCCACACCACCGCCGGGGTGGCGGTGGCGAGCTTGGCCAGTGGCCTGTCGCAAAGCAATTTCTATTCGGCCCAGCTGCACGGCATGGTGGCCTACCACGACTTCGAGGGCATCACCGTGCACATGGACGAGGGGCCCCGGGTGCTGCAGAGCATTGGCCGCAAGCAGGCGGTGATCCTGCGCAACCACGGCCTGCTGTCGTGGGGGCTGAACCTGCCACAGGCCTTTGCGGTGCTGTGGACCTTGCAGCGCGCCTGCGAGATCCAGCTGGCCACCCAGAGCATGGGCGCGCCCTTGCCCGTGCCCGAGACGGTGGCGGCGCGCTGCACCCAAGACGCGCTGCAGTTCCATCCCCAGCATGGCGCGGGCTCGGATGTCTTTGAGGCGCTGGTGCGTCAAGTCGATCGCCTGGATCCGAATTGGCGCCATTAAGTATTTAAAAAATGGCTTGAAAGAGTGGTTTGTGTTAAATTGGCGCCAGATTGACCCCTGTTTGGAGCCGACCATGACCCATTTGAGCATCAAGGATGTGCCGCCCGAGATGGCCGAGCAGCTGCGCCTGCGGGCGGCGCGCCACCACCGCTCGCTGCAGGGCGAGCTCATGAGCATCCTGGAGCAGGCCCTCAAGGAAGCGCCAACACCGCCGTCGCAGGACTGGCTGACGCAGCAAGCGGGCCTGGTGCACTTGCTCGGCCTGGGCGCACAGGGCCCGGTGCTGCGCCACGGCTGGAAAACGCAGGCCCAGATCCATGCCGAGGCGTGCGCGCGCCACCCCGAGCCGCTGGTGACGCAGGCCAGCAGCATTGCGCTGATCCGCGAAGACCGGGACCAGCGATGAGCCCCCAGCTGCGGGTGGCGGAGCCCCCGCAACCCTATGGCCTGCCTGCGCTGGTGGTCGACGCCAGTGTGCTGGCCGGCATGGTGTTTCGCGAGGCCTGGTACGAGCAGGCGCGCCATCAGATCGAGGACCGGCACCTGCATGCGCCCCACCTGATCCTGCACGAGATCAGCAGCGTGGCCCTGAAGAAATGGCGCCGCCAGGAGCCACACGCGCTCGATGGACTGGCGCTGGCGTTGCAGCAGCGCATGGACCTGCACACGGTCGATCCGATGCCCGCTTTTGCGCTGGCGCAGCAATACCAGCTGAGCGCCTATGATGCGGCCTATCTGCACCTGGCCACGCAGCTGCACTGCCCACTGGCCACGTTTGACGATGCGCTGGACCGCGCGGCGCGCCTGCACTGGGTGCAGCTGGGCGGTCAGCCCCCCTAGAACAGAAAGATTTGCATGCGCGACATGACCACTTTTTCCCGCATCACCCTGGTGGGCGCCGGCGCCATCGGCGGCTGGCTGGGGGTTCGGCTGGTACAGACCGGCGTTCAGCTCTCGGTGCTGGCGCGCGGCCAGGCCCTCTCGGCGCTGCAACAGCACGGCCTGCAGCTGCACCAGGGCGGCACGCTGCACCAGGCGCCGGTGCGCGCCGTGGCCGACGCGCAGCAGCTGGGGGTGCAGGACCTGGTGATCGTGGCCGTCAAGGGCCCGGCCATGGCCGAGGTGGCCGCCCAGGTGGTCCCGCTGCTGGGGCCGCAGACGGTGGTGCTCACCGCCATGAACGGCGTGCCCTGGTGGTTTTTGCAAGGCTTTGGCGGGCCGGTGGCCGACCGCGCGCTGGACTCGGTCGACCCCGGTGGGGCGATC
>JACCDT010022188.1_pt1 | contig 15508 bp, 15 predicted proteins | sample 7446291 | NCBI WGS metagenome assembly JACCDT01 (sample SAMN15323446, study PRJNA562643) | freshwater metagenome | isolation source: river surface water | place: USA:Blue River Watershed | collected 2017-08-17 | reverse complement strand
CGTGGCACTGGCACACCAAATTGACGCAAGATTTCCTTGCCTTGGTACTCGTGAATCTTCATGAGATCTCTCTTAGTAATCGGTGGATTTGTAACGTTTTGTGTGGTGTACGACACCGAAGAGCCGCTCCGCACAAAGCCTTGAGACTGTATCATGCTGCATCGCGTCAAACTTTTAACTGGCTTACAACAGCCTAGCGACGCCTCACATTTTTGTACTTTTTGGCGACATCCATGTCTAAAGTCTTCATCGACGGCGAAGCCGGCACCACAGGTCTACAAATTCGCGAGCGCTTAGCCCTCATGCCAGCGGTTCAAGTAGTCAGCATTGACCCCGCCAAACGCAAAGATCCTGAAGCCAAGCGCGAGCTCATGGCTGGCGTCGACATGGTCATTTTGTGCCTGCACGACGACCACGCCCGCGAATCGGTCGCCATGATCGACAGCCTGAGCGGCAAGAAACCCAAAATCATTGACGCCTCTACTGCGCACCGCGTGTCTCCGGGCTGGGTTTATGGCTTCCCCGAGTTGGCTGCTGGCCAGCGAGATGCCGTGGTCAGCGCCGACCGCGTGGCTAACCCCGGCTGCTATGCCACCGGCGCCATTGCTTTGTTGCGCCCCTTGGTGGATGCTGGCTTGCTACCTGCCGACTTCCCCGTGGCACTGCCTTCGGTCAGCGGCTACTCAGGCGGCGGCCGCACCATGATTGAAGACTACGAAGCAGGCAACGCACCTCTGTTTGAAGCCTATGCCTTGGGCCTAGAGCACAAACACATCCCAGAAATCATTGCCTACACCGGCCTCACACGTCGCCCTTTGTTTGTGCCCGCGGTCGGCAACTTCCGCCAAGGTATGTTGGTGCAACTGCCGATTCATTTGGATATGTTGCCCACCAAACCCAAGGCTGCCGACCTGCACGAAGCACTGGCCAAGCACTATGGCCAACACCCAGAAGGTTGGGTCAGCGTGCATCCCGCCACCGACAACGGCAAACTCGACGCCACTGCGCTGAACGACACCAACAAATTAGAAATTCGCGTCTACTCGAACGAAACCTATCACCATGCGGTGCTGATGGCGCGTTTGGATAACTTGGGTAAGGGCGCTAGCGGTGCTGCGGTGCAGAACTTGCAGTTGATGTTGGGCGTTTAAACGCTTCTTCTTTGCACTGGCGTCAGCGTTGTGGGCACATGCGCTTGGCTCATACTCGCTGCGCTCGCCAAATCGCTAAACACATCTACCCACATCACTGACTTTGTGTGGATTAGAAGTCTTCTGAGCCAGCCACCACGCGCTTAACAACTTCCGGCGCAAAACCACGGCTCACTAAAAATCGCACTTGTTTAACCCGCGCCGCTTGATCCACAGGCGGCTCACCAAATTTCTTTCGCCACACTTCGCGAGCTCGCTCTAGCTCGGTGCTGCGCATCTCTTGCACGGCTTCGGCGATGGCCTCAACAGGCAACCCCTTGGCTTGCAATTCTTGACGCACCCGGGATGCACCGAGCTTGCGAGAACGGCTATTGACCACCGACTCCACCACACGCTGTTCGTTGATGAAGTCTTTGGCCTGCAAAAAATCCAAGGCCTCAGCCAGCTCGCCCTGCGTTTCTTCAAACGGTTTGAGCTTGCGCTCTAGCTCAAAGCGCGAGTGCTCGCGTTGCGACAGCAAGCGCAAGGCTCGGCCTTTGAGCGAGATTTGAAACCCCTTGGCCCTTTTCGCCTGGGGTTTCTCGTCTTCGTTTGAATCGACGTCGTGTGTCACGAGGCTGGCTATTTAATAAGCGTTAAGCGACCACGCCATCAGCATCAGGAACCTTTGGCTCTTTGGCTGCCTTGGCTGCCTTTGGTGCTTTTTCTTCTTTGGCTGCAGGCGCTTCCACGCCACCGGCCAGCAAAGGAATGCCCAAAGATTCGCGCACCTTGTTTTCGATCTCGAAAGCCAAGGCTTCGTTTTCGCGCAAGAACTCGCGGGCGTTGTCACGGCCTTGGCCGATTTTTTCGCCTTGGTAGGCGTACCAAGCGCCTGACTTTTCGATGACCTTGGCGTTCACGCCCATGTCGATGATTTCACCTTGGCGGCTGATGCCTTCGCCAAACAAGATGTCGAACTCCGCCGTCTTGAACGGAGGCGCGACTTTGTTCTTCACCACTTTGACTTTGGTTTCGTTGCCCACCGCTTCGTCACCACGCTTGATGGTGCCCGTGCGGCGAATGTCCAAACGCACAGAGGCGTAGAACTTGAGCGCGTTACCACCGGTGGTGGTTTCGGGCGAACCAAACATCACGCCAATCTTCATGCGGATTTGGTTGATGAAGATCACCGTGCAGTTGGTCTTCTTGATGGAAGCCGTCAACTTGCGCAGCGCTTGGCTCATCAAGCGGGCTTGCAGGCCTGGCAATGAAGCGCCCATGTCGCCTTCGAGCTCGGCCTTGGGTGTGAGGGCGGCCACTGAGTCGACCACCACCAAATCCACCGCACCGGAGCGCACCAAGCTGTCGACCACTTCGAGCGCTTGTTCGCCAGTGTCGGGCTGGCTGATGAGCAAGTCTTGCAAGTTCACGCCGAGCTTTTGGGCGTATTGCGAATCCAACGCATGCTCGGCATCCACAAACGCGCAAGTACCGCCTTGTTTTTGCATCTCAGCGATGACTTGCAAGGTGAGGGTGGTTTTGCCAGATGACTCTGGGCCGTAGATTTCGATCACGCGGCCACGAGGCAAACCACCCACGCCCAAAGCGATGTCCAAACCCAATGAGCCGGTGGACACGACTTGGATGTCGTCAATCACTTCGCCTTCGCCCAAGCGCATGATGGTGCCCTTGCCGAATTGTTTTTCGATTTGCGCCAAGGCGGCTTGGAGAGCTTTGGCTTTTTCGCTGTCAGCGACGATGGGTTTGTTGTTCATGGGAAATCTCCGTTAAATCAAGGGCTTACCGAGAATGTCCAGCCACTGCTTTTATCAACAGCTGGATGCTTGACCAGTACTTTACCGCAAAGTCAAAACTTGTAAACACTTTTTTTGGTCAGTTTGCCTTACCATCTAGCCATGGCTTCTGCACCCACTTTTTCCAGCCAGCAAGACTGGCGACAAATTCACTTGGGCCGCTTGCTGGGTCACGCCATGCGCCGCTTTGACGCCCGCGTGCTGCACCTGATGGCGCATAACGAAAATGTGCCTTTGGCTTTGTCCAACCTTGCCGCGCGCGCGCAGGTGAGCGCCGCGCACATCCACATCACACGCCACTTAAGCCTTGAAGGCTCGCGCCTGATCGACCTCGCCGCCAGCGCCGGCATGACCAAGCAAGCCATGGGCGACCTAGTCACCCAGTGCGAAGCGTGGGGCTTGGTGCAACGCACGCCCGACCCACAAGACGCGCGCGCGCGACGCATTGTGTTCACCGAAACAGGGCTGGCGTGGTTACGCGCTTTCGAACAAGCAGTAGCGCAAACCGAAGCCGAATTTAAACAAGAAGTGGGCTCAGACGTGGCCACTGTGGTGAGTCTTGGGCTGGAGGCCTATGCAGGCGGCTACTCCGGCCTAGAATCTCATACCTGAGACATCTCAAAACGCGAAGAAGCTGGAGACAACACATGCGCATCCTGATTGCAGAAGACGACTTGGTCTTGGCCGACGGCCTGTTGCGCACCTTGCGTGCGTCTGGTGCTGCGGCTGACCACGTGGCCAGCGGCTCTGAAGCTGACGCCGCGCTCATGACCACCGATGAGTTTGACTTGCTCATCTTGGATTTAGGCCTTCCCAAGATGCACGGCCTTGAAGTGCTCAAGCGCTTGCGCTCACGCGGCTCATCCATTCCTGTACTCATCCTCACCGCTGCTGACGGTGTGGAAGAACGCGTCAAAGGTTTGGACTACGGCGCTGACGACTACATGGCCAAACCCTTTAGCTTGCAAGAGCTCGAAGCCCGCGTGCGCGCCCTCACACGTCGCGGCATGGGTGGCACTTCGTCATCCATCAAGCACGGTCCACTGGTGTACGACCAAACCGGCCGCGTTGCCACCATCGACGGCAAGATGGTCGAGTTGTCTGCGCGTGAACTCGGCTTGCTCGAAGTACTGCTGCAACGCAGCGGCCGCCTGGTCAGCAAAGACCAGTTGGTTGAGCGCTTGTGCGAGTGGGGCGAAGAGGTGAGCAACAACGCGATTGAGGTGTACATCCACCGCCTGCGCAAGAAGATTGAAAAAGGCCCCATCCGCATCGCCACCGTACGCGGCTTGGGCTACTGCCTCGAAAAAATCCCAGGCTAAGCACACCACACTTGCATGGCAAAGCTGTTTAGGCGCGAGCAACACTCGCTGTTTGGCGAGATTCTGGATTGGATGCTCACGCCACTGCTGTTGCTGTGGCCCGTCAGTTTGATTCTGACGTGGCTGGTGGCGCAAAACATTGCTGCACGTCCGTTTGACCGAGGCTTGGAGTACAACGTGCAGGCCTTGGCGCAGTTGGTCAAAAGCGACCAGACGCGCATGTATTTCAATTTACCTTTGCCTGCACGGGAAATCTTGCGCGCTGACGAAGCCGACATGATTTACTACCAAGTGCTGGGCACACGTGGCGAGTTTGTCAGCGGTGAACGCGATTTTCCTTTGCCCTCCAACACAGAACAAACACTGTCAGGTGAAGTGCGCATTCGTGACGACGAGATGCGCGGTGCGGAAGTTCGTGTGGCCTACACCTGGGTGCGTGTCGACGTGCCAGGGGCGCGGCCCGTGCTGGTGCAAGTGGGTGAAACGCTGGAGAAACGCTCCGTCTTGGCCACTGAAATTATCAAAGGCGTCATGCTGCCTCAGTTTGTGATCTTGCCGCTGGCGGTATTGCTGGTGTGGCTGGCCTTGGTGCGTGGCATTCGCCCACTCAACAAACTCGAGGAGCGTATTCGTCTGCGCAAACCCGATGACTTGAGCCCACTCGACGAGTCGGCTGTGCCGCAAGAAGTAGCGCCCTTGGTGGCATCCATCAACGACTTGCTCACACGCCTCAAAGAATCCATCGCCACGCAAAAACGCTTTTTAGCCGATGCCGCGCATCAACTCAAAACACCACTGGCAGGTTTGCGCATGCAAGCCGACTTGGCCCAGCGTGCAGATTCAAGCGCAGATGAGCTGAAGCAGTCGCTCAAGCTTATTGGCCGCGCCAGCATTCGCGCCACCCACACCGTCAACCAGCTGCTGTCTTTGGCGCGTGCCGAAAGCAGCACTAGCAATATTGCGCGCACGCCTTGCGATTTAGTGAGCTTAGCCAGCGATGTGATTCAGGACTCACTGCCGCGCGCGATGGACAAATACATTGACTTGGGCTACGAGGGTGTGGAGTCTGGCAGCACGGGTGTGCGAGTGATGGGCAACCCCACGTTGCTCAAGGAAATGGTGCGTAATTTGGTAGACAACGCCATCAACTACACCCCCTCCTCAGAAGAAACACCGGGGGTGATCACCGTGCGCTTGCTGGCCGATAAGTTTGGCAAAGTGGTGGTGCTGCAAGTGGAAGATTCAGGCCCTGGCATTCCCGAAGCTGAACGTGATTTGGTGTTCCAGCCCTTCTACCGCGCCTTGGGCACAGAAGCCGATGGCTCAGGCCTTGGCTTACCCATCGTGATGGAAATTGCGCACCAGCATGCCGCTGTGGTGACACTTGAAGATGCCTTTCCTGGCAAGCCCATGCCGGGCGCTCGCTTTAGCGTGCGGTTCTCAAACACGCAAAGCTGATTTAGGCCGCAGGCTTCACATGAAAGTGAATGGGCTGCTCTTGCATTTGCGCATGTTCATGCGCTGCTTCATGGTCCGCGCAAGGCATGTTGCACAAGTCATGACCGTTCACAGGGCATGAACGGTTGAAGGTCACCACGTGGTCGACCTCAGCGCGAATACCAATCCACTCACCCAACACATGGTCATGGTGACTAGGCACATGGGCCATCACGGTCTCACCAGTTTTCAGACGCAGTGTGTACAAAAACTCTGAGCCACGAAATGATTTGCGAATGATCTCGGCCTTCACGGGCGCATCGTCGTCATGCACGATGTCATCGGCACGCAGCAGCACATCGCATTCACCGGCGGCAAAAGTGCAGGGCAATGGACACTCGGCCACATCCACCAAATCGCCCATGGGAGTGCTGACCACAACTTGGTTGTTCACCTCGCGCAAGGTGGCGGGCGTGAAGACACCGTGGCCAATGAACTCAGCCACAAAGCGGGTGGCAGGGCGGTGGTACAGCGTGTAGGCGTCGTCCCACTGGTGCAAGCGGCCTTCGGACATGACACCAATCACATCACCAATGGCAAAGGCTTCCATTTGGTCGTGCGTCACAAACAAGGCGGTGGTTTGCGCTTCTTTCAAAATGCCGCGCACTTCTAAGGCCAAGCGTTCGCGGAGTTCCACATCCAGGTTGGAGAACGGCTCATCCAGCAACAACAGTTGTGGCTTGGGCGCCAATGCACGGGCCAAGGCCACGCGTTGTTGCTGGCCACCCGACAACTCATGCGGGTAACGCTGTGCGCTACTAGACAAACCAACCAGCGCCAGCACCTCGCGCACACGCGCTTCGCGCTCAGCACGGGGCTGCTTGTGCACGCCAAAGTTGATGTTGTCTTCCACGCTCAAATGCGGAAAGAGGGCGTAGTCTTGAAACACCATGCCGATGCGGCGCGACTCAGGGGCCACATGCGCTGTTGCACTGCTGACCACCGACTGGGCCAAACGAATCTCACCAGCACTCGCTCGTTCTAAACCAGCCACCGCACGCAACAGCGTGGTTTTGCCGCAGCCCGAAGGGCCAATCAGCACGCCCATTTCGCCAGCACGCAGCCCCAAAGTCACGCGGTCCACCGAAGGACGAGGGCGTTCTGGGTAACTGACTGAGAGCTGGGCGACATCTAAAAACATACCGTCATTGTAGAGACGGCCTTTAACGCCACACGCTGTGCGGCTACCTACAATGCCGCATGGTTTTTAGCTCTCGCTTGTTTTTACGCTGTGTGTTGGTTGTGCTGGCTTTGCTGCTGGCACTGCCGGTGTTGACTGTGCTGTTTTCGTGGATACAGTGGAACGAAGCCTCCGCCAGCATCTTGGCCGAGATGGCCAGCACGGTGTTGCCCGACTATGTGGGCACCTCGTTGCTGCTGTGCGCCTTGGTGAGCGTGGGCGTGATCAGCATGGGCACAGTGTCTGCAGCGGCGGTGACCTTGTTTGATTTCCCCATGCGCCGCTCCTTGGAGTGGGCGCTGCTCTTGCCTCTGGCCATGCCCGCTTACGTGGTGGCCTATGCCTACACCGACTATTTGCAATTCAGCGGTCCGCTGCAAACTGGCATTCGTGCTGCGTTTGGACTGGAGGGCCGCGTGTTCCCCGAGGTGCGCAATGTGTGGGGCGCAGCGTGTGTGTTCACCTTGGCGCTTTACCCCTATGTTTATTTGCTCGCACGCACGGCCCTGTCCGAGCGTGCCAACCATTTGATGGAAGCGGCTCGTTTGCTAGGTGCGCCCCTGTCGCGTCGCATTCTGCGCGTGGCTTTGCCACTGGCTCGCCCCGCGATTGCTGCGGGCACTGCGTTGGCCTTGATGGAAACCTTGGCTGACTTTGGTGTGTCGAGCTACTTTGGCATTCAAACCTTCACCGCTGGTATTTACAAAGCTTGGTTGGTGATGGACAACCGCATTGCTGCCGCGCAACTGGCCACCCTACTGCTTATCGTGGTGGTGGTTCTGTTGGCAGCCGAGCAGCGCGCCCAATCGCGCTTGCGTTTCTCCAGCGCACGCGCTGACCGCCACAGCAGTGAGTCACAACCGTTAAGACTGCACGGCATCTCTGCCGCATTCGCGTGGACGCTGTGTGTGCTGCCCGTGTTGTGCGGTTTTGTGCTGCCTGTGCTGTTCATGTTCCGCGCCTTGCTGCAAAGCGATGGTGTGGCTGACTTGCCTTGGGACCGCTTCATGCAATGGTCGCTCACGAGTTTGTCGCTGGGCGGCATGACCGCGTTGCTGGCCGTGGGCGCTGCGCTGCTACTGGCTGCGCAAGCACGCTTGCACCCCAACTGGCTCACACGCCAAGCGATGGGCGTGGTGAGCTTGGGCTATGCCGTGCCTGGCGCGGTGATTGTGGTGGGCTTGCTGTTACCCGTGGGCTGGGTGCAAGCCACGTGGCCGCAATCGGGCGTGGGCTTTTGGCTGACCGCCACGGTGTTGGGTTTGGTATGGGCCTACTTGGTGCGCTTTGTGGCCGTGGCTTTGCAATCGGTGCAAAGTGGTTACGCGCGTGTGCCCGCCTCGTTAGATGACAGCGCGCGCATGTTGGGCACTTCAGGCTTCTCTCTGGTGCGCCGCGTACATTGGCCTTTGCTCAAAAAACCACTCGCTGCCGCCACGCTGCTGGTGCTGGTCGATGTAATGAAAGAGCTGCCCGCCACCTTGGTGCTGCGCCCCTTCAACACCGACACCTTGGCGGTCATGGCTTACCAATTGGCACGTGACGAGCGCTTGGGCGAAGCCGCTTTGCCATCGCTGGCCTTGGTGCTGGTTGGCTTGTTACCCGTCATTTTGCTCAGCCGAACGCTCCGCCGCCATTGAGGCGGCCGCCATCCATCACTTTGCTAGCTTCGGTCCACAACTAAGCCATGGCTGCGTCGATGGACCAAAACCTGCACATTCGTGAGGGGCATTTGATCTAAGTCAAATGATAATGATTCGCATTTGATGTACACTGCGTCCAAGCTTTTCAACTTGGAGTCGCTTCATGCGCCGCACCCTCACTGTTTTATCGTTGGCAATTTCTGCTGTCACCGCTGGCATGTTCAGTACATCTGTTTTGGCTGATGAGCAGGTCATCAACCTGTACTCCGCCCGTCACTACCCGACCGACGAAGCGCTGTACAGCGACTTCACCAAAGCCACGGGCATCAAGATCAACCGCGTTGATTCGGATGACGCAGGCATCATCGCCCGCCTCAAGGCCGAAGGCAGTGCATCACCCGCTGATGTGATCTTGTTGGTAGACGCCGCCCGTTTGTGGAAGGGCGAAGTCGATGGCATGTTCTTGCCCGTCAAGTCCAAGACCTTGGAAACCGCCGTGCCAGCACAACTGCGTTCTAAACCCACCGACGACGGCAGCACGGCATGGTTTGGTTTATCCACCCGCGCTCGCGTGGTGGTGTACGACAAGCTCAAAGTCAAACGCGAAGACGTGGACACCTACGAAGAACTGGCCGACCCGAAGAACAAAGGCAAGCTGTGCATCCGCTCGGGCTCGCACCCCTACAACCTGAGCTTGTTTGGCGCGATGACCGAACACCTTGGCCCAGCTGCCACTGAAACGTGGCTCAAAGGCATGGTCGACAACATGGCCCGCGCACCCAAGGGTGGCGACACAGACCAAATTAAAGCGGTGGCCAGCGGTGAGTGCGGCATTGCAGTGACCAACACCTACTACTTGGCGCGTTTGATGCGCTCCACCAACCCCGCCGACAAAGCGGTGGCTGAGCGTGTGGGCGTCGTGTTCCCCAACCAACAAAGCTGGGGCACCCATGTGAACGTGGCCGGTGGCGCAGTAGCGCGTTACTCGAAGAACCAAACGAACGCCGTGAAGTTTTTGGAATACCTCGTCAGCCCTGAAGCGCAAAACCACTTTGCCAACGGCAACAACGAGTGGCCTGTGGTCAAAGGCATGAAGCTGGACAACCCAGCCCTCAAAGCCATGACGGGCGGCAACTTCAAAAGCGAGCTGGTGCCCATCAGCGCTGTGGGCATGAACCAAATCAAGGTGCAACAAATGTTGGACCGCGTGGGTTTCAAGTAAACGCTTGCATCACGCACCGCAGAGCAAGTGCGGTGCCCAGCACTTAGGCGCAAAGCATAGAAATTTTTGCGCCTGAACTTTTCGGCCAGCCAACAAACCCCACGTTTGTCGCCCTACGTGCAAGGGCGTGTAGCCAGCCTCTGATCACAACTGCCGACCTCGTTCGGCGACTACTTTCGGAGCTTCTTCCATGGCGACCACTCGTTCGCGGCTCAACCGACGCCGCTTGTCTTTCTCTGCGCCTCGCACAACACCCATGCAAGCTGCGCAGCCCTCCAAACTCTTGCCCTTGGGTGCCATGCTGTTGGCCGCCAGTTTTGCAACGTCTGTACATGCGCAGGCTGAAAAAACACTCAGCACTGTGACCGTGCGCGAGAAGGCTGAAACGGCAGAGGGCAAAGACAGCCTGCGCGCCACCGAAACCAGCATCGGCAAAGGCAAACAGCAGCTACGCGACATTCCTCAGTCCATCACCGTGGTGACCGAAAAGCAGCTGGATGACCGCAACTTAGACACCGTCAAAGACGCGCTCAAACAAACCGCAGGTATCACGTTTCAAGCGGCCGAAGGCGGCGAAGAAGACATTCGCTTGCGCGGCTTTGCACTGTCGACCACAGGCGATATTTTTGTGGATGGCTTGCGCGACCCCGCGTTCTACGACCGCGACACCTTCAACCTCGACCGCGTGGAACTCTTGCGCGGCTCGGCTTCGATGTTGTTTGGTCGCGGCTCCACAGGCGGCGCGGTCAACTTGGTCAACAAAGTGCCGCGCTTGATGGACGAAAACCAAATCGACGTGATCGTGGGCAGCCACAACCACCGCCGCGTGGTGGGTGACTTCAACCAACAAACCGGCGAGAGCTCGGCCCTGCGCGTGAGCGCCATGAAGACCACAGCCGACAACAACGGCGCGGGCAGCAGCATCGACAAACAAGGTTTGGCTGGCAGCTACCGCTGGGGCATTGGCGAGCGTGATGAATTCACCGCCAGCCTCTACCGCTTAGAAAACAACAATGGCATCAATTACGGCATGCCGTGGATCAAACCCACCAGCGCCAGCCCAGCCAGTGCCACCACTTTGTTACCCGTGAGCCCCACCCGTCATTACGGCATGGCCAGCGATTACAACAACGGCATGGCCACTTATGCCACGCTCGCGCACACGCACCGCTTTGATGGCGACACCGAGCTGACCACCCGTGTGCGACAAGGCAGCTTCACCCGCGACCAGCGCGCTAGCACCATTCGCACCACCGCCGCACTCGACACGTTTGGGCCATCGACCACACTCACACGCGGCACACAAAACAAAATTCAAGACCTTGACACGCTGTACGTGCAAAGCGACCTCAGCAGCAAATTCACTGCATGGGGCGTGAAGCATGAAGTGCTCAGCGGCGTGGACGTGGCGCGTGAACAAAAAACTGTCTATGCCGCACGCACCGCTGCGCAAGGCTTGGGCGGCGTGGACCTGACCAAACCCAGCACCACCGTGGGCGCACCTGATGACGGCGCATGGGTCAACGAAGCGTCTAGGGTTTTGCGCGTCAACAACCAATACACCGCCACCGCTTGGGGCGTGTACGCCCAAGACTTGGTGCAAGTCGCACCGCACTGGAAGCTGTTGGGCGGCTTGCGCTACGACCGCCTCAAAGGCAACTACGACAGCTTTGCAGCACCCGCCAACGGAGCCAACGCTGTGAACGGTGCCATGAGCAATTACCAAATGGAAGTGGGCGAATGGAGCAAGCGCGTAGGCGCCATGTTCCAGCCGAGCGAGCGTGAGTCGTACCACTTCTCAGCCGCCACCTCGTTCAACACCTCGGGCGATGCGTACTCGCTGGGCGCTGGCAACAAGGACACACCGCCAGAACAGAGCGTCAACTTAGAACTGGGTGCGAAGATTGACTCTGCTGACAAAAACTTCAGCACCCGCTACGCCTTGTTTCAATCCACCAAACTGAACGAGCGCAACACCGACCCCCTACAGCCCGGCGTGACCGTGTTGTCGGGCCGTCGCCACGCAGCAGGCCTAGAGGCAGACATCACCGGCCGCCTGTCGCCACGCTGGGAAGTGTTTGGCTCCTTCATGTGGATGCCCGTGGCCAAGATTGATGTGGGTGGCCAAGGCGCCGAAGCAACGGGCGCTCGCCCCTCGCTCACCCCGCTCGTCAGCGCCACGCTGTGGAACACCTACCAAATCAATGGCCAATGGCGCGTAGGCGCAGGCCTGAACCACCGCGGTGCGCAAACGCCCAACCGCAATCCTGGCTGGGAAGCCCCCGCCTTCACCACCGCCGATGTCATGGCCGAGTACCGCTACGACGAACAGCTCACCTTCAAGGGCAATGTGAGCAACCTCACCAACAAGCTCTACGCTGACCAGCTCTACAGCGGCCATTACGTGCCGGGGGCAGGGCGCTTGGTGCAGGTGACGGGCTCTTACAAGTTCTAAGTTCCAACGGAGATTCGCATGCTGCTGACCTTGCCCGATGTGTTGTCACTTGAACAGCTGAGCCAAGCCCGCGCTTGGCTCAAAGACGCCCCGTGGGAGCCCGGCCTTGGCACGGCTGGCCGACAAGCTGCGATGGTGAAACACAACGAGCAATTGCCGCAAACCAGTGACGCCGCCGTCAACATTCGAGAGATGGTGCTCAAGGCACTCAACGCCAACCCCACCTTCTTCTCGGCCACCTTGCCCAAGAAGATTTACACGCCACGCATCAACCGCTACGCGGGCGACAGCAATTACTTTGGCAAACACATTGATGGCTCTATCCGTATGCTGAGCCACGACAAACGCGTGCGCACCGACATTTCGTGCACCGTGTTTTTGAGCGATCCCGACAGCTACGACGGCGGCGAGCTGACCATTGCCGACACCTATGGCGAGCAACGCATCAAGCTGCCCGCAGGCAGCATCGTCATCTACCCCGGCACGAGCTTGCACGAAGTCAAACCCGTCACACGCGGCGAACGCTTGGCTTGCTTCTTTTGGATTGAAAGCTTGGTACGCAGCGACGAGCAGCGACGCTTGTTATACGAGCTAGACATGAGCATCTTGAGCTTGCGCGACCAATATGGCGAACTGCCAGAGGCCGTGACACAAACCGGCGTATATCACAACCTCTTGCGCATGTGGGCAGACACCTGATGCTGCAATTCACCTACGCATCAAGGTATGCCTCCGTGCAACGTACAACCGCTCTTGTTGTGTTGTGCGTGGTGGCGTTGCATGTGTTGGCCATCGTCTGTTTGTTGTTGTCACCCAGTGCAACGGAGTTCAACAACCAACAAAGCATCGCCATGGAAATGGTGCTGGCTCCCGTCAGCAACACACCTGCAAAGGCGCAGCAGCAAACGGTTGTCACGCAAACTGCGGCACCTAAATCAGCCGCTACAAAAACTGAACAAACCACCTCCAGCAGCGCACCCGCGGCTCAGAGTGCAGACGCCACACCAGCTGCAACACCCGCTCAATCAGGACAAGCCAAAGGCGCTCCCGCCTTCAGCCTACCCAGCAGCGAAGCCCACGGTTTGATCAACCCCAAGCCCGCCTACCCGCGCCAAAGCCGCCGCTTGAATGAGCAAGGGCAAGTCGTCATTCGCGTGTTTGTCGCTGTAGACGGTTCGCCCCAACAAGGCGAAATCAAAACCAGCAGCGGTTTTGATCGCCTCGACCAAGAAGCCCTACGCACCGTCATGCGCTGGCGGTTTGTGCCTGGTCAACGCTTGGGCACACCCGAGGCGATGTGGTTCAACGTCCCCGTTAATTTTGTTTTGGAATGAACTGATATGGAAAACCAACCCGGCATTTTGAATTTTTGGCAACAGGGTGACTTCATCACCCACATCGTGGCTTTGCTCTTGGTGGGCATGTCTGTTTTGTCGTGGATCGTCATCGTCATGAAGGCGCTCGACATCGTGCGCTTGAAGCGCATGGCGCACAACGTGGAATCGTTTTGGCACAGCAGCAATTTAGACGAGGGCTTGGCCGCGTTAGATGGCGCAGCGATGCACACCACCGACACCAATCCGTTTTACAGCTTGGCCAAACAAGGCCATGAAGCCTCGGCCCACCACCGTGCGACGCAAGAGCAGCTACACGACAGCTTGAATGTGAGCGATTGGGTGACGCGCAGTTTGCGCAACGCGATGGACGACTCCACCGCCCGTTTGCAAGCTGGCTTAGCCGTATTGGCCTCGATTGGTTCGACAGCGCCGTTCGTCGGTTTGTTTGGCACGGTGTGGGGCATTTATCACGCGCTCATCAGTATTGGTGCTTCGGGCCAAGTGGGCATGGACCGTGTGGCGGGCCCGATTGGCGAAGCCCTGATCATGACGGCGCTGGGCCTAGTCGTAGCCGTGCCTGCGGTGTTGGGATACAACGCGTTGGTGCGCGGGAACAAGTTCATCTTGGGCCAGCTCAACCGCTTCGCACACGACCTGCATGCCTTTTTGGTCACAGGTGCGCGTGTGGGCCAGCGTGACCGCGCAGGAGTTTGAGCATGTCGTTCATACCCGCCCAAGACGATAACGAGGTGATGACCGAAATCAACATGACGCCACTGATTGACGTGATGCTGGTCTTGTTGGTTGTTTTCATCTTGGCCGTGCCCGCCATTCACAGCGCTGTGCCATTGACACTGCCGCGGGCCAGCAGCGCTGCGCCCCAACAGCCCGCCGAGCCCGTGCGCTTGGACATCGACGCACAAGGCCGCACCTATTGGAATGGCAAGGCAGTGGAGAAGGATGCGCTCAAAGCACAAGCCCAGCAAGCCGCCACGCTTGATCCTCAGCCCGTTGTGCGCCTGAATGGTGACCGCGCTGTGGCGTATGAGCGCGTGCTGCAAACGCTCAGCACATTGCAAGGCGCAGGCCTGACCAAGGTGAATTTCATCGCTCAAAAGCCTTGATGTCGCATCACTAAAGCCATGAGCACTCGCCCGCCCTCATCGGCCCCGAAAGCCACATCACCGACGCAGCAAGCACCAACGTCCGCCGTTGTGTCTGCGCCCGTAGCACCGCTGCGCGTGGACAGTACAACGCTGATGGGCGGCCAGCGCGTGCTAGAGATTGTGCATATGGGCGAGGTCTATCGCCTGCAAACCACCCGCTTTGGCAAGCTGATCTTGACCAAGTGAGCTAACGCACAGACACGCCTGCGCAAGGCTGCGTCAATCGGTCTCATTGAGACAAACAATCGCCGACGCAGAAAATCTTGTCTATCATTCACGTCAATGAGTTTTTCTCATTCGATAGTTTTTATCAACCACCCAAAGGAAACCACATGTCTTTGATCAATACCCAAATCCAACCATTCAAGAACCAAGCTTTCCACAACGGTAAATTCGTTGAAATCACTGAAGCCACCCTCAAAGGCAAGTGGAACGTGTTCATCTTCATGCCAGCCGCATTCACATTCAACTGCCCCACAGAAATCGAAGACGCAGCTGACAACTATGCAGCGTTCCAAAAAGCCGGCGCTGAGGTGTACATCATCACCACCGACACACACTTCTCACACAAAGTGTGGCACGAGACTTCTCCAGCCGTGGGCAAAGCCAAGTTCCCATTGATCGGTGACCCAACACACAAGTTGACACGCGCTTTTGGCGTGCACATCGAAGAAGACGGCCTGGCATTGCGCGGCACTTTCGTGATCAACCCAGAAGGCATGATCAAGACCATGGAAAT
>JACCDT011535828.1_pt1 | contig 15512 bp, 12 predicted proteins | sample 7446291 | NCBI WGS metagenome assembly JACCDT01 (sample SAMN15323446, study PRJNA562643) | freshwater metagenome | isolation source: river surface water | place: USA:Blue River Watershed | collected 2017-08-17 | reverse complement strand
GTGTAGGAATGGCCCATGATTTATACCGGGCAAATTCTTTTCCGACTGTGGTTGAGCCTACAATAGATTTACCACCATCAATCGCACGGTGTCGTCCCATTTCACGTTTTAATTCTGCAAGGCGTTCCGGTGAAATTTCGCCTTTCTCATATTCTGCTTCGGTCATGTTACCAAGAAGGAAGACTTTGTTGGCAGAAGTTTGAGCAACCTCAAAAAGTGAAAAAAGGACTTTCATGAATTTATCCCCGTAGGTGTTCGACGAGTCCTGAAATTTTTTCAATGGACTCTCACCCACAAAGTTACGATATTTTTCTACAATCTCTCTCCCCTTTTTTGTGAGGTTTCTCGCCTCACCTTTTGAGTAATTTTTAGGGCCAAGCATGATAAAGTTTCCGGCCTTTTCTCCGAAAGGAGAGGCGAGCTGTACCGCGATATTCAAACCGAGGTCGTGGATCGAGATAAACGCGCCAATAGCCCGGATAAGAAGATCGGCACGACTGCCCTGCTTAATGGCAAAGAAGTTTGCGGTACGACCCTTTTTGTTGTTCAGCCATTCGTTCATGAATTTCTTGAGCGAGGCATCTACCTCTAACCCGCGTTCAGTTTTAATTTGTGGGGTGAGCACGCGAACATACGCATCGAGTTCTGGCACGATGGTATCAAGCGCTTTCTTTCGGTGAAAAGTCCGAAGGTAGGTATTCACGGCCTTAGCCACGTTTTGTGTCGGATCAATCCCACCGGTACGTTGCATGGCAAAACGAAAGAATTTCTCTAAGGCGAGGACTTCACCAGTGTTTTGATCGAGAATTTCAAAGCCCTGCTCAGAAAGTTGTTGTTGACGAAAAATACCCTGTACGGCTTCTCGAAGTCCTCGATCTTTTAAGGTTTCGAGAAAGTCTTTAGCAACGTGTGTAATATAGTTTTCACGGTATTTTTTCAGTTGATTTTGAGTAACCAAATAATCCCGTATTTTGGCATACAGGTCGCGTACATAGGTGGCGAGTTCTAATTCCTCAGCGGTCATCTCTTTAGCAAGCATGGCTTTCTTGTCGTCCTTGGCTTCGAGCCATCGGAAAACAAGCTCATCTTGAGGGATCGCGCGTTGCATCAGCGTGCGGGGGCGTGATTCCCGGGCCTTCCTCACCAATTCATCAAGGGCTTCTTTCTCTTCAAACAATGCCGCTTCTTCCTTCATAATCGAAGCGTTCATCTGATCCACTGCCAACCGGTAAAAAGGATTCTGTTCAGCAAGGGCCGTATCACCACGAAAACGGTCAAGATCTCCGACTGTGATCATCGGAAGTTCATTCACAGGGATACCAAGTTTTTTCGCAAGAGCCTCTCGGATTTCTCGGTAGGTTTTGAGTCCGCGCAAATCAGTACGCTCAATCGTTTCAAGCGTACGAGGACCGAGGAAAGTGTCTCCTTTTTGGTAGGTGTTGAGAGTCTCTGCAAAATTTCGGAGTTGCTCAGTTGTCATGTCCACGATCGGTGGGTACTTCATCACCTTTTGGAGATTTTCTGTCTTCTTCAATTCCCGCTCACTAAGGAGCGCATTCAATTCGTTCAAGGCTTGGCGGCGTTCACCAAGTTGTTCGGCCTTGTCCTCCACATAGGTCATGTACTTGTTGAACTCGGCTTCGGTCATGTACCGAACGTCTCGTTTTGCGATCTGGCGCATTTCACTATCCGATAGGCCAAAGTAGTCGCGGGCCGCTTTAAAACGATTCCTACGGTCAGTTACACGCTCTTGACGGCCAACATCAGTGGCGTACTTCTCCAAAGAAACAGTCTTACCCTTCATGGCTTCTTTTGCTCCTCCGAGTTTCTGCATAAGGCCACGGAAAGAAGGATCTTTTTTTGCCAATTGTTTTTCCGAAGCTCGGCGAACACTAGGATCAATCCCATCATACTCGAGTTGGGCATTCAAATAATCCTCACCTCTTTCGTATCCGGCTTCTTGCGCGAGCATGTCAATCGACGCACGTTCGGTGTATCCGTTTTTTTGGTAGCGTTCCACCTGATCAGGATCAGCCACGACAAAACGGGTCGTGTTACCGGCCTTTGTTTTGACGACTTTCTGCATCAGTTTTCCTTGGCCCATTTTGTCGCTCACGCTTTTTTCTTTGTGGTAGGTAAGGCTGTTTTTGATACCCTTCAATACGTTTCTGTTCACCTCTGGGGCACTCTCTTCTTTCTGTTTTATTTCTTCGTCAATGGCGGCACCCTCCTCTGACCCCATAAATTCTTTCACCTTCGCTTTTGTTTCCCGCTTCATATCGTATATGTTGGTTTCGCGGGGCGGTTTTGGCATGGGAGTTGAGGCGATTGGTGGAGTCGGTAATTCACTTTTAGAATCCTGTTGTTGTGTTTGTGATTGATTTTGAATGTACATGTCTCTAAAAAGAGATTTAGCATTCTCTCTTGAGAGAATTATTTCGGGATTCAAAACACGTATTTCAGCCTCTGGATTTGGAAATTCGGCAGTGCCTCTCGCATCAATAACATCATAACCTCTTTCCTTTGCCCAGCGAGCTGGTTCAGCGATATTATCATAACCGTATCCTTTAATTGGAATATCCTCGAGTTTAATAATTTTAGCGGTTGGACTGATATAACCTTTATTTACTACACCAGCTAAGCCACCATACTCTTTCGCGAATTTTTTAGAAACTTCTGGATCAACGGTTGTTGGCAAACCAGCCTCTCCTATTTTTCCATCCCATTCTTTATTAGAACCCCAAGATACCGGCATTGATTCAACCTCAAAAAAAACATCGGCATTTTTATATTTTTTGGCTTCATTAAGCAAAGCGCTTTTCGTTTGTGTTTCCCGTGCAACATTTCCTCCGGTCTTTGTTACGTCCTGAATAGAGAGGCCAAAAGGAATAGGCTCGTTGTTTACGGTTTTATTAAATACGTCTGCGACACCTTGGAGTCCGGCACCACCAAAGGCGCCAAGAACACCGCTCATGACGTTACGCTCGACGACCTCTCCCGAACTAATATCATCACGAAAGGTGCTCTCAATAATGAGCTGTACGTCTTCCTGCGCGATTTCCGTTGCACCTTCCTTGGCTGCAGTTTTAGCAAGGCGTTTGGCAAACCCCTGCATAAATTTCTTACGCAAAGCAGGCCCGAGTACCTCATCCGGTACGAGCTTGTCGATCAAACCAATAATCAAACCACCGCCCAAGGCTAGGCGGTCGGCTTTCTTTTCCTCAACCCCATATTTTACAGCGTCTTGTTTGATACCCTCAGCGGTTGATCCCACTGTCGTTGAAAATCCGAGGGCCGGATTAACGGCGTACGGAGCAAACGAGGCCACAAGGTCAGGCGCAGCGTTGTAAAGTGTTTCTGGTAAACGCTTGGTGAGTTTCTCAACAAGAGGCGCTTGCTCCCATTCAGGGTCCACCTGCATGATCGGCTTTTCTTCGAGTTTATTTATGCCCTTTTGCGCGGCTGTGAACGCCTGATCGTATCGTTCGGCCACCGGTTTCACGACGTTCGCGACTGCCTGTTCGGCTTGCGCGGGTAAGCGCGGAAGGATAGGGGATTGAATGGCCTTCAAAGGATTTTTAAATATCTCTTGTGCGCCAAATTTTGCGGCATCAGTGAGTGAGCTCAAAAGCTTTACACCGGTACGAGCGGCAAATTGTTTGACGCTGTATTTATCCTCCGATGGAGGTGGTGGAATTTGTGGGGTTGGGGCAGTGTTAGGAGGAACAACATATTTGTTCACTGCACTCATAGCAGCCTGTGGGTTCGGCAATCCTTCACCGACTTTTGCCACAAATTGAGGCGGAGCCTCTGGTGCAAGGGCTCCTTTTACTGCCGCGCCTACCCTCCCCAAAAAACTCGTGCCTGTTTTAATTTTGGGTAATTCGGGCAACTTTATTTTCGGGAGTTTAGGAAGTTCTGGCATATTATTTCTTTCCCATCAGGTCAAGAATTTGTTTATCAGTATATCCGGCATCCTTGTAGAGCTTGATTGCGGCCATAGTTTCAGCGATCTTTTTTTCTTTGATCCCTGCACTGCGGAGCCAGTCCTCAGTAATGCCCGGAGCACCTTCATCTTTTCCGTAGAGGTAGCTATCCGCGGCAGCAATGTTATTTGGGTCTATATTTGCTTCTCTCAGCTTTTTGTACTCTTGGTCAGTATAATCAACCTTTCCACTACGATTGCCTTCCTTAGCGAATCCTGTGGCCTTTGACTGGTCAAATGAGCCGGTAGCTGGGTCGTACCCACCAGAGCCACCGAGAGCAGCATCAATTTGAGAATCAGGTACGCCCGGAAACTGCGCTTTCATACGGTTGAACCCTTGACCCCAATCAATCTTACCTTCGGCGAGTTCTTTGCGGACACCATCGGCCTCAGTAAAGAGTTTATTGGTAGCGGGTGAGCCGGACCCGTCGGCAGGTTTACCTTTCACGAGTACGGTCTTATAGCCACCAGTAGCAGGATCGTACGACACTTGGTATAAGCTACCACCAATTTCTCGGAGTTCACCTTGCTGTTGTTTCATTGAATCATCGAGGAGAGATTTTGCAGAGTCATACATCTCTTGTGCAGCCCTGATCTTCTCAGTCCGGGCATCGCCATAGCCTTGTTCTTCACGAGTCAGGGCATCAGTGTAGCGTTTTGAAGCGCTGTCATAGGTAGATTTTGCGCTGTTCAAGGCACTACCATACGCACCTACGGCCCGGTCAGTTTCACGGGTTAAGCCTTCCTGACCGAGATCGAGTGAGCGAGCGTTAGTCGAAAGCTGGGAAAGCGCGGACATATACACCTCGCGTGGTACTTCACCACGAAAGAATTTCTCACGAGTATCCAAATAAGTCTGCACGGCTCGGTCGTTTTCGGCTTTCAGTTTATCAATGTCGTACCCGCCTTGTGTTTTCACCTGTTCACGCAAACGTACCGGAGCCGACGCGGCACCGGCATTGAGTTCGTTGAAACTTCTCTCAGCCTGATCAACGCCAAATTGTTGTCGAAGCTCCGGCGCTTTTTGGGCCGTAAATTCGGCAGTCGTTTGTGAGTAAGGGCCGAGCTGTCCAGTCGTAAAATCTGCTCGCCCTTGCCCGGACTCTAAAGCACTGTAGGCTGGGGACGCATACGCCTGACTCTTCACATACGAAAGCACTTTGTTGTATTTATTCGGATCATTTTTTAATGCCGAAAAATCTTCGTCAGGACGAAGGCCAAGCTCTGCAAGTTTCTGCGGGTTTTGTTTCAGCTTCACAAGCTCTTCCCGTTCACGGTTCGGGTCTACCTTGAGGGCGCTAGCGTATGGATTCGGCATATACTATAAATAGGAAAATTGTGCGTATGGCCTCGCCGTGTTCCGATCCAAACTACGCTTAGAGCTTTCTTCGGAACGAGCAATGTCAGCGAGAGTATTTTGGTAGTCCATGTTCTTGAGTTCTTGGCGCTGTGCGTCGTATACATCACGCGTTTTGCTGGCAGTATCTTTTTCAGTAGTGGCACCATAGAAATCTTCCTGCTTAATCCCACTGTTTCCGAGCCCTCGCGCATAGGCGCGCTCATTGATTTGTTGTAAAGATTTGGCGTATGTTCTCCCAAGGTCAGCATCGAAAAGCTCACGACCTTGTTTTAATTGGCGGACAAAAACTTCCCGGCTTTGATCTGCTCTTTGGCGGGCAGTCTGTGCACCGGTTTCAATCTCTCGTAAAATTTCATCAAAATAGGTATCGGCTACGGCGTCCGGTCGGGCACCAACAAATTGCTGTGTGCCACTCGTCGCGGCATAATCACCTTGATTTTCACCAACCCACTCTACATCTCCAAGGGTCTGATAAAAGCTTTTTTGTTGCTGTATCTGGCTTGGGTTGTCAACGGTCACAAAACGAAATCCGCCCGGATTTGTGCCCGTGGCTTTCGTCTTTACCCAAAAACCTGATCGGCCGTTATTGACTGCCATAGGTTTCGCTCTATTGATTGCCTTCCACATCCAATCCTTCCGTCACGTTTTTTGATTTAACGTATTTTTCTACGAACACACCAATAATATTCAGCACACCAGCCACAACGAAACTGTACTCACCGAAGTCGATGAATGGTGCGAATTGAAGTACGGCGGTGATAGCACCGGAACCAGCCACCCACATGGCAGCTTTACCCACTTTTTTCCAATTTGCCCGAGTCAATGTGATCGTTCCCATAAAAAGTCTATAGCGCCTCACCACCTGGTATGCTTAGTATAACACTTTTCGGCAGGTAGTAGAAGGTGTCCGTTCCCGGAGTACCGGCCGGAATTTCGTACACTCGACCGTCTTTAATGGTAAACCACTTGTCGCTTCCTTCGCATCTGATCATCTGATTTTCGTACACCGACATGACACGATCAATGTCTCTCCGGTCTTTCTGCTTGTCGATCACATAAAGGGTGAAGCGACCCTTACCTACAATGCTTCTGAAACGAGCCTTGCCTTGATCTGCGAAGTCTTTGCCGAATGTTTGGGTGTTGATCCAGCCTTTATCATCACAGCCCGTTAAAACGGTCATATGGGCCGTAATAACATACCCCTTCTGTTCAAGGTAGAAGTCCGGGCCTTTAGGGTCGTTCATCTCACTCCACCAATCACCGCCGGAAAGCACACAATATCCCCCACGAATAGCCTCGCGGGCCTCGGCCTCGTTTTTGATAATGCGGTAATTGACACAGTTTTTCTTTGCTTTCTCAAGCTGTTCAGCCGTAACGTCCCATTTCGAGTATTCCTCAAAGGATTGATCCCCGACCTCGTCCGGCATGTCGGCATAGTCAAGGCCACCGTATTCTTCCCATACTTTGAGAACGGCACGAAGGTAGCTCCAACCATTGCCTTTAATCCAACCACGATACATAGCAACCTTCACCGCAAATTTTACGGAGAAGCGTTTGCCTTCCTGATAGGAAACCGCCATGACCCCTGCAGCGAATACGCAACAATTAAATTCCTCCTGATCGAACACCCACAATTTTGTGGCAATGTTTATGTCCGCAAAATAGGTGCGGTTAGCACCGAGGAAGGGCCAATCTTGGGGGTCAGTGCGATGCGGAAAAAGCCCGGCATTAACAATGCCGCGATTCTTTAAAAGCACGACGTTGTTTACTATCTCCCAATAGGCTTTATTGAAAATGTTCATAGTTTAGAGAATGAATCCAAACGCATGACCTTTCGGCATAGCATCGACCTCGGCTTGAGGAAGGGTTTCCCAACTCTGCCATTCGGCCCACAAACCCGCTTTCGTACCCTCACTAAAAGAAAGCTCACCGGCTATATGGCGGGCTACTCCATCTTGTCCCACTGCGTATACCTCAGGGCGTGAGTCGCCCTTCACAAGTCTTTGCATATTACTTTCAATAAAAAATCTAATAGCACTACCAAAATAAAAATCCCATGCCAAACGCTTGACCACCCCATCATAATGATCGAAAATGTAAAATTCTTTGAGAAGGATACCCCCAAAGATAGTGATGGCATGGTTTGTCTCTTTCGTCATGTCGCGCTGGTACACGCCGTTTACCGGTGTTCCCCAAGCAAACACACTCGCTTGCAGTGGACCGTACTGCAAATTTTCCCACAAGACGAGCGGATCGCAACCGCCCCAATCTACCCAGCCCCATTTCACTGTATACTTTTTAAGAAACTCTTTCCCTAGAGCCACCTTATCCTCTGGCACAGTGGCGTAGTATTCGATCTGTGTCATGTCCTTGGTGAAAGGATAGGCTTCCTCTTCCACAAGGCCGACCTTCTGCACAGTGTTTGCTACCTTATCAAAATAATTTCCACCAAAAGGTTTGGTTTCACTAAGCACGGTGAGGTGGCGATCTGACCAGTTTGTTTTCACATTAAAACAACGGTGCAGAAGCATTTCGATATTGTTGATCGCGGAAAATGAAACACACCCGTATGTATCGAATTTCGAGTTATATTGGTACTCCTTGAGAGGAAGGTACATGGACCAATCACGACTTGCTTGAAGTACTTTTATAGGGGCCGGAGGATAGGCAACACCTAAAATAATGTCTTCATCGCTCGGTACTTTTTCTATAAAGCCATAGTTTTTCATACTAGCAATTATCTTTAAAAGACAAATGTTTTGGTCGAATATGGGTGGTCACCTGATTCACAAGGTGTGGATCACACGGGTAGTAAAATTCTGCATTACCGTGCGTCGAATAGTAGAAAATTATTGTTTTTTTTTAATGCCTAAGGCAGTTTCAATACTCGATAATCGGTCCGCGATTTCAATCTGAATTTTCTGCGTATCGTCCTCGATCTTTGAGGTGATGATATTGAGATCCTTCACATTATCTTGGAGCTGTGAAATACCCGAATCCTGTTGGATATTTTGTTGCTGCAAAAGCAGAATCGCAGAGTTGATTTGAAACTCTTTCGTATTCTGGTTATTGACCACACTCCACCCCCAGCCAACGAGAGCAATGACAGCCACCACCGGCACAGAAATGCGGCGTGGGTCAAGGTACATCCATGGCTTTTTTTCGTCTCCTTCCATACAAAGAACTGATTACGGACCTGTCCATGTGATCATGTCCGTCGATGAATTAAATATACCCGTCACCAAGGCATTTAATGCCCCGCTGGCCGCGTTTCTCCACGTTGAGGGGTTGTCCCCCGGGAAAGGCCCGATCCACGCCCTCAGGGTTGAGGAGGAGGAAAGAGTATTGCGGTTGGTACTGTAAGAAATGGCCGAAATTTCTGATTGAGTCAAACGGGTGTTGTACATGGCAAGGTTCGAGTATTGGCAGGCCATGCCGTCCGTTCCGTCCCCTGACTCATTGAACATGTAATTACCAACCGAATCGTCGTCCGGGATGGACATCAAGTTTACGGTATCGCACGCTTCAAAATCAGTGAGTACGCCATCAATGTATAGGTCCGTCATGGCTTGGTTTCTTTGTTCTGTGGTTGAGGCGGCACCCGGATCACGCCCTTCGTCAAACGTAACCGTCATACGACGATATGTGCCTGCACCAGAAGGGAAACGATCGGCTGTGGCAAAACATCGTTGAGTCGTCGAGTTCGTACCCGTAAAGAACACCGGGCGGTACTGTTGGCTTGAGGTTGAGCTATTGCGAAGTTCTCCCCCACCGATACGGCCAAAGGCATTTCGGCCGACTGTTGGCGCAGAAGAGCAGCGCATCCATGCGTCATAGGTAACGGCAGTATTGGCGGTCGAAGATCCAGTCCCCGGAGCCGTGACGTACTCACCAGCTTCGGGAAGGGTGAGGATATAGCGAGGAGTCCATAGTGGTACGATGCCTGTGTTTGATCCGTATGGTCGGCAGTTATTTACACCCACAACATCACGGAAACCACTGTCAGGTTGGAGGGGCCAGTAGTTGGAAGGGGTACCAGAAGCATGAGTACGAGGATCAATCAAGCGCCCACCATTCCACCATTCTTCAACACCGGCAGGGGACATGGCGAAAGTGTTCCAAATTGCCAACTGACTGACCCGACGTTCGATCCCGGTCGATCCAGTACCACCGGCAGATGAAGCGCCGATTGCAAAGTCGGCTCGAGTGCTTGTGGTCAATGCAGCCGGAAACGTACCGGCGAAAGCACCGACCGAAGTAATGTCAGTACAAGTCGCAAAAGCACATCGGTATGCGTGGAATTTATCTGCATTGGTAGCACCGAGCCCATTGTAGGAAATAACGAATCCTTCCTCGGCCTCACCCATGAATGTTCCAGTGGCCGAAGTCCAAAGAGCCGTCGTGTCATTGTTTGAAATCGGAAAGTACACCTGCATACGGTTGGCAGGAATCGCGCGCACATCAATGTTGCGTTGGTTGATTGAGTTTTGAGCAAAGAGCACGGCAGTCGTACCATTGGCCCAAGAATCACCGTTCGTAATGGCCCGGAAGTTTCCGGCGATCGTAAATTGCGAAGCACCATTCAGGGCGTTCACATGTCCACACGATAAGAAGGCCGAAGGGCTGTTATCGGTCGTGATGCCGTAGAGATTTGAAAATGTATAGGTCGGAAGCGGAGAACAGTTTGTACACGTATCAATCGCGCGCTCGAAGGCAATAAGCCAGTCAGGAAGGGCATACCCTAAACGACTGTGCACCCATGAGGTATCTTGGTTGCGAATGTTTCCGCCCGGAGTAAATGCAGCGGTTGAGGTCCGACCCGGATTTGCCGAGTAAGGAATAGCGCTCCAACCGTATTGAAGGTTGCCTCCGGTTTCGCAGCTTTGGTCGAGGGTTATCTGCACGGTGTTGCAACCAGTCACTGTGGCATCTGTCACTTGGGCACTAGGAGTGCTAGTTGCGGCACCACGATAGGTAAAGCCGAGATGGGGTTTCATTGCAAGGGTCGTGGTATCGGTCGTGAGACATGTTGATCCTACCCCGCCCGTCGTGTTCAGAGTAATCACGTTATTTGTACATGAAATACTTGAAGGGAGAAGTGGGGTCCAGTCAGTATCCGAAATAAACGTCGAGAGCGCCTTTGCAAAGTATTCCCCGGAGAGTTCTTGGCCGAGGTTTGTGTAGTGTTCGTTGTCCGACTGAAAAGGAATAATGTACGCAGGGTATACGAGTTTCAAACGGCTCGGATATTGTACAGCACCTTGATATTGAGCCATAACCACGTCAGGAGCAGTGCTATATCCTCCTTCACCCGAGTTCATCCACTGCCCGATCTGACTGTAGAACAAAGGTTGTTCGGTCGAGCGACACATGCGGTTTGCCCCTACGGAGGCAGTAGAAGACGCATACCAGCCAGATTGCATGTTAAGAAGCTGATCGAGATAGTACGTTGTCGTGGCCCCTTGTGCAGCGTCAGTTTCGCCGTGAATGAATGTAAGCGGACCAGCACAAACACCGGCTCCGAAAGCATTCATGGCTTCGAGCTGTTCAGCGATCGCATTGTTATAGTTCGTCGTTCCCGGCCGTAGTAAGGCAATTGCCGTCGCTCCAACACCCCATCGATCGGCAATAGACGCCTGTAAGGAGCGCCAAAAAGAAAGGCTATTACCAAGGCCCGAGCTTTGAGTTTCGGTCGAGGTTTCGGTGAGAGCAACAAGAGCGGTATTATTCCAGTAGAAATTTTGAGCGTAGAGACTCGTCGTGTTTATGGCAGGGGAGGCACCAGAGCCGATACTGTTTGATTGCCCGGATTGTGAGAGAAAAAGGGTGGTTGAGGTCGGCAGGGGATTGAGGACTACGGCAGGAGTAGACGAAGAGGAATTACAAATAATGTTCCCAAAACCAAGCCGGGCCAAAATACCGAGGCCAGCGATATCGCACGGCATATTGCCATTGTATCCGGCCATTTCATTTTTCTTGACGTTCAAAGCAAAGGCTCCAAAAACAAGCACTATAGAACACATCACGATGAAGAGCCTCTTTTTCATACATCATTTTAAAAGGTACCCCAACGAGTGCCATACAATTTGACTCCCTGTGCTGCGTTGTTGGTGTTTATGGTGGTGGACGTTGCCCCGTCAGTAAAAAGATCGGTACTCGTTGCCACGACAGTAATGGGGAATGTGGCCGAGTTGTTTGAGTAATCCTTGAAACGATACTCTCGAAAAGAAGTCATCGTTGAAATGAGAGGGAGGGAAATGGTTATTGGAGCAGTGCTTGAAACAGCGAAATGATGCTGTGTGCCAGTCGCCACCAAAATCGTCGAAGTTGTGATGAATGATACTGGTGAAGCGAAACCGATATTTAAAGCCATTTCACTTGCTGTCGTGGAAGCAACGGAAACTCCGTTTACTCTCGTTTGAAGAGAGTATCCTGTTGGGACATTTATATAAGCAATGTTTCCCGTCAAACGAGCCATGTTAAAATCGGTGTTGTTCACTACAGCGTTTCCAGTCCATTGAATACGCCCGGATGGAAGGTCTAGGGAGTCTACACCCCATACGCCTTCTGAGGAGCCGTTAACCGAAAAGGCAAAGGTGGCGGCTGACGGAACATTGATCGCCAAGCGGCTTGCAGAGTTTCGGCCAATAGAGTAAGTGGAAGATTCACCAGCCGAAGGATTCGTGAACGGCCACACTAAAAAGTCCGAGGTGCTTACGGTGATACGGGCGCTTCCAAGTGTTCGGCCGTCGGTCCCATTCCAAAAAGCAAGTGAACGATAGGTTGAAGTATTCGATGCCGGACCGCTCACATCACCCGTACCACCTGCGCTAGAACTTGAACCACCCTCAGTAATTTCGTTACCATTATAACCTGCAAATTCTTCTTCGATATCCACTTCATAAGAATCTGAAATACGCGCGTATCCCGCCTCCTCAAATAGAGGAAGGAGGGATGCCTCAATTTCAAGTGCCGGAGCACCTACGCGGTGGACGAGCATTACTTCGATAGCCGAAGCCGACTGTGGCCCAAGCAGAAGGAAAAGAGAGAGAATTGCAAGTAACTTTTTCATAGAAAACGAATGTTAGGGTCGAACTTCCGACGATTGCCCGCGTGACTGTAGAACCTCCACAATTTTCTCAGCCATAGTATCGTCGTGATCCTGTTCAGGTACAATTTCGAATGCGCGACGATATTCTTCTCCACTCATGACGAAATTTGTGGATGAGCCACTTCTTTCATCATAGAGAAATACTTCGGCCGAGGTGACGTTCCCAAGGTGATCGTGTTTCACAGTATAGGACACCTCCGGGTTTCTCATTTCTTGAACGAAGGTTCTATTGATTGGCATATTATTTGGTTGGTACGAGGATTGCGCCTGCCCATAGTGTGCCGAAGTTGGCACTGGTTACTTCTCGGACTGATACACGGGTATTGTTTGAAACGAATGTTCGGTTAAATTCGGACGTGCTGTAGCGTCGTCCGGCGACTGTGGCTGTGCCCGCAGGTGGGTAGCGAACTACGACACCCGGAAGCGTGCTGCTTGCCCCGGCATAGATGTTAATTGAGCTCGTGGTGACTTCGGTTGCACCGATCGGTCGGAAGCCATTGCCACGTTCAAGCTCTATATAGAACTCAAGGTATGAACCGCTGGATGATGGGGTATAGTCGATATCCCATGTATGGTTTACTTGACCGTAGGAAACGAGTGTCGTCGATGCCGAGTTAAAACTTGCAGTGAGAGTGATCGGGGTACCCGTAGCTGATCCGAACAACGTGCTCGTCACTGTAGCAATGGTTGGCAAACGAGATTGTACGAAACCAATACCGGCGAACTCTTCTTCTCCCCCTTGATATTGCGCGAACAGTGAAGCCCCGATTACGAGGGCCATCACTCCAAAAAGAAAACCGAGAATAGCATTTTTCATACTAATACATTGCATTAAAATCAACGGTGATACCGTTGGCCTCGGCGGTTGTGACCAAACGCAAACGACCGATATACCATGGCTCATTCATATCCTGTGTATATTCGAAATCATCCGCAATGCTTGGATTTCCTGTACGTTCCTCGGTCTGATCTTCCCAGTTTAAGGCGGCGAGAGTGGCTGCGGTTGCGGCATCTATATCCCCGTCCGCGAGTTTTGAATTGCTAAACTCCATCGTGACCGTGGTACCTGTTAATCCACGAACCACAAGCGACCAGTGCTTGAACATGTGAGAGTTCAAAGCGAAATAAAGAAACGTAGTGTTTCCATCTGTTTCGACTGCGTCGTACTCCGCATTTGCGCGGGTAAGAATTGTGCCTCCGGTCTGTAGAACTTTTGCGGGCATATACCTTCGTTAAATAAATAATGCTTAGTTTCCACTAACTAACACGCTCATGTTTTGAGTGGTCATGCTTGAGCCTGTGTAGGTAATTGTGAAACCAGTGTCAGTGATGGAGGAAATGGTGATGATCATGGCACCAGCTGTTACTTCGACCAAATTGTTTGTCGAAAATTCATCATATTGAGTCGTCGGATCGTTTGTTACTCTGGTGGAGTTTACGAGCGTAGTGCCAAGGAAACGAGCATAGACTTTGGCTTGGTTTCCAGTGGACGCACCGACTGTCATAGCCACGGTCATTTCAATCACTTCGGGGCGAAAACCGATATTGAATGTCTGAGAAGTACCATTTGAGCCAGAAATGAGAGGGGGAACAATCTGCGCCTGTTTCGTACCAAAATCTACCCGGAGTTGTGAAGCCGAAACTGCGTATCCAATAGGGATAGTAGTTGAAGCGACAGGGACGTTCGTAATAGCTCCTGCAGTAGACGAGGCATAGTATTGTGCTCCAATCGTGAGGCCAGTGAAACCACCAACAAGCCCATCAGTAATGACAAGTGGAGTGGTTGTCACGGCTGCGTTCGTCGTAATAAACCCGTACACTTTCCTTCGTCCGATATCATCCGAATCTGCCGCGAATAAAAGCCCTGTGGTGCTCACTGAAACGAGTTGAGGTGTAGCAGAGCCATTGATCGCTTCTCCGGTCGTAAGGAAGCTATTACCGCTTGCAGGGACCCATCCAGCGTCTATCGTAGTGCTTGCGTTTGCAATAGGGATACCACTTGCGGTTGGTGTGGTCGAGGCACTCGCTGGATTTTGGACAACGAGAGTACTGGTGTTTAGTTGGGCGAGGCCGTTTGCATTACCACCGAATGTATTCTCAAGGCTTCCGTCGATACGAGTGACTGGAACAAAATGGCCTGCCACTTGGCGGCTAGAGGTGGAAATGCTTGTCGAAAGTGCGAGAGGCGCGTCAGTCGATCCACCTCCAACCGGAGTGGTCGAGGCCGCCTCGACACCGGTCGCTTGCTCAATAACCCCTTTACCGGAGAAAGATGAGGTAGCGGTTACACCTACAGGAGAAATACCCACCCATGCACCACCTTCATATACCTCGAATTGACCGGCTGTGAGGTTATAAAGCATGGCCCCATTTTGTGGACTCGTAATCGCATTACGTTGTGTGGTCGTCATGCGTGACAAAAGGAGATAGTTTGTAGTAGAGGAAACATAAAGTCCACCATTTATCGTGGTGGTACCTGTCACTCCCAGTATGGAAGTGATACTTTGACTCGATGAAGCGTTTGAGACAATCGCTGTGCCTTGGATCTTTGTGGCTTCGATCGCTGCACTCGCTGCGATATTCGCATTATTGAGGTTGCCGTTCACTTCATTATAGATGGTGTCAAAATTGGCATTGACCTCTGAGGAGCGAATGATTGTATTTGGAGTGAAGGTGTTTGGTTTGGTGATGAGGCCACCGGCGAACTCTTCTTGACCATGAAAGCCAAATAGCGCTGCCACGGAAAGAAGTGCACCTGCTACAATCTGAGCAAATTTGTCCATAACTTCCTTGCTAGGTGCCTCCACCTATAGAGCAACGAATTGCCCTCTCCAAAATACATACATGGCCGGACCTTCCGGGTTGATCCAAATCGTAGTATCCCTTGCGTTCAAGGGTTGAGTCGGACTCACAATGATACGATCGAGCAGGGAGTAGATCTGATCTAGCTCCTGATTCATCTGTGTATCGGACGGCGTATGTTTCTTTGGCATATTCAGTATATCACACTAATGGATCGTGTGCACTATGGTTTGGCACTCGAATTTGAACATCTC
>JACCDT010848110.1_pt1 | contig 15520 bp, 23 predicted proteins | sample 7446291 | NCBI WGS metagenome assembly JACCDT01 (sample SAMN15323446, study PRJNA562643) | freshwater metagenome | isolation source: river surface water | place: USA:Blue River Watershed | collected 2017-08-17 | reverse complement strand
GTGGACGGGCGGGTCTGCTCCTCCTCGCGGCAGTCGGGGACGGGCGCATCCTGCTCGCGCGCGATGTTGTTTCCGTACAGAACCGTGTCCGGATACCCGAGCGCATACGCGGGGTCGTGGAATGGCCAGGGCGTCGAGCACGCGGGCGCACTTACCCTGGGCGGGATTGGCGCCGGATTGATTACGACCGTGTCACGAGATCTCTGCGAACGGGCCCGCACCGGCGGCGGCTTGGCGGCGAGTGGAGGGATTGGGGTCTGCCCGTCCTCCAGGGTGAGCCCGATGATCGGCACCGGCTCCGAGACATGCCCGTCCACGATGGAGAGGCCGGTGACTGCCCCGTCGTCCCACACCAGCACGAGCTCCACACGGCCGCGAATCACGGGCCCGATCGTATTGAGCAGGGTTGATTCGTACGCCTTGCCGGAGCCCTTGCCGGACCACGGGAACTCGAAAAGGACGACCCCGGCCTTGGTCCCGGAGAGGAAGTTCGCCCGCTGTAGAATGTCGGCCCGCCCACTGCCCGAGACGATGCTCTCCTCCGGTAGAGGTCGCATCGGTGTTGCATTTGAAATTCGGATCAAGTCTGCAGGAGAGACCTGCGCTGCCACCACGAGTGGGATGCAGGACAGCACGTGGTGAAGGGCGCGATCTGGATGGCGGGTGGTGAAGGCGGACATATCGACTCGAAAGGTGAGGGTCAGCCTCCGACTGTCAATCCCTTGGCAGCTGCCGGATCGTGAGCTCACGCACGGACTGACGGATTGACAGTCGTCGCCTTATTTGCTGAGGCTCGTTCCTGCGCCAACTTTCCGCCCAGGCGTACACGGATGTCAGCCACAGCGGAGGCGGTCGACGCCCGTTTCGTTGACACGAAAACGAGCTTTGTAAGGCCCTCGTCCTGTTTCCAGATCCAGCGCACGATAGACGCGTAAATCTGTCCATCCTCCAACGGCGAGATCGTCAAGCCGGGGCGGTAGGTGTCGGTTGGCCACAATTCAGCGATTGTGGCGAGGATTGCATTCAGATCTCGCTCCATATCGACAATATGGCCACCATGGTTCGGGCCGCATCGGCCACCGACTTTCGGAAGCTCACGGGCATTCAATGCCGCGGACCCAGCGCATTGGTCGATAGCCAAATCGGCTTGCTGACCCCAGGCACACCACGCAACCAGTCCCATGCGGTCCGATCGCCTTGGTAAATGCACGCAATCGTTTTGACATGAAGGGCCCGCGCCGCAATCAACCGGTGATGCCCGTCCGCCACTTCCAATTCGGTTTGGCGCCGGCACGGGGTGGTGATCACCTCAATTGGATCAATGCTATTGCCAGCACGAATTCGGTCCACAAAGTACCTAATCCGGCCGATGTGGTACCTGAAATCCCTCTGCGAATAGGTCAGGTGCTCCATTTGAGGCGGCGCTGCATACACCTTGTGCCGAGGGATTCGATACGCGAGGCCGATAGCCGCCCAGGCGTCATACACCGATACCAGGCGGTGCACTTTCACCATGTCGACCTCACGCAAAACCGTAGACCGCTGCGCCACGTCCAGCTCTTCCGTGTCGATTCCGGACCCAATTGGCAGTTCGGCGATACGGGCGACTATCTGGGCAACCTCATCCGGCTCCATGTAGGACATCACCATACCATCCGGGAAAAGTGTGCCTGGGCGGGTTCCAATCACACACGGCTCACCCAAACGCGCCGATAAGTTCGGCGCGGATTCGGCGTCTGGTCTCTTCGGCAGCGTCAAGCTCAGGGGTTGGGTCTGGGGTGTGGTCGCGGTCACGCCGTTCTGTATCGCCACCCCGGATTGAGGCGGCAAGGGCTGTGGTCGGCGGAGAAATGGTGATCGGGCCGAGTGCCAAGGGTGCGAGCGAGGATTCAACACGGGCCCCCATTCGACCCGTTCGCGCCGCTGTATGAGCTGCCAGGATGCGTGTCAGGGTGGAGAGCCTTGATTGAAAGCGCTGGACGAGCCAGTCGGCGGTCCCTACGCGTCGAGCAGGTGAGAGCACACGGCGGAGCTCTGCCACCTCTTGAGCAATGCTGACGTGTGGTATGGCGTCGCGTCTGACGCGTTGGGTCATGCGCTTCCCGAGCTTGGCGTGTCGCCCGGTCCAGCGCTGGTGAGTCAGGGTGGAGGGATTGGGTTTTTGAGTTGTCAGCACAAAGCAAGACCATTAGCAATGGGACAACCCGAGACTAAGCTCTCATGTCGTCCTGCCGTATTTACTTGATTTCTATCCAAATGCCCGCGGCAGGACTCGAACCTGCACGGCCTTTCGGCCACTGGTACCTAAAGCCAGCGCGTCTACCAATTCCGCCACACGGGCAGGCATTTCTCACAAAGGTCCCTCCAGGAATTGAACCTGGGTAACTGGGTTTGCAATCCAGTGCCTCAACCACTCGGCCAAGGGACCATTTCGGCACCCTTGTAGAATGCCGGACCAAACTGTCGCCGCCCTATGGTAGCTCGCCGGGCGCGACAGTCAACCTCGCCATCACGATTCAGGCGTGCCGGCGATCAAGTCGTAATCAGGGCGCGAATCTGGCGCGGGCGGGGATGTCTGGCCATGCTCAGGTGAGAGCGGCCACGGCGGCCCATCCCACAACATCGGTGTGATGCAGCTCACATTGACATTGCCAGGATCACACTCGGTTCGCTCGGTTATCGCTTCGATCACCATGCGGACGGTGGAGGTCGCAATGACCGGCGGAGCTCCATACGGCGACGGCGTTTTCTCGAAAACGAACGCATTCCAGGGCACCGGCCCACTAGCCGTGTGCATGGACCCGGCGAACAAGAAACACCAGCCAGTCGGGACTACCTCGACCATGTCGTTTTCGCCCGGCGGCGGCTGGAACGCACCGGTGATGAAATCGCCCACTGAAAGGACGACGGTAGGCATCGGCGCCCGATACAAGGGCGGCCACTGGGGCGTAATTGAATTGTTCATGTGAGGTAGCTCAAGTCCGTTCGATTGATCCGCAGTGCATCGCGGGTGAACAGCCGGTGCCGGAGGATGAAGTCGGCGATCTGAGGTGAGACCATGTGGCCCCATTTGTCGACTCCGGCTCCTGACATAACAGCGTCTCGGACGAGAGTGGAACGGAATTCAGCCTGCGGCAACGGCTGAAAGTCGAATCCGGCTTTCATGATTTCGGGGTATCCGAGCCACTTGCGCGGGTCAATGTCGGGCCCGATGGCCGCAAAGACCTCCGGCGCCACACCGTCGATTTGAGTCCAGCGATCCCGCGCCGCGGTGAGGATGTCGTAAGTGAACACCGGCAGTCCCACCCGAGGCCACAGCTCTTCCTCAACCCTCCAGACGAGGTCCGGCCATTCCATTTCGCACATTTTCGCGCGGATTGGATATGTGCGCAGGCTGTCCTTGGTCTCGTGCCCCATAGACACGACCACCGGCACGGTGAACCCCTGCGCCTGTAGCCACTTCACGGAGCTCGCGTGCGACCGCGTCGGCGGGTTGCCGGTGAGCCCGAACACCGCCACTTTGCGGGCGGCTTTTACCGCTTTGGCTGGCGGCGGTTTGAACAGACGAGCCGCCTCATCGGCGACGGCTCGGGCGTGCTGATAGGCGTCGACGAAATCACGCTGATATGGCCGCAGCCCAACTGGCGCCATTCCTGCGACGCCAGCCATGTCAGCCGGCCGGCGCGGGGTCATGCGCGCATAGTGCGCCTCGTCGTGTACAACCGTGCCCGGAATGAAACCGCTAGGTGATGTTTCGCGCATAGTTACACGCCTCCACGAATTCCTCCTGGGTGACCGGGCCCGCCCACGAACCTTGCGGCCGGAGGACATAGGCCGGGTGGTAGAGGCAATACACCTGCGCGGATTCGACGCCCGGAATGGCGCACTTCCACGGGCTGCCGGCCCTCAGCTTGCCGCTCTCGCGGGCGAGCTCGCGGTGCGAGGTCATCGCATTGCCGGCGTGCTTGCCCAGGGCGATAATGACCTTGGGCTGGAGGAGCTGGAGCTGTTCGACCATCCAGTGGTCGCAAGCGACCTGCTCGGACGGGTGTGGGTCGCGGTTTTTCGGCGGCCGGCAGTTCACGCCGTTCATGATGTAGACCTCGGCCCGAGTCATGCCAGCGGCGGCCAGCCACTGATTCACGAGTGTTCCCGACCGACCTACGAACGGCTCCCCGCGGATGTCCTCGTCCTCGCCGGGCGCCTCGCCGATGATCACGATCCCGCCCGTTTTCAGTAGGCCGATCCCCGGGACGGCATTGTGGCGGGTGGCGCAAAGGCCGCAGGCAGTACAGGCCCGAACCCCTGCGGCGAGCTCCTGGTAGACCTCCAGGCGGGTTTTCGTCGGCATACCGTCGGGCAGCGAGGCACTAACGGACCGCCAATACCCGGCGGCGTCGCCAGGCTGTTCGATCACGGTTGCCCCATTCCGGCGTTGGTATGGGCGAGGGAGGTCATCTTTGGGGGCGGCTGGCGAGGTCATGGCGGAGTAAATGTAATGCGGGCCGCCCGGTGTGTATGGGAAGCCCGCATGTGTGGTACGTGAGCATGCTCACGGAGTATTGGACTGAGGAGATCCCGTGTCGGGGTCAGGCCCGGCAAGGAACGGGTAGTCAGCGATGGACGGCCACCCGTGGCGCGCAAGGTTGTAATTCGAGAACGGCTTGATACCGGAGACCTCAATCCAGCCCTCGGGCGGTCGATACGCGTTCTTTTCCTCGCGCGTTGGGAACTCGGCTTCGGCGATGGCCCAGCAGGCGGATAGGGTTCGCTGGAGGGCACGATGCGCATTCTCGTTACGGACGCCGGGAACGTCCAGACTCGCCCCTGCATGCCGGCGCGAAAACACCGTTTCAACGTGCATCTTAGCGCCGGCCTGATTCCAGCTCAGGCGCGTTTTATTGATGTCGAAACGCTGTTCGCGTGGGATGGAGGTCTCCCACGCCTCAACTGCCTCGCGCGGAATCGAATATGTATGCTCGGGTCGCTCGGTTGAGTCGGATCCCGTCTTCACAGTCGCTTCACACAGCGAGGTTGTCCCGTCCAGCAGCCCGGTCGGGCCGCGATGCTGAATGCGCATGACGCGCAACCGGAGCGGCGGCGACCCCGGCTTGACTGGCTCGACGTAGAGGTCGCAAATCCGCATCGCGGACACGGTTGGGAGGGCGTCAGTGCCAACCACCTGCATGCGCTCCTCAAACACCTCGCGCGGCACTACAAATCGCCGCTCGAATTCGATAGCGCTCTCCGGTCTTGGCGCTTCCGGCTGGCGCTTTTCTGGCCAGTCGTCCTGATTGTCTACATCCCAAGACATTGCGAAACCTCACGCTTCCTCGGGGTCGGACCCCGTTGCAATTGCGTCCGGATTCAGGTCTTTCGCCCGACGCGGTCTGGACAGGGTTGTGGCAGCGATCTCGTCTGGATCGTCACTGTCCTGAATGTCGTCCTCATCCTGGTCCTCTGCGGGCGTCGGCGGATCGAGGAGCTCCGTGTCCTCCCACCGGCCGAACTTGTCGAGCACGGCCTGGAAAGTCTGAATAGGGAACTTTAGGACGGTGGCGGTGTATCCGGTGTCCTCGCTATCGTCAGAGTCATTCTCCACCACATGGCAGCGGAGGAGAGCACCATACAAGCCAGCCTCACGACCACGGGGCGTCAGACGAGCCCACACAGCCTCAGATACGGTGAGCTTGAACAGCGGGTCGGCGCTCGCCTTGGGAGCCTTCGCCACTTCCAAGCCGCCGAGATCATCACCCTTGACCGTGGCGATCTTGCAGAAGTTGAGGTGGATCGGATTCAGTCCAGGCTTGCCCGGCTTCTTTGGCGCCGCCTTTAGGAGCACCCAGATAGCATTAACACCGCCGGCCGCAGCGAGGGCGCCGAACTCGGGGCAGGTCTGGAGGAGTCGGGTAACGACGGCCTGGCCGTCAGGAAATGGAGGATTGCGCTTCATGCCGGTACGCGTACGCCTATCGATGATTATGCAGCAAGGCGTAGGACGGGCACGTCACGTGAGACTGCTCCCGCAGCTGGCGAGCCGGGCAGCGGAGCGATCCGGTCCGGCACGGGGTTTACCCCATTCGAGACGACGATCCACCATTCGATACCCGTCGCCACCACATGCAAATGCCAAGGTTCCCGCTGTTCCAATCGCCACTGCGACGGCGCAATCCGATCTTTCGGCACCATCACCAGTGCATCCTCCGGCGTGGCGACCTCCACGAACGGAAACCGGAGCTCGACAGGGTCTGCAATGAAGCCACGCCGGTTGTCGTACCGCCGTCCCGAGCAGCGGACGAGGATGTTGCCCAGTCGGAGGAGATCTCCATTCGGCAGACGCCCGGGCGAAAGGACGGCTTCGCGCAGCTTTTGCGAAGCGCGCGTCACGTCGAGCCCGACTCGAATTAGGGGTGAGGTGGTGGCGGTCATGGTCCGGCGAACCTAATGCCGCCAGGACCGAAAGCAACCTGATTCAGCGCGAGGCGGTCTGCAGACCTGCCTGGGCCGGTTTGGCTGGTGCTGCCGTGGTCAAGCCGAGCGCTCTCTCAATCCCGTTGAATCGAAAGTGGAACCAACCGAGCACGCCCGTAACGAGCAGTACGGCAACGCTCAAAAGGATAAGGGTCTCAGTCATGGTCGCAGCCCGGTCCGATCTCTGTTTGTCTACAGTGCGGCCTTGCAGGGCCCCCGATCACCTTGAATCGGACACCATCGCCGGCACCTACGCACCTACATTGGAACCTCACAGTAACTGCCGCCGCCAAGCGTGTCGATTGTGCGCACAACACGCGCGCAAGAAATGCGAAAGCCGCCACATTGGACGGCTTTGTGCGTGGATATGATTGCTTCCTGAAAGCCCAATCGGGGAATCGGACCCCGGTTTGCTGTGTACGAAACAGCAGGTCTACCACTGACCTAATTGGGCGCTTTGGAACATGACCTCGGCGGGGATCGAACCCGCATTGGTGGAGTGAAGGGCCACCGTCCTAGCCATTGAACGACAAGGCCAAAGCAACGCGACCGCCCTACTTTAGAGGGCGGCCACGCAATGTCAAGGGGCCGGAGCCAGCTCGACACAATAGACCGCCGCCGAGAAACTGCAGTCCCGGAGACAGGCTTGCGTCCACAACCCGTCAGCGTCATTCAGCGACCCGATCGTCCCGTTCTCAGACCCGAGCTCACACCCGAGTGCGCCTGACCCATCCGGCGCCGTCCACGTCCAGACTCCGAGCATAGGGTCCTCACATGCGGACGGCTCACCATTCAGATCGATGAAGTTGCCGGCCTCGTCTGTGCGGATTGGATTCAGGAGACTGCCGGACGTGAAGTCAGCGGCGTCGGCAGCTACGGGGACGAAATCGGTCCGGATGTATGGCAGTGCGGCATCGCCCGCAGCGAGGATGTGCTCGGACACGAGCGGAGAAGAGGAGTCCGAGATCCAAGCCACGAATACCGAGTCCGGAAAGCCTTTGTTGTTGACAGAGGCTGACAGGAGCTCGCATTCCGCATCGCCGGCCGCCTGACCAAAGCCGTCGCCGATATAGACCTGGCTCGACACGAACACGAACAAGGCGTCGCGCTGGCAGTGCTCATCGCAGCCGTCGATACCACGAGCGTCTGCGTTGCCGTCGTCGCATTGCTCGCCTGGGTCGACCACAGAATTGCCACACACCTGGCCACCGGTGCCGGTATCGGAGGTTTCCTGGCCAGTCTCTGTGGAGAGACCGGAGCCCTCACCAGTCGCCGGCCCCGTGCTCTCCGTGCCGAGCGTGGAGGGTGTTGCGGCAGACGTGAACTCGGTGGTGGTCGTCAGTTCGGGCTCGGGACCCTGGCTTGTGGTCGGGGTGTAGTCGCCAGTTGTCGGCTCCGGCGCGGTAGGAGATCCCGGCGTTGGATCCTGGTGAGCAGCCCCGGCGAGGCTGGAGTCCTCACCGGCCGACTCCGAGCTCTCGTCATCACCGGTCATGCCCAGGATCTTTTTCATGGGGTTGAAACACCCCACCATGGTGAGAGCGGATACGAGCACTAGAAGATGTGTGAGTTTGCGCATTAGGGATCTTCTCAGAGGTTGCGTGAAGCATACCCCAGGTTGTTTACCGGGCGTCCGGCCGCCATTCATACCGAGGTCCGCGACCGGCGAGCTCTTCGGCGATGACCTTTGGTAGGGAAGTGAGCGCCCACAAAGCCGACTCGTGGAGCACAATAGCGCGGCCGATCACGAGGTAAGGGAGCGCACGCCAGATATGCTTGACGAGCTCCCAATCCGTCAGGTCGTCCATCGGACCGGAGTTGACTCCTGGCTCCGCCCGGGTTCGGAATCGATACCAATCCGAGACCTTGCTGTGTCTCTCCACTTGCGGCCAGGGCACTACCGCCTCCGCAAGCGCCAAGCCTCGCGGGATCTCCATGAAGGCATATCCAATTGCAAATGCAACGGCGCCGAACACACCTCTAATGCGTTTCAGCCATCCTTTGGATTCGGCCTGCCGGCGTTGATCGTCGGCTTTCATGGCGTTCAGGGCTTGGAGGACGGCGGTTGCGACGGCGTGCTGGGCTGAGAGGGCGCTGGGGAGGTTGTGGAAGTGCTGCATAATAGCTGGTCGTTATCCTCGGGCGCGTCCATTAGCCGCCTGAGCTGTTGCCGGAGAGCTTGTCTCGCCTTGTGATTTGCGATCCGCCGTCTCGCTGCTTCGGCATGCCGACGATTACGGAGGGAGGTCATTCGCGCCTCGATTCGATCATCACGTAAACATGGTCAGCGACTCGCCGTTGCAGGAGACGCCGCAACGCACGAGGTACACGATGTCGGCCTCGGTGACAACGGCAGCCAGCGCCGCCAGGTCGACCCCGAGGTAAAACATGTCGTGCACGGCGCAGGAGACGATGTCCTCCTCGATGCCCGGAACGAGCGTGTCAATCTTCAAAAACGCGCAGAGGTCCGAACGAGAGGACGGGCGCTCTTCGAGAGGGATTCGCTCGAACTTGAGGTATTCCTCGTTCACGGCCTCAAATGCGGCTTCCAGGTCATCTTCGGCAATCATGTCGCGCAATGTGAGCCGGACTAGCGGGGAGTCAACCCGTTAAGTCAGCCGGACACCAGTTCGCGGATGGTAGATCGCCTTGGTCGCCTCGTCAGCGGCGCGGGCTTTGAGCTCCGAGGACTGAATCAGGCGGTATAGGTCGCTCGGCGCATAGTCAGGTGCGGAGGTGCCCGTGCTGTGGAATCGTTCGGCGAGCTCGTGGCATGACGGACACAGCGAGATCCCGTTTTCGACCACGTACCCACCCGCCGGCATGAGGTTGCGGTCCGTGATGTGGTGCGCGTCGAGCAACCCGGCCTGGCCCTCGATCATGTGAAAGCGCCCGTCCTTATCCATGCGCGCTTTTTTCAGACACTTCCGGCAGCGATACCCGTCCCGCTTGAATACGGCCGCTCGGAATGCTTCACGGACTGACTGTTTGGAGCCTGACATAACTAACCCTTTGATTTGGCAGCTTGAGAGGTGCGATCCAGCGCCAGGAATGCGCAGTGTGGTCTTTCCGCCACAAGTTACGCAGAGGGTGGGCAGGTGTTCGCCAGACCTTGTCCCATGCGTCTCCGCGCGAGAACTTCGACTTAGGGAACACCGCGATCAGCTTGTCTGGCGTGAGGAATAGCACTAGAACCTCATCCTGGTGCATCGGCGGGACTTGCGCGCCTGGATATGGCGCCACTCACTCAGGAACGTGTCGAACAGCTCGGCGAGTGAGTCATTCGTGCGCCGAATGACCATGCGGCGGAGCGGGGTCTCGTCCTCGGTGTAGCAGTCGATATACCAGCGTTTCCCATGGTTGCGGAACTTGCCGCCGAACCCGAGGAAGCCCTGAAAGCGATATTCCAGATCGTCGGAGTGGGTGGCGTGATGAATGAAGTCGGCGCGGTTGTAAAACCGTCCGGTCTCGCCGTATTTCTCGTGCTTGCTCGGCGGACCGATGTTGGCCCCTGCGCGGGCAGCGAGGATGTCGGCGATCTTTTCGGCGTACTTCACCGGGATCTTGTGCCGCAAATAGACCATCGGGCGCTTGCGCTCCGGCTGGCTCGGGACGGGGACTAGCCTCTGGCGATGATTAGGCATGGCGGGCCTCTAAACACAAAATGCGGGCTTTGATTCGGAAATCAAGCCCGCACCACGTGAGTATTCACAATCTGACGGAGACGGTGGGATTCGGACCCACGGGACCATTTCTAATCCGCTCGTTTTCAAGACGAGAGCCTTAAACCACTCGGCCACGACTCCAGGTTTGAGCTCCTCACCGGCGAAAAGGTGCCAAGACGTTTGACCCTATGCCAACACGCCCATATTGAAGTGGGCGTCGCTGAATTGAACAGCGTGGGACCGTTTATCAGACAGTGTAGTCCTGACGGTGCATCCAGTGCGGAAATCTCAACGGAATCGGTGGGATTTGAACCCACGGGACCCTTTCAGATCCTCCAGTTTTCGGGACTGGCGCCATAAACCGCTCGGACCACGATTCCACCAGCAATCCTAATGGCCGAACCTGCTCAGGTCAAATTTCCTAAATGTGCGCGTCCTCACATGGTTGCCGGGGTTGGGTCTGCGGCCGGAATGTCCACAATGGCCTGGCCATGGGCAACTTCACCCGCCGCCTTGCCACGCCCCACACCGCTCCTCTCACCGCCGCTGAGGTCAAAGCTGGCAACGCATACCTCGACCAGCTCGAAATCGATCGCGTGCTGGAAAAGGTCCGCGAGGCCGCGAGGATGGAACGGCTTCGAGACCAAGTCCACGAGGATACTGTCCGGAATGCTGAGGACTTCATCCGTGCGGACAGGGCTGTAAAAGCGGCGAGGATGCCGGAGCCGCCCGAGCCGCTGCGGGTGTACCTAGACGACGAGCGGCCAACGCCTGTGGGGTGGGTGGGCTGCCGCTGGCCGCACGAGGTCATCGACCTGCTCAAAACCGGCAAGGTCGTCGAGCTCGACCTGGACTGGTGGCTGGATGACCTACATCACACCGGCATGGAGGTTATCGAATGGCTGGAGAACGCCGTTCGTAACGAGCATTTTCGCCCGCTGCCAATGGTCAGGGCTCACAGCTCGGACCGTGAGAAACGTTACGAAATGCACACCCGCATCCGCGACCTCCGGCAATACGTCTGGCAGACCGATAACAACACCGCGCAGAACGGATCCAGCGATGAATGCAACCCCGCCTGCTGAGATTCGGTTAGCTCAGATCGTTGTCGCGCCATTCACTACGGATACAGGTAGCTCATATTCAACCATTGGCCTGGGCGTCGACGGCTGCGTGTACCGCTATGACCCCAAGTGCGAGGGGTGGATCCCCTGGTCAATGAGTGTTGCAACCTGCCGCGAAGCTCACGGAGGGAAACGCTAATGAAAACTATTAAAACTCTGAAAGACGCACGCCGCTTGCCGGCGACCCATTCCCTGAGATCTCGCCGGCTCAGGCTGGAGATCGCCGCCCAGGACCCTATCTCCCACTACAAGTGGGTTCGTGTCCTCCGGCTCGGCGTCACGGAGCCAGGCAAGATCCTCCGCTTTTGGATCTGCATTACAGACCCGCGCCTTGTACGTCAGCATGCCGGCCGCGGGTGGGTTCCGATCAATCGTGTCCCTCGGGAGCGCCTGTTGCGCGCGGAAGCGATTGCTGACGCATTCACGGACCGCCAGGCGCGAATCATGCTGGACGTGCTCATTCGATACGGCAGTCGGCGTGACGCGACCCTCGAATTCCTCGCCAAGGTCTGTGGGCCGGCGTGGGACACGAACGCCATGCTGTTCCGAATGCGGCTCGACTACACGATCCAGCGCCTGACCGTCCATGCCGAGGACCAGCGCCACTACTTCCGCTGGCAGTCAGCCCGCGAGGCTGTGTTCGACCTGCTCGAATTCGACGGGATCACTACCCTGGAGCTCGCAATGCGCGGCCCGGTCTATGACCTCGCCATCACCGGAGCGGAGATCTTATGAGCATGCGGAAACTCACTGGTAAGCACCGGCCGACCAAACGCTATCCGCTAACCATGCGCGTTGCCGACATGACAGAGGACGATGCGGTCATGTCGCTGGAGCACAGGGTGTGGAGCAAGGCCCGTCTGAGCGCCGCCGACCAGGCTTTGCGCGCGGCCCTCCTGACCTGGATGGACACAAAGGCCCGCTAACGGCTGGGGTCGCCCCATTTCGCCGGCATGTCCTCACCGTATTCCGCCCGCTCCCATTTCACAGGGAGCGAAGCTGGTCCGTCATGGTGCGGCAACCAGGCGTCCGCAGCGTCGACCATTTCGACCGTAACCGCGTGATTTGTCGCCGCCACCGGATTCAGGCCCTCGTTCGCAAACGCGCGGATGTATTGCGCAACGGTCTGCGCAGGGGCCTGGAATCTGGCGAGGTGGGCGCCTTCCTCATTTGCCCAGGCCCACAGCTCGAAAGTCAGGACGCGATACACCGGTGCCGGCTTCGCAGGGTCGAGCGGTTTCGGTAACCTTACGACCGCCCGCACCTCGTATCCGACTTGTCTCAGCTCGCGGTATCGAATGGCGCACTTGCCGCGGGCGGTCGACTCGTCTCCGCTCGAATCCCACGGAGAGAACGAACGAACCAGGTGCCAACTGCCGCCTGGGGCGCCGAGCACGTCCGGCACCTCATAGGCCAAAAGCTCCATCCTCCGACGCGCTTTATACGCCTCGTCCTCGCTTTCCATGAGCTTGGCGCCTGTCGGTTGCCAGGCCAGCACGAGCTCCTCATGGCGAGCCTTGGGGACAACTTTCAGCCAAGCGTACTGCGCCTCATACACTCGGCGAAGCGCACAGCGAGTCCCGTCCTCACCGTCGACCCTGACGAGCTTTTTTGCCTTCGCCGGTGTGCAAAAACGGGCCGCCGTCTGGCGCGCTTCCTCACCTAACGACAAAATCGCCGCCTCCGCACCGTCCAGAAGTCTCCGCCAGTCCGCATGCGCAGACCTGTAGGCGAGGAGCTCCGGACTGGGGGAGGTAGCGATTTGTGTGTTTGCGCTCATGATATGGCGCTGAGCGAGTCGAGGATTACTCCTCGTCCTCGTCTGTGGAGGTGGCCGCCATGGCAGCCGTGATCACGTCCTTGCCGGCGCGGACGCCGGGCTCGGGGAGCCGGATCGCCTTGATCGTGTCGAGCCAGGTCGCCTTGTTCTCACCACGCGCGAACCGCTGAATCAGCGGGAACACCGCATCGGCGAATCCGCCGATATGGTAGATCCCGTCCTCATGGTCGCCCTTGACCTGGAGCGTCGTGTTCGGGCTCAGGTCGATGCAGATCAGCTTCGCGCGCGGGAACTTCGCGCGGTAGCGCGCCCAGATACGTCCGAGGCCGGCGTGGGTATCCGTCGAATCCTTCCATGACTCGTAATCGGAAATGATCACGATGGTGTCGCACTCCTCCCCAGCGTCGAGCAGGAGCTGGACCGGCGCCGAGCAGTTCGTCGAGCCGCCATTGGCCGCGATCTTGGCCGCATTCGTCATGACGGAATCGAGCGGGTTGATCTTGACCCGGGTCGCCGTGTAGTCGAACCGCATCACGGACGAATTCGGCGAGCCGCGCACGATGGTCGCCGCGATGAGCGCCGCGCCCTCGTTGCAGGTGATGACGCTCGGCTTGGAGTTGCCCTGGCGCCCGGTGATGTGCGAGCCCATGGACCCCGAGCAGTCGACTGCGACGGCGGTGTGCCCCGGCAGGGCCGGAATCAGCGACACAGCGGTCTCATACGCCTGCTGGAGCGCGAGGCGGCACTCGGCCGGCACCTCGGTTGGCGCCGTTGCGGGACGGCTGCCGTACCCCGCATAGCCACGCGCGTTGTCCTCCGTCGCCTTGAATGCGGCGAAGAGCTGGTAGGGCATGGCGTGCGCCCGCTTGACCTCGTCCTTGTTCGAGAGCTTGGCGGCGATCTTGGTCGCCATTCCTTTCGCCCCGAACACCCCATGACGCGCGAACGTGTTGAGGTTCATACGCGCGGTCTGCCAGGACGCCGATTGAGCGATCTGGAGCCACTCGGCGTCCGTCAGTCCGAGCGAATCCAGGAGCCGGAAGTTGATCCAGCCGATGAGCTTCGCGCGGTCCTCGCCCTTGGCGGTCTTGAACGCCTCGAAATCCCGAATAGAGGTCGGGAGCGCCGCAGACTGCTCGGCGGACAACTTCTTGCCGAGGAAGTACGCGAACGTCGCCGCCTGCTCGGGAGTCGACGGCTTCGGGTGCGCGATCTGGAGCAGGTCCGGCAGCTTCGGATCGATTCCGACGCTGTCATTCAGGAGCCGATCCGGGTCCCGCGAGGTCAGCCAGGAGCGCACGAACTTGCGCACGACCTGGGGGAGCGAAGTCGAGCCCTTGCCGTCATTCGTGCCGAAAACGCCCTGGACCTTGCCGGAGCGGATCACCTTCACGAGGTTGGAGACCTGCTTAAGCGTATCGCACACCGTCGGCGCGACACGGTTGAACAGGTCCGACTCCCCGCAGACGGCGAGGCAGGCGAGCAGGAGCACCGGGGCGTCCTTCATGTTCTGGAGCCGGCCATACAGCGCGACCTGGGCCACGAAATGGGCGCCGACGGACTTGTCCGCGACCATGGACAGGATGGTGTCGAGCTGGTCCGCCGCCGTCACGTAGAACGTGTCGGACAGGCAGCCGGTGACGGCGAACTGGGCCAGCGCATGCTCGGGAGTCATGCGATACGCCTTGCCGCCGGCGTTGTTGACGGTATCCGCAGCCGGAACAGCCTTTACGGCACGCTCGGCGCGGCTTGGGGTGGCGAAGAGGGAGCGATTCATGGTGGTGTCCTCTAATGCGGACGGTGCCGAGTCGCCGGCAGCACCGATGGTTCATGTAGACCGGCCAAGTTGGCGCATCCGGTCGTGTTGTGGGAGGAGCAAGGTGGGTCGACTGTGGCCGACGCGCAAGGGTCTAACCGCGGCCGGACCCGATACCTTGTTCACGCGCCGTCGCAGTGTCCCGCAGCATTTCGGCGAGCTGCCGCATGATCATGCTGTCCTGGAGGTATGCTGGCGGACCGGCCATTCGCGTTGCGCGAACATGCTTGCGTTCCTGCGGCTCGTAATCGGACAAGTCCATGTCGAGCGCCCACAGCTCGGCGTCAGTGAGTTGTGCGCGAATCTCGGCCGGAATGTCCTTTTCGACCCTGACGTCATTGCAGCCATGATTGCTGAATTCGTCGGCCGACATGTCCAAAACCCACGCCGCGAGCCGAAGTAGAGCGGGATGCGCGAGTAGGTCAATTGGTGTTTTAGAGTCCATGGCGGGGACCTCGGGATTAGATGCAGGCTAGAGGGAGGTGAGACATGTTCGGCGCTTTTCAGGCGCCGATCCGGTTTCAGGTTGGGTGTAGTCCCACCGAGACATCCTGCAAAGCCCTCACCGAGAGTCGAACTCGGGCCTCGATCGTACCGGGATCGGGTGCGGCCGCAACACTTTGAGGGCAGGAGAGCACCTAGAGGGAATTGAACCCTCGACTGT
>JACCDT010827674.1_pt1 | contig 15531 bp, 23 predicted proteins | sample 7446291 | NCBI WGS metagenome assembly JACCDT01 (sample SAMN15323446, study PRJNA562643) | freshwater metagenome | isolation source: river surface water | place: USA:Blue River Watershed | collected 2017-08-17 | reverse complement strand
TCTCCGTAGCTTTATTATTTTTAAGGAACAAAGGAACAAATGACAAAAAACGGCGTTTTCTCCTTATAAATCAATGACTTGCGGTGTTCCCTCTGCGCGGAACATTGCGGAACAAAGCGGAACAGAGTACTTGCTTCTAACAAGAACCCCAGAAAGTATCAACAGGTGTTGATACGTGGCGCTGCCACATCATCATGCTGCTGCATCATCATCCCCCGGGGAACTATCATGAAAGAGCGGCGCGAATCGTGGGCACAAAAAAGCCCCGGGGCGAACCCGGGGCGTGTATCAACACGTGTTGATTTATTTGGACACGGCAGCAAGCGCAGCGCGCAGTCCGGCCAGAGTCGCGGGCACGTCAAAGTCCGGAGCTTCGGCTTTCTCGCACTTGCCGATTGCGTCGGTCAGCATCTTCGCGAGCTTGGTTTTCAGGGTGACGGTTTCGCCCTCGGCCTTTTCCTTCGGGAAAGCATAGGATACGATACGTTTAAAGTACGTATCCAGAGTCGAGCGAGCGAGTGCCTTCGCTTCGGTCACATTCTCCCAGCGCTCGCGGCCTGCCTCATCGAGTTCTTTGTACTCGGCCGAGTTCTTCCGGGGCAGTTCAGTCGCGAGGGCCTTCGCATGGCGGGCCGGGAGGGCCGGGAGAATCGCGTCGGCGCAGAATTGGGCCTTCACTTCCTGAATCGCGGCCTCAGTCCCAAAGAATGCAGCAACGGCCGCTGCGGCCTTTTGCCAGCGGGTTTCGGTAGTCTCGGTGCTGGTGACGGCCGACTGGGTGGCAGCGACAACGGCGGAGTAATCGGTAACTTGTTGCATGGTGAACTCTCTTTCAATCAGTGGTTTATGAATGCGTCGATGCACGTCGCATCGACACTTAGAGTAGACCATACTATCCTAGATTCTCAAAGCATTTTTTCGTCGGGGTACGTATCAACACGTGTTGATATGACCGGCCCCGCCACCCCCGGGCCCCCTAGATCGGCCCCTTGTCGCACAGCCTGCCTACACATATCAATATGCACATCCGATCCTGCGGTTTCAAAACGGCATCACAACAGCTACATACACAAAGATCTTTCCAGACCCCCCTACCCCCCAACGAAAATCGCCTATGAGTCAAGAAAATCTTTTTGGGAAACACCCCCCGGGTAGGAGTCCCAACCTCCTGTTGCACCCCCATAGATATTTCTGTTACAGTCCGCCCCATCGGAGCTTCGGAGCGACAAAAGCCCATGCCCATCATTGCCACGCCGGAGGTAGGTATTCCCCTACCGTTCGACATCAAGCCGGAAGAGATCGACGACTTCCGTGAGAAGGCGCACGCCATGTTTAAGACGGTCCAAGAGTTGGCCGGGCATGGCTTGAACGTCGAAGTAACAGATCAAGACAAGCAAGAAGCCAGACTGGCTTTTGCTGCATCCACCCCTCCAGCACCCGCACGGGCGACACCCGGTGCCATCGTGCATCTTGAGTCCATCTTGAACGAGTGGGATCAGGAAGTACTCGACGTGGGGCGGCGTCTGCGCAACTACGTGACCAACAAGCTGATCGCAGAGACGGCAGATCCGGATCCGAAGGTACGGCTCAAATCACTGGAGTTGCTGGGCAAGGTATCCAACGTGGGCCTGTTCAGCGAGCGGGTGGACATCACCGTGACGCACCGCACCATCCACGACATCGAGTCGGATCTGAAGAAGACTCTGGAGCTTTTCACCGGTCAGGTGATCGACGTAACTGCTAAGGAGGCACCTGCCAAAGCGGTTGCAGAAATAAATTTAGACGAGGAGTTCGGAAAAGTATCTTCTGAACAACTGTCGCAAGACCCGCAAGAAACACCGGTAGAGGGCTTCGATGAGTCCTGAACTGCTTGCGGCGGCAGAAGCGGCCCTCCCCAACCTGCCACCGGCTGCTCAGCAGAAGATCGGGGCCCTGATCGCCGAGGCGAGACGGGCAAAAACCAAGGAATTGGTCAAGACGGACTTCATGGCGTTCGTCAAATACGTCTGGCCGGGGTTCATCCACGGCTGGCACCACGAGAAAATGGCCGAAGCCTTCCAGCAGGTGGCTGAAGGCAAGATCAAACGCCTGATCATCAACATGCCACCCCGGCATACGAAGTCGGAATTCGCCTCTTACCTGCTTCCTGCGTGGTTTTTCGGGATGTATCCGGGCAAAAAGATCATCCAGACCTCCCACACGGCTGAATTGGCGGTCGGATTCGGCCGAAAAGTGCGAAATCTGGTCGATGGAGACCGCTACAAGGACATTTTTCCGGATCTGGCCCTCCAAGCGGACTCAAAAGCAGCCGGTCGGTGGGCTACAGACTACTCCGGCGAGTACTTCGCTATCGGTATTGGTGGTGCCGTGACCGGTAAGGGCGCAGATTTGCTGATCATCGACGACCCGCACTCGGAACAAGAGGCGGCGCTCTCCGAAACCAACCCAGAGATTTACGACAAGACCTACGAGTGGTATACATCGGGTCCACGGCAGCGCTTGCAGCCGGGGGGAGCCATTGTCATCGTGATGACGCGCTGGTCAAAGAAGGATTTGACTGGCCAAGTGCTCAAAGCTGCTGCTCAGAGGGACGGCGAGGAGTGGCGTGTCATTGAGTTTCCGGCTATCTTGCCCTCTGGCAAGCCCCTGTGGCCGGGGTTCTGGTCTATTAAAGAACTGGAAGCGCTTAAGACTGAACTTCCGGCGTCTAAGTGGCAGGCCCAGTATATGCAGGCCCCCACCTCGGACGTGTCGGCCATCATCAAGCGGGAATGGTGGCGGGTGTGGGAGGAGGACAGGCCCCCACACTGCGAGTTCCTCATCCAGTCGTGGGATACGGCGTTCCTCAAAACAGAGCGGGCGGACTACAGCGCGTGCACCACGTGGGGTGTGTTCTATAAGGACGACGACACTGGGAAACCGCAGTCAAACATCATCCTGCTGAACGCCTTCAAGAAGCGGATGGAGTTTCCCGAGCTAAAAGCGCGGGCTTACCAAGAGTTCAAGGAGTGGGACCCGGACTCAATCATTGTGGAAGCCAAGGCGGCGGGTTCGCCCCTCATATTTGAGCTTCGGGCGATGGGAGTGCCGGTGCAGGAGTTCACGCCGAGCAAGGGAAATGACAAAATAGCTCGTCTGAACGCGGTTGCCGACCTATTCGCAAGTGGGCGGGTATGGGTTCCCAACACAAACTGGGCGGAAGAACTGGTCGAAGAAGTGGCCTCCTTCCCGTCGGGCGAACACGATGACATGGTGGACTCCATGAGTCAGGCGCTGCTGCGGTACCGCAGGGGTGGCTTCATTCAACTGGACTCCGACGAACAAGATGAAGAGCCGACCTTTCGGCGCAAACGCGAATACTACTGAGGTGGAATATGGCCATTGAAAAATCCCTGTACGCAGCCCCGCAAGGGATCGAAGACTTGATGGCAAAAGATGCCACCGATCCCATAATTGAAATTGAGATTGAAGACCCCGAGTCGGTCACCCTTGGCATTGACGGCCAGCCGATCCTTGAGATCGAACCGGGCGAAAAGAAGGACGAGTTCAACGCCAACCTTGCAGAAGAGATCGGCGAGGATGTCCTGCAAGGACTGGCCTCAGATCTGATCGGAGACTTTGACGAAGACATCGCCAGTCGCAAGGACTGGATCCAGACCTACGTGGACGGCCTAGAACTGCTGGGCCTGAAGATCGAGGAGCGCTCCGAGCCTTGGGAAGGCGCATGCGGTGTGTACCACCCGCTGTTGTCTGAGGCTGTGGTGAAGTTCCAGTCTGAGACCATGATGTCTACGTTCCCGGCAGCAGGCCCGGTCAAGACCAAGATCATCGGTCGCGAGACCCCGGAGAAGAAAGAGTCGGCGCATCGTGTCCAAGAGGACATGAACTACCAGTTGACCGACGTGATGAAAGAGTACCGGCCCGAGCACGAGCGCATGCTGTGGGGTCTGGGTCTGGCGGGTAACGCGTTCAAGAAGGTCTACTACGATCCGCACCTTGAGCGTCAGGTGTCTATCTTCGTGCCTGCCGAAGACATCGTTGTTCCATACGGCGCGAGTGATTTGGCATCTGCCGAGCGTGTCACGCATGTGATGCGCAAGACCGAGAACGACATCAAGCGGCTCCAGCACGCGGGGTTCTACCGCGACATCGAGCTTGGCGCACCCAACAACGTGCTCGACGAAGTCGAGAAGAAGATCGCTGAGAAGCTGGGCTTTCGGGCCACCTCCGACGACCGCTACAAGGTCTTGGAGATGCATGTGCACCTCGATCTGCCCGGGTACGAGCACAAGGAAGACGGCAAGCCCACGGGCATCGCACTGCCTTACGTGGTGACCATCGAGAAGGGCTCGCAGAAGGTTCTGGCCATCCGCCGCAACTGGGAGCCGGACGATGAGACCTACCAGTCGCGTCAGCACTTCGTCCACTACTTCTACATCCCGGGCTTTGGCTTCTATGCGTTTGGTCTGATCCACCTGATCGGGGCCTTCGCCAAGAGCGGTACGTCGATCATTCGCCAACTGGTGGATGCGGGTACGCTGTCTAACCTGCCCGGTGGCTTCAAAACCCGTGGTATGCGCGTCAAGGGTGATGACACTGCGATCTCTCCCGGCGAGTGGCGTGACGTGGACGTGCCCTCTGGCACGCTGCGCGACAACCTGCTGCCCCTGCCATACAAGGAGCCGAGCCAAGTTCTGGCTGGCCTGATGGACAAGATCATTGAGGAAGGTCGCCGGTTCGCCAACAGCACCGACCTCCAGATCAGTGACATGTCGGCTCAGGCACCGGTGGGCACTACGCTGGCAATCCTTGAGCGCACGCTCAAGAACATGTCTGCCATCCAAGCGCGGATCCACTTCTCCATGAAGCAGGAGTTGTGTCTGCTCAAGGAGATCATCGCCGCCTACACGCCGGAAGAGTATCCGTACGAGCCGGAGACTGGCGACCGGATGGTCAAGCGCAGCGACTACGACAACGTGGACGTGATCCCCGTGAGCGATCCGAACGCCGCGACCATGGCGCAGAAGATCGTGCAGTACCAAGCTGTGTTCCAGCTTGCGCAAGGCGCTCCGCAGCTATATGACATGCCTCTGCTGCACCGCCAGATGCTGGAGGTGTTGGGCATCAAGGACGGGGCCAAGCTCATTCCGATGGCGGGCGACCAGAAGCCCACGGACCCGGTGACGGAGAACCAGAACGTGCTGATGGGTAAGCCCGTCAAAGCGTTCGCGTATCAGGATCACCAAGCGCACATCACGGTGCACTTGACTGCTATGCAAGACCCGAAGATCGTGGCTCTTCTGCAAACTAATCCGCAGGCACAGATGCTCCAGCAGGCCATGATGGCTCACATCAACGAGCACTTGGGCTTTGAGTACCGCCGCCAGATCGAGCAGCAGCTTGGCATGACTCTGCCCCCGCAGACCGACGAGAACGGTGAAGCTGTGCCGATGGACCCCGAGGTCGAGGCGCGGCTGGCTCCCATGCTGGCGATGGCAGCGCAGAAGCTCTTGGGCAAGAACGTCCAAGAGGTGCAGCAGGCCCAAGCCCAGCAGCAGGCACAAGACCCGCTGGTGCAGTTGCAGCAGAAGGAGCTTGAGCTTAAGGCCGCTGACCAGCAACGCAAGGCGCAGAAGGATCAGGCCGACATTGCGCTCAAAGCCTCGCAACAGCAGATCGAGCGCGAGCGGATCGCTGCACAGCAGCAGACCGAGGACAAGCGGATCCGTGTGGACGCCATCAAAGCGGCGACCGAGTCACGCGGCAGCCGTGAGGACCTCATGGCCAAGCTCAGTGTGGACGTGCTCAAACACCTGTCCAACAAGAACCAAGAAGAGAAAACTCGCGAACAAACCATGCGACAGCTTCCCAAACCGACGAAAGGTGAATGATGGACAAGAACTTGGAGTACCTCTTAAGCGAATACATGGAGCGCATGGAAGTGCTCTCCGGGGCCCTTGCACGCGGGGCCTGTACCAGCTACGAGGAGTACAAGTACGCATGCGGCCAGTTACGTGGTCTTGAAGCTGCATGCTCCGTGATTAAAGACCTGCAACGAAACTTGGAGAACTCGGATGAGTGATGGAATCCTGTTGGCTACAGACGCCAACAACCCACAGGTTGTGGGGGCCTATAAATTCGACGCAACAGCGGAGGAGAAGGCCAAACAGCTACCCAAACCTGCGGGCTACCGCATTCTGTGTGTGGTGCCGGAGATCGACAAAGAGTACGAGAGCGGCATTCTCAAAGCAGATATGACCATCAACTCCGAAGAGGCCATGACGACGGTCTTATTCGTGGTTGACCTCGGCCCCGATTGCTACAAGGACGAGAAGCGTTTCCCCAACGGTCCTTGGTGCAAGAAAGGTGACTTCGTGCTGGTGCGCCCGTACTCGGGTTCCCGGCTCGTCATCCACGGTCGCGAGTTCCGCATCATCAACGACGACACCGTCGAAGGCGTTGTGGAAGATCCTCGCGGGATTAAGCGCAAATAAAGGAGTACAAAATGCCTAAATTTGAGCAAACTACGTTCAAATTCCCTGACGAAGAGCAGGAAGACGATAAGAAAAAGGTTGTTGCTGAAAACGAAGCCGAGATCGAAATTGAGATTGAGGACGATACTCCGCCCGAAGATCGCAACAAGACCCCGATGCCCAAGCCTCTGGTTGAAGAACTAGAGAAAGACGAGCTTGATTCCTATGACGATGCCGTCAAGGAAAAGCTCAAGCAGATGCGCAAGGTCTGGCACGACGAGCGGCGAGAGAAAGAAGCCGCGATGCGTGAGCAGCAAGAGGCTCTGGCGGTCGCACAGCGCCTGATCGAGGAGAACAAGCGGATCAAGACCATCCTGACTGAGGGTGAGAAAGAATACGCCACCACGATCCAGTCCAACGCCGAAATGGAGTTGGAAAACGCTAAACGGGCCTATAAGGAAGCCTATGACGCGGGGGATTCGGACAAGCTTGTCGAGGCCCAGCAGGCTATGCAGACCGCAAACCTGCGGCTGATGCAGGCAAAAAACTTCAAACTACCTGCTTTACAAGAGGAAGAAATTGAAGTAAAACCCGCCCAACCGGTTCAGCAGGCTACCAAGGCCGATCCAAAAGCAGAAGCGTGGCAAGAGCGCAACTCTTGGTTCGGAACCAACCGTAGCATGACGGCATACGCCCTTGGTTTACACGAAGAACTGAAGGACAATGGCGTCACTGTTGGATCTGATGAATACTACCGCGCATTGGACAAGACCATGCGCAAACGATTCCCCGAAGCCTTTGAGGACGAGGGGGAGGAAGAACAAAGCAGCCGCGAGCAGCCGCGATCCAAACCCGCGACTGTGGTGGCCCCGGCAACGCGTAGCACCGCGCCCCAAAAGGTACGTCTGCGTCAGAGCCAGCTCAACTTGATCAAAAAGTTGGGCATCACTCCTGAGCAGTATGTGAAGGAGTTTATGAAGGAGGCCCGCAATGGCTGAGAATCGTCTTGCTAGAGAACTTGAAACACGTGCGGTAGTCGAGCGTCCCAAGCAGTGGATGCCCGCAGAACTTTTGCCGGAGCCGGACAAACAACCGGGTTTCGCGTACCGCTGGATTCGTGTCTCGACTCTGAACACGGCTGACCCCCGTAACCTTTCGGCCAAACTCCGTGAAGGTTGGGAGCCGGTTCCGATTGAGGAACAACCCAAACTCCGACTGCTAGCCGATCCCAATTCCCGCTATCGGGAGAACATTGAGATTGGCGGTCTGTTGCTCTGCAAAACCCCCCATGAGTTCGTCGTTCAGCGGAATGAACATTTCGCCAAGCAGACCCAAGCTCAGACGGAGGCCGTGGACAACAGTCTCATGCGTCAAAGCGACCCGAGGATGCCGCTCTTTAAGGAGCGCAAGTCCACGAGCAGCTTTGGTAAAGGCACTTAAATCTTTGGAGCTTTAACATGGCTTATCCCACTGTCTCGGCCCCCTACGGCCTAAAGCCGATCAATCTGATCGGCGGTCAGGTGTACGCCGGTTCGACTCGTCTGCTTCCGATTACCAACGGCTCTGTCAACTACAACACCGCAATCTTCTTCGGTGATGTTGTCAAGCTGGTGAACACCGGAACCATCGAAGTCGAGTCGGGCACCACGACTGTTTCTAACCAAGGTGTTATCGGCATCTTCATGGGCTGCACCTACACCAACCCTGCTACCAAGCAGAAGGTGTTCCAGCAGTTCTGGCCCGGCTACGCCTCTGGCGTGACCGACGCTCAGGCGTACGTTGTGGACGATCCGGACGTGCTGTTCAAAGTCGCTGCGGTGTCTTCGGGCTCCACCATCGCTTTCTACGGCCAAACCGTTGTTGGTACCAACGCTGCCCTCGTGCAGAACTCTGGTTCCAGCACCACTGGTGACTCCGCCGTTGCGATTCTGGGCACTTCGTTTGCTGCCACCGCTTCGCTGCCGATCCGCGTTGTGGATGTTGTGCCGGACACGGCCAACTCGTCGGGTAACTTCTGCGAGTTCATCTGCAAGTTCAACGCCCCGTATCTGGCGTCTACCTCCTCGTATGATGCAGGCCCGCCTGTGGTTGTTACTACTACCACGGTCATGCGCGGCGGCCATATGTATCTCAACTCGTCTGGCGTCTAAGGAGTTAAATCATGGCAATTTCTCGTGCCCAACTACTGAAGGAACTCCTGCCGGGTCTGAACGCACTGTTCGGTCTTGAGTACGCTCGTTACGGCGAGGAGCACAAAGAGATCTACGAAACCGAAACCTCGGAGCGTAGCTTTGAAGAGGAAACCAAGCTGTCTGGCTTCTCCGCCGCTCCGGTGAAGAACGAAGGCTCTGCGATTGCTTATGACAATGCGCAGGAAGCTTGGACCGCTCGTTACAACCACGAAACCATCGCTCTGGGTTTCTCGCTGACCGAAGAGGCCATCGAAGACAACCTGTACGACAGCCTGTCTGCTCGTTACACTAAAGCGCTGGCTCGTGCTATGGCCTACACCAAGCAGGTGAAAGCCGCTGCGGTTCTGAACAACGGTTTCTCGTCTAGCTACCCCGGTGGCGATGGCGTGGCTCTGTTCTCTGACTCGCACCCGCTGGTGTCTGGTGGCACCAACAGCAACATCCCCGCTACCCCCGCTGACCTGAACGAGACTTCTCTGGAAGCCGCCGTTATTCAGATCGCTGCGTGGACGGACGAGCGTGGCCTGCTGATCGCTGCCAAGCCCAAGAAGCTGATCGTTCCTCCGGCGCTGCAATTCGTTGCTACCCGCCTGCTGGAAACCGAACTGCGTGTCTCCACCGCTGATAACGATATCAACGCGCTGAAGAACAACGGTTCGATCCCCGAGGGTTACACGATCAACCACTTCCTGACCGATACGAACGCTTGGTTCCTGACCACGGATGTTCCTAACGGCATGAAGCACTTCGTGCGTACCCCCATGTCTACCGGCATGGACGGCGACTTTGATACCGGCAACGTCCGTTACAAAGCTCGCGAGCGTTACTCGTTCGGCTGGTCTGACCCGCTGGGCATGTACGGCTCTGCTGGCGCGGCGTAAGCGCATGGGAAGGGGGCCTTGTGCCCCCTTTTCTTTTCCTGTATATTGGTCTTATTCCGGGGTCCCCGGCGTTCTGACAGTCCCGGCTGACGACATGCAGACAGAACGCTCAAATGAACACTCGCATGTGAGGAATCATGGCACGTACTACCTTCTCCGGCCCCGTTGCATCTGACAACGGTTTCGTCTTCCCGACCGCTACCGCCGCCGCTCTTGGCAGCGCGACCAACGCGATCAACACCACCAACAAAACTGTTGGCAAGACCGTGCAAGACATCGCCACCGGCATCATCTATGTTGCTACCGGCACGTCCGCTACTTCCGCTTGGAAGGGCTCCAACGCTTCCACGGTCACTCCGTCCTGATAGGAGGCCGACATGGCCATGCAAACCGACGTAAAAGCCAACTCGTTGGCCTTATCGGGCTCCGTATTTGGTGACCGTACCCGTGTTCGCGGTGCTCTCGTTGAGCCCGGTAACGCCCCGGGTAGCGTCGTTTTTAAGGACGGCGGCTCCGGCGGCACCACGATTATGACGATCAACACGGTGGCGCAGGGTGAACCTTTTTCTGTGGTTATCCCGGCAGATGGCGTGCTGTTTCAAACTAACGTGTACGTTGCGCTATCAAACGCCAAGGTGACGGTGTTTTATGGCTAAGACTCCTGCATGGACTCGCAAAGAAGGCAAGAACCCCAAAGGTGGTCTGAACGCCAAGGGGCGCGCCTCTGCGAAGGCCCAAGGGATGAACCTAAAACCTCCGCAACCCGAAGGCGGGTCAAGGCGCGACTCCTTCTGCGCGAGGATGAGTGGCATGAAGAAGAAGCTCACTTCGGCGAAGACCGCGAACGACCCAAACTCCCGGATTAACAAATCGCTGCGTGCTTGGAACTGCTGACATGTCTGAACATACGGACAACATTAAAAACGTGCTTGACTTCGTAGCTGTGTTTACGGCGGTCGGCGCGTTTTTGGAATTGCTGACCCCGGTGTTCGGTTTGATCGGCGCAATTGTGGGTGCCATGCGTATTTACGAAATGGCTACCGGAAAAGAATTCCATACGCTCTGGCGCAAGAAGCGAGACGATGATGCCGAGCAAGACTAAAGCGCAGCACAACCTCATGGCTGCGGTGGCCAAGAACCCCGCATTTGCCAAGAAGGTTGGGATTCCCACGAGCGTGGGGCAGGATTTCCTCAACGCGGACAAGGGCCGCAAATTTGCAAAAGGTGGCGATATGAAATCGACGAAGAAAGAAATGCCCGCATTCCTGATGAAGGGCAAGAAGATGGCCGCTGGTGGCGCGACCAAGATGGGCGCTGTTAAGACTGCCGCCCCCAGCCGTGACGGTGTTGCAGTTAAAGGCAAGACCAAGGGCACGATGGTCACCATGAAGCGCGGCGGCAAAGCCTGCTAAGGAGTCCGACATGGACATGCTGGAAAAGAAACCGCAGCCGCAAGTCAAGGGTGGTGTGTACAACCCGGACTCCGGTATGCCGCCTCCGCAAGACATCGACGGTGGTTCGGTCAAGCCTGCTCCCAAGGCGTCTAAGCCCAAGAAGATGGCCGGTGGTGGTTACGTTCGGGCCGCCGATGGTTGCGCTCAGCGGGGTAAGACTCGCGGGAAGATGGTGTAACCATGATGGCCAGCCGTGGGATGGGCGCAATCCGTCCTTCCAAGATGCCCGCAGGTGCAAAGAAGGCCCGTCGGGATGACACCGACTTCACCGAGTACGCCGAGGGCGGAAAAGTGAACGCGGCGGGCAACTACACCAAACCCAGTCTGCGCAAGCGGATCGTGGCACAGGTGAAGGCCGCTGCCACGCACGGCACCAAGGCTGGTCAATGGTCGGCACGTAAAGCGCAACTTGTTGCCAAGAAGTACAAGGCAGCAGGTGGAGGCTACAGGGACTGAGATGAAAGCTCCGCAGCAATCGCTCAAAGACTGGACCGCTCAAAAGTGGAGGACTAAAAGTGGCAAACGCTCTTCTGACACGGGTGAACGGTATCTTCCAGAGTCTGCGATCAAAGCTCTCAGCCCTGCTGAGTACGCTGCGACAACGCGTGCGAAACGCGCTGGCAAAAAAGCCGGAAAACAATTCGTGAAGCAGCCCAAGTCCGTGGCTAAGAAAACGGCGAGGTTTAGATAATGGCGACGACCACCGGCACTTCGATCTTCAACCTCGATGTGAACGACCTCATCGAAGAGGCGTTCGAGCGTTGTGGCAAAGAGTTGCGCACCGGATACGATTTCCGGACTGCGCGGCGCAGCCTCAACCTGTTGACGATTGAATGGGCCAACCGTGGTATCAATCTGTGGACGATTGAGCAGGGGCAGCTTTCGCTGTACCCCAACCAAGCCATCTACGCGCTACCGGTCGATACGATTGACTTGCTGGATCAAGTGACGCGCACGGGGGTTGGGGCGAATCAGGTTGACCTCAACATCAACCGTATCTCTGAGTCCACGTACTCTACGATCCCCAACAAGAACGCGCAGGGTCGCCCGATTCAGGTGTGGATCAACCGCCAGTCTGGAAAGTCCAACGCGACGACTGCAACGTTGACCAACAACATCAACAACGAAGTCACCACAATTGAGATCACTGGGATCAAGCAGCTTCCTTCTGCTGGGTTCATCAAGATCGACAACGAAACCATCGCGTATTCGGCCATCAACGGCAACACGCTGGTGTACTGCGCACGGGGCGCGAACAATACGACCGCTGCCTCGCACAACGCAGGCGCGACGGTGACTCTTCAGAACCTGCCCTGCATCAACATCTGGCCGGTGCCCAACCAAGGGTCTCCGGGCAACCCGTACTACACGTTTGTGTATTGGCGGATGCGCCGCGTCCAAGACGCTGGCACGGGTACTTCAGATCAGGATATCCCCTTCCGCTTCCTCGAATGCATGGTGGCGGGGCTGGCGTACAAGATGGCGCTCAAGCTGCCAGACATGGACCCCAACCGATTGTTAATGCTTAAGTCTGAATATGAGCAGCAGTGGCAGTTGGCGGCGGACGAAGACCGCGAGAAGGCCAGCGACCGCTATGTGCCGCGTACGATCAGCTACAGGTAAGACATGGCAGGGCCTAAATACGCCTCTGGTAAACGCGCGATTGCGGAGTGTGACCGCTGTGGCCAGCGGTACATGCTCAAGCAGCTACGCAAGCTCGTCATCAAGACCAAGCTGACCAGCATCAAGGTGTGCCCGGAGTGCTGGGAACCCGATCAACCGCAGTTGCAGTTGGGCATGTACCCCGTGTACGACCCCCAAGCCTTGCGAGAGCCGCGCCCCGACGTGAGCTACTACCTGTCCGGCAACAACGGATTGCAGATTGTCAACGCAGGAACACCGGCAACTAATGCCGCAGGAACACCAGAAGGTGGCAGTAGGGTGTTCCAGTGGGGATGGAACCCTGTTGGTGGGAGTAGGAATTTTGACGCCCCCTTGACCCCAAACAACTTGGTTTTAACCGTGGGACTTGGTACAGTAACGATATCTACGACGTAAGGAGTCGAACATGGACGCAAAGAAAGCCGTGCACAAGCACGAAAAGGCGATGCACCCGGGCAAGCCCCTGACCAAAATGGCCAAGGGCGGTAAGACGAATGCCCAGATGAAAGCGCTCGGTCGCGGTCTCGCCAAAGTTGCCAACCAGAAGAAGTCTTCCTTCACCTACAAGAAGGGCTGATCATGGCCAAGTACAGTCAAAAGATGGGCGGCAAAGAAGTGGGTTCGGCCCAAGTCTATGCTCCGCCCCATGACATGACGGGCAAGCCTGTCGGCATCCCCAAGGATGACCCCCAACAGAGCGCCGCGAATCAGATGAATGTGTCTGTGGGCAACATCAACCGCCACGGCTTCCCCGCCGCCAAGACCTCGGGTATCAAGATCCGTGGCACCGGCGCGGCCACCAAAGGCACGATGGCGCGAGGCCCGATGGGTTAATACGGCATGAACTACACCCAGTTGACCGCTGCAATCTGCGACTACACGCAGAACTTTGAGGCAGACTTTGTTGCGAACATTCCGGTGTTCGTGCAGCAGGCCGAGCAGCGCATCTACAACACGGTGCAGTTTCCATCGCTGCGCAAGAACGTCACGGGTTCCGCGTCCGCCAACAACAAGTACTTGTCATGCCCTTCTGACTTTCTTGCCGTGTATTCGATGGCCGTTGTAACGGGCGTCGTTGGCGGGAACATCAATACCGGCACGTATGAGTATCTGCTTAACAAGGATGTGAACTTCATCCGGCAGTCGTATCCGTCGCCCAACGACACGGGGACGCCCAAGTACTACGCGCTGTTTGGCCCGACGGTGTCTGGCGCAACGATCTCTGACGAACTGTCGTTCATCCTTGGCCCAACGCCCGACACGGCGTATGACGTTGAGTTGCACTATTACTACTACCCGGAGTCCATCTCGGTAGCGGCTGATGGCCAGACTTGGTTGGGCGACAACTTTGAAACTGTGCTGCTGTACGGCTCTCTGGTGGAGGCGTATACCTTCATGAAGGGTGAGACCGACATGATGGCGCTGTATGAGGCCAAGTACAAAGAAGCTCTCATGCTCGCGAAGCGTCTGGGAGATGGTCTGGAGCGCAGTGACGCATACCGTAGCGGGCAGTACCGTGCTGCCCCGCTACCGCAGAACAACGGGGTGGTCTAAGTGGCGTTTACAGGCAATTTCTCCTGCAACACGCTTCGCTCGGGGCTTGCCAACGGGACGATCAACTTCGCCTCGGACACGTTCTATCTGGCGCTGTATACCAACCTTGCCACGCTCAACGAACTGACCACCGCGTACACGACCACGGGGGAAGCTTCCGGGGGCAACTACGTTGCAGGCGGTCAAGTCGTTACAGCAACAATCACATCAGAAGCAAATAACGCTGGTGGTAGCACCACCTACGTCAATTTCTCTTCCCCCGCATGGACGGGTGCGATCACAGCGCGTGGCGCATTGATCTACACGCCCGGCGACAACGGTGCTGTCTGTGTGTTGGATTTCGGTTCTGACAAGACTTCGACCACTTCTTTCACTGTGCAGATGCCTGTTAACACGAGCACCTCTGCTCTCATTCGTCTTGTTTAAGGAGCGACCATGCAAAAAGAATTCTCCAACTTCGGTGACCGCGCAGAGGTGACCATGCAGTCCAACGTTGTTGGGTCTGAATCTGTCGGTATTGAAGGTCACTACCACGTCGTCTGCCGTGACGCTGATGGCAACATCAAGTGGGAAGATCAATTCCCTAACTTGGTTAACGCTGTGGGCAAAGAGTTGATGCTGGACACGCTGCTGTCTGGCACCTCTTACACCACCGTTGGTCCGTACCTTGGTCTGATCTCTGGCGCAGGTCCGACCTTCGCTGCGTCGGATACGATGGCTTCGCACGGCGGCTGGACTGAGTTCACCAACTACACGGTGGGTGGCTCTCCTGTCCGTGGCACGGCGTCCTTCAGCGCTGCGACCTCGACTGGTACTACCCCGACCAACGTGACAACCAAGACCGCTTCGGCCATCACCTACACCATCACGGGTGGCGGCGGCACGGTAAGCGGCTGCTTTTTGGTGACTGGTTCTGGCGCTTCTTCGACGCAGAACAACACCTCCGGCACGCTGTACAGCGCGGGCGCGTTTGCAACTGCCAAGATCACCACCGCAGGCGACACCGTTAGCGTTACCTACAGCACGACCGCAACGTCTTAATAAGGAGTCTTAAATGGCTCTGGTTCTTGCAAACCGTGTCCAAGAATCGGCCACGGCGAACACCACTATAAGCTTCACGCTTGCAGGGGCTGTTCTCGGCTTTCAGACGTTCGCGGTCATTGGCGACGGCAACACCACCTACTACTCGGCCACAGATACGACGGGCCAGTGGGAGGTGGGCCTTGGCACGTATGCAAGCGCGGGTCCGACGCTCACGCGCACGACCATCTACGCCTCCAGCAACTCCAACACGGCGGTGACCTTCTCGGGCACC
>JACCDT011527618.1_pt1 | contig 15538 bp, 19 predicted proteins | sample 7446291 | NCBI WGS metagenome assembly JACCDT01 (sample SAMN15323446, study PRJNA562643) | freshwater metagenome | isolation source: river surface water | place: USA:Blue River Watershed | collected 2017-08-17 | reverse complement strand
GTGCACAATGCCGCACGCTCGTGCAGGCATCGGACCCTGCAGCAGTCATCGACAAAGGCATGCCCACAGCCGGTCTGCTCGCGCAGGTGCTGGTGGCCAAGCACGCGGATCATCTGCCGTTGTATCGGCAAGAGGCGATCTTTTCCCGTGCTGCTCTTGCCATCCCACGCTCGACATTGGGTGCCTGGGTCGGCCAGTGCGGCGATCACCTGGAGCCGTTGACCCAGGCGCTCAAGGCAGAGCCGTTGCGTTGCGAGGTACTGCACGCCGACGAAACACCGATGGCGATGCTCGATCCTGGCAAAGGCAAGAAGCAGCGCGCTTACCTGTGGGCCTATGCCTCAGCCAAAAGTGAGACGATCAAAGCGGTGGTCTACGACTTCGCGCCCGGTCGCTCAGGGGTGCACGCCCGCATCTTCCTAGGGCATGAGTCGCACAAGCGTGAGCGAGACCAGAAGCCCTGGAGCGGTTATCTCGTCTGTGACGACTTCGTGGTTATGTTGCGGCCCGAGATATGTGGCCATCGCCAGGCGCCCGTTGTTGCTCACCGAGGAGGTTTGGCCTGGCAAGCAGCACATAACTTCTGCACGGCACCGCCCTAGAGACTACGCATGAAGTCCATGACTGATCCCGTGGGCCTGCGATGTCGTGATGCTGCGGGCAGGCCTGTGATGTTGACGCTGGCCAGTGCCTTGGCTTTCATCTCAAGGTCGACTTCGGCATAGACGTTGGTGGTATCCAGCGAGACATGCCCGAGCCAGGCACGAATCGTGTTTAGGTCCACGCCGGAGCGCAGCAGATGGACGGCGGTCGTGTGGCGTAGGATGTGCGGGCTCATGCGTTTGTCTCGCATAAACGGGACGCGCTGCGCGGCAAGCTCGACGCACTCCGTCACGACGCGATGCACCCCGAACCTGGTCATTGGCTCACCGGCTCGACCTCGGAAGACACGGTCCTCGAGGCCCTGATCCCTGACCAACGGCCGAAGCACGGCTGCGGTCTTCGGCCACAGCGGACATACCCTCCACTTGTTGCCCTTGCCGAGGATGCGCACTGACGGCGAAGTGCCGAGTTGCAGGTTGCAGGCGCGCAGGGATGCCGCTTCATCGGCACGCGCGCCGCTGTTGTAAAGGAAGAGCATGAGTGCGTAGTCGCGCGCACCAAGTACCGTTTGCTGGTCCCGCACTCGTAGCAAGGCTTCTACTTCGGGCTTGTCCAAGTAGCCAACGACCGTCTTGGACGCCTTCTTGAACGGTACCGATTGAACTTACGCACACCACGCCGCGTACTCGGGCGAGCGGGCTCCGATGTACCGGACCAGCGAGTGGACTGCCGCGAGTCGGTGGTTGCGCGTCAGGACCGCGCATTGTCGATCATGTTCGTGGTGCTCCAGAAACGCCCGTACACGTTCAGCCGAGATGTCTTCGACCAGGAGTCGGTCGACGTCCGACTTGGCGTGATGACCAACAAACGGCAGCAGTAGCGTCAGGCTGTCGCGGTAGCTGACCTGCGTGTTGCGCGCAAAGTTGCGCTCGGCCACAAGGTGCTCCAACAAGAACCGTCGTACCCAAGGCCCAAGAACGGCGGTGTCACGCATGGTCGGTCACCTCGTCCTCCACGGTCTCGGCATAGGCGGCGAAGCGCATTCTAGCCGCTAGCAGCAGCTCCGGCGTCATCTGCAAATACCGCTGCGTAGAAGCAACGCTGGCGTGACCAAGGTAGGTAGCCAGCTTCGGCAGGAGTTGCTGTACATCGTGGCCCTGCTGGTACCAGGTCAGCACTCGATGCACGGCTGCAGTGTGTCGTAAATCGTGCAGTCGCGGCGGTCGAGACGCTCCCGGAGGACATCCAATTCCAGCGTGGGCCCGCACACGCTGGAACAGCGTCACGACGCGCGGATAGTTCAGCCGGTGACCCTCACGGCTCGCGAAGAACGCCGAGCTCGAGCCTTGGGGCATGGACGCGCAGCAGCGTCGCTTGAGGTAGGCGGCCAGCGGTCGATCACCAGTTTCGCGCGCGAACTGATACAGCGCACGTTCACCGCTTCGCAACCGCGTTCCATGGGCACGCTTGGCGGCGAGATAGTCTTTGATGAGTTCGCTCGTCTTCATTGCAGGCCCCCCAAGTCGAATTCGCCGACTTGGCGCAGACCAGCCAGGTCGACCTTAGCGTAGATGCTCGTCGAGGCCGCACTGCGGTGACCCAAGTGATCGCCAATCTCTTCGAGCGTCAGTCCGTCGGCGAGCATCTTCGATGCGCAGGCATGACGCAACGCGTAGGGGCGAGGTGCGCCGCCTGCACGCCCAGCGAACGCAAGCGCCGGTTGACAACGTCGTAGATGCCAGGAGGCGTGATTGGTACACGGGGTGACCGCGTTCGGATGAACGCTTGCGCATGGGCAACTGAAGGTCTGACGGTTTCGATGTACGAGGTGAGGGCCTGCTCGACCGACGACACCAGTGGATAGATCTGCGGTTGGTGGCGTTTGAGCCGCCAGACCCGGAGGTGGCCTTGCTCGCAGTCGATGTCTTCGAGGCGCAGGGCGGCGACTTCGCCGCGTCGTAGCCCATAGATCGCAAGCAACAGAAGGATGGCTCGATCCCGGACGTCATCCTCGGTGCTACCTGTGGCGGTGTTGATTAACTGCTGAGCGTCATGCCAGCCCAGCGCGTAAGGGAGCGTCTCGAGGCGGCCTCGCCGATGGCACATAATTAAGCCGACCAACGCGCTGCCACCATCACCAGTCTGATCCAGTCCGCCAAACTCAACGGACACGATCCGTACGCCTACCTCAAAGACGTACTCGAACGACTGCCCACACAGCGCAATAAGGACATCGGCGAACTCCTGCCGCATCGCTGGTCTGGGCCGGTCTGACCACCATTACGTTGCCCTGTCCGTCCGGTCAATATGTGTTGGCTGGCCGCTTACTGCCCGATAGACCTGCCAGTTGGCAAGCCACCAGCACTAAATCGCGCCATTTAAACTCACGTCACGCTAAAGGCGTATACCGCGCAGCTGCGCATTGCGCTGCGAGGCTTATGGCAGCCAGTAAAACGACGGGGCCATCTGCAACGCCCGGCAGATGGCCACGACCCCATAATCATCACGGTGGCGAACAAAGTAGGCCTTCACCACTTCAGCCGACATTCGAGCTCCGCATGCGCGAAAACACGCAGCTGCGTACCTTCACCTAAAGCGCGATAGCCGTCTGCATGATGTGGTTGGCCCAACGCCGCTCATTGACCTCACACTCTAATTACCTGATGCACTGATCATCTGGCGTAATCGCGACCGGGGGAAGTAGCAGGACCTTTTCGTGTACTACGGGGTATTTATGCCAAAAAACAGTTTTTTCGCCTAACAGTTATTCGGCTTTGAGCTCTGCCGCCTTACCCGCACGAGCCATGGCCTTTACCTCGGCTTCTATTTGCTGTTTGTATTCCTGCGGGGATCCCCCAACTCCTTCAATTCCTGCTGTCGCGAACTTCTGAATGACGTCTGGCATTTTTACAATTTTTGAAATTTCATCACTCACTTTCTTGGATATATCAGGACTAGTGCCTTGCTTAGCTACGACACCAACCACAACTGAGAAATCAAACCCCGGAACTATCTCAGAGATAGTTTCGACATCGCGCACTTGTGCGGACCGCTTACCCGAATTACTTGCGACAAGGTGCACCTGCTGCGACTGCATAAAACCAAGCATTGATGGCAAAGCAGAAAAAAGAAAATCAACTTGTCCACCTACGAGTGCTGGAACCGACGCTCCTGATCCGCGAAACGGTATGTGCACAATACTCAGGTTGAGTTCAGATTTCATCGCCTCCATTGTCAGATGATGGCTGCTACCAATCCCAGAAGATCCATACGTGTATGCACCCGGTTTTTCTTTTACTTTACTGATGAATTCTCGTAGATTCCTTACTCCAGTCTTAGGGTGCGCAACAAGGAAAAGTGGCGATCTCGCGATCAACGAAACAGGTATCAACTCATGGCCGACGGTGTACGTTGCCGCCTTATTCAGAAGTGGCGTTATCGTCATCCATGAGCCATCTGACACTATGAATGTGTGGCCATCATTCTGCGCAGACATGAGTGCTTGATAGGCCACGATGCCATTACCCCCTGGTTTGTTATCCACAACCACGGGTTTACCCAGTCTCTCGCCCAGCTTCTGTGCAACTATCCGAGCCACTGTGTCAGGCAAGCCCCCGGGGGCATATGGAACGATGAACGTCAAATTTTTAGACGGGTATCCAGCTTGGGCCAGCGCACTGATCGGCAGAGAGGCCGCAAGTGCTAGAGCAGCGAAGTAGCGTCGCTTCATGATGTCTCCTAGTGAGTACTTATGACGAAGTTTTCTTAGACGTCTTGCCTTATGATTAGACGTCTAAGATGACGCATCTTACAACACTCATGACCTGTGTCAAGAGTGAGGACCCCACTTTTTGTTAAAGGGCAAATCATGATCGAGATCAAGTCGCCTAGTACTTTTGCCTTTGTCCGAAGGGTTGCCACGGCACAAGACATCATCTTGTTTAAGTTACGACGAATAGACTGGCGCGAGTCCTACTTTTTTTCTTACGCACCCAATCTGTTATAAAATTTGTGAACTGGTGACTTGGCCAGCCTCCACTTCTCAAGCAAATTATTTTCTTCTATTTTTATTGCTTCATAGCAAAGCGAGACTAACCGAAGTAGACAAATTGCCGATCAAGTACAGATGTACGACAGAATTCCTACGTTACGCCCAATGAGCTTTACACTCTTCTCTGTCAGCGTGTAGATAACTCGTATACCTGCCTAGAAAAGTACGTCGATGGAGGAATGTAAGTGATCACACGAGAAAGACGAAATGCCTTTTTTTCAGTCATCCAACATAGTCAAAGGTCATCAAAAATGTACAAACTACCCAGAAAATTAGCACCGATCGCTTTTTCCTTTTACATGGCCGCCATCGTTGCAGCCGTAATGAGCTGTGTTCTTACTGCTGTCAGTGTTGGCTTCAATAGCGATTACGTGAGCAGAGTGCTTTCAGCGTACTTTGTTGGCTTTCCCGTCGCTTTTGTCTCAGTTTTGATCGTCCGTCCTCTTGTAGCAAAGTTGGTATCTGCAACGGTTAAGTAGTCGACTGGATATTGCTGGCGGGCTGTGTTGAATACCCCCCAGCCCAAGGCAGTTAACCTCCCGAAATGACAATGCTAAAGCGAGCCAAGACCCGCTAAAAGACAACCAACTGGTGCTACTACAACTTTGCGCTCAAGGCCCTTGACGAACTGACCATTTGGCTGGACAAAAAGATTCAACGGCATGCTCTATCCAGCGGCAAGCGAGGGCGCGAACAGTTGTTCAGTGACGCCGCCATGCAGTTCTGCCTGAGTATCAAGTGCCTGTCCAACTTGGCCCACACTAGATCCTGGGCTTGGTAGAGAGCTTGTTGCGTCTGGCGGGTTTGAACCGCCGCGCCCTCTACGTCTGCACCGTCAGCCGTCGCCAGAAGACCCAACGGGTTCGCATGCCCTACTTGCCTGTGACACACGCGCTGGACCTGCTTGTGACAGCCCTGGCGTCAGGTACCTGAACAAGGCGAATCGAAACGCAAGAAAAACGACGCTTAATATCGGCGCCAGTGGCGCAAAGTACATCTGGGCAAAAATGCCCACACGATGCAGGCGCGGGCCAACGAGATAAAGGACAACAGCGTGGGCGACGCCCCCATGCAACTCGATTTGGTCAGCCACATACCGAAGGACGCGCCCAGCGCCATCGTCAGCGGGGATGGTGCTTACGACACCAGGGTTTGTGCCATGCGACCATTGCCCCCCCAGACAGACGCTGGCGTCGATAACGTCGCTCAAGATCACCCGACCGTGGTAAGTCACCATTACCGGAGTGCTCAAGCGCAACGAAGTGCTGCGCAGTTGGGCAGGCGCATCTGGAAAGCCGGAGCGGCCATCACCGCAGGAGTCTGGTGGAAACGTAGATGCGTTGCCTCAAGCGAACGGATGAACGGGTTATAGAACACACCTTTGAGCGGTAGGTGGGAAATTGCATGTGCGCAAGGCTTTGATAAACCGTTTCACTCAGCGCGGGCCCCCGACCACGGTGGCCGTGGGTGCAAAGACGTAACTGCGTCTGAGGCATGGGGTCATGCCGACCACCTTGGGCGTTGTGTAGTGAGCCCGGACACTGGCGACGTCAACTAGCGCAAAGTCGGCAACCGCGTGCCGACCTCACTGGCCATCTGAACGTCAGCACGCAAGCTTTTCCGGGCGTCTTTCATGATTTTCCTGCACTATTTTGTGGGTGCCCCGCAGTAGGGTGGCAGCTAACGTTTGGACGGAGAGGCTTGTCTACCACCAGTACTTGCACTTGTCGTGACTCCAGGAATATAATTAGAGCACTAAGAATACTTAGTGACTTTCATAACTTGTTGAGATTCATTTCTGGAGACCACCCATGATCACCAACGAAGAGAACGATCTTTTGTGTCGCGTAGAAAACGGAGCCCCCATGGGTCAACTCATGCGTCAGCACTGGGTTCCCATATGCCTTCAAGAGGAGGTGCCTGAAGCTGACGGCACACCGGTCAAGGCTCGCATTCTTGGAGAGGATCTGGTCGTATTCCGAGATACTGATGGCCGTGTTGGCGTACTCGATGAGTATTGCCCTCACCGCCGCGCCTCGCTGGTCTTCGGTCGCAACGAGGAAGGTGGACTGCGCTGCCTATACCATGGCTGGAAGATGGATGTCGCCGGTAACGTGCTGGAGATGGTGTCCGAGCCCGCCTCCAGCGGCTTTGCTGACAAAGTCAAGCACAAGGCCTATCCGACCAAGGAGTGGGGAGGCTTCGTGTGGGCCTGGATGGGTCCGCAAGACCAGATGCCTGAGTTCGTTCCGCCGCGCTGGGCTCCTACAGCCGAAGCCCGAGTGAGCATCGCTAAGGTGGTTCTTCCCTGCAACTGGGCTCAGATTCTGGAAGGCGCGATTGACTCCGCCCACAGTTCAAGCCTCCACAGTTCGGATATGGTTCCGGCACGAGTACATGGCGCGGAAGCAACTGAGAAAAACTGGCTGCGCCCGTCGACCGACAAGGCGCCGCGCATGCAAGTTCAGCGGGGCGACTATGGTTTCCGCTATGCCGCTATCCGTCGTCCCATATTCAACGCGCAGACTCATGACTACGTGCGCACCACGGTATTCGTTGCGCCATGGACCGTGTTGATTCCGCCCAACAACCTCTACAACGTGGCCAACGTCAATGTCCCAATTGACGACACCAATACCTGTTTCTACTTCATTGGCTGGGGCGATCCGGCTCAGACGCCTGAAACTGAGACTTGGCGTAAGTTCCTTGGCCAGACAGTCGGTGTGGATTTGGACAGTCAGTACCGACCGCTGCGAAATTACGACAACCGCTTCTGGCAGGACCGCCAGGCCATGAAGACCGGCAACTTCACCGGTATTAAGGGCATTCCGAATCAGGACATGGCGATGTGGATCACGATGGGCAAGATTGCGGATCGAAGCCACGACCGTCTAGGTGCCAGTGACATGGCCATCGTCGAGTTTCGTAAGCAGATGATTGAGGCGGTGCGCGCATTCCAACAAAGCGGTACGGCGATCGGCGCGGGTGATCTGTCAGTTTCGGAGAGCGTGTGCTCTTTCCAAGGGTTGATTCCAAAAACCATGGACTGGCGGCAATACGAAGCCAAGTACGTGTGGACCGCAGAGGAAGACTCTCCTGAACTCGATACTTCTTACTCAGTAAAGGCCTGAGCTACAACCTATGTCCAAACTTCAACTCTCTGTCGCTATGGGCGACTATGATCGCACCCGCGCGCTGCTAGATGGTCGGGTATTGATAGACGGCGTCGATCCGGTGTTCATGAACCTCTACCCCGAGGAGATGTTCTTCCGTGCCATGCGTAGCCAGGAGTTCGACATTTCTGAATTGTCGTTCTCCAGCTACTGCGTCAAGACCGCCAAAGGTGACTGTCCCTACGTCGCGGTCCCAGTGTTCCTCTCGAGGGCTTTCCGTCATACCTCGCTTTACGTGCGCAAGGACCGCATTAAACGGCCCGAGGATTTGAAGGGCAAGCGCATCGGCCTGCCCGAATATCAGCTCAGTGCGAACGTCTGGGCGCGCGCCATTCTTCACGATGACTACGGTGTGGCACCGGAAGACGTGACCTGGGTGCGTGGCGGTATCGAAACGCCGGGGCGCCCCGAGAAGATTGCGCTGCAGCTACCACCTGGAGTGAAGCTGGAGAGCGCGCCCGAAGGCGTGACGATCTCCGAGTTGCTCGACCGTGGGGATATCGACGGTTTCATGGCGCCCCGTCCGCCCAGTGCACACGTTCTGGCTAACCCAAATGTAGATTGGCTGTTCGACGATCCAACTGCGGCCGCTAAGGACTACTACCACCGCACCGGCATCTTCCCGATCATGCACGTAGTGGGCGTGCGCAAGACCCTGGCTGAAAAACACCCCTGGTTGCCAGGTGCCGTGTTTAAGGCCTTTAGCTTGGCCAAGGCTGCTGCACTGGAGGCCTTGTCCGACACCTCTGCCACCAAAGTCACGCTACCGTTTGTGGAGGAGCAACTTAAAGCTGCTCGTGAAACAATGGGCGAGGACTACTGGTCCTATGGCGTCGACAAAAATCGCGCTACCTTGGAGACCTTCCTGCGACACCACCATTCGCAGGGACTATCTGCGCGGCGGTTGACTGTAGAGGAGATCTTTCATCCTGCCACATACGAAAGCTATTCGATCTGAGTAGGGATCTCGCCGCCGTACTCGTCGGCTGCGAGATTTTCAATCATTTTCAACAATGACCGACGGACATCCGCAACAGATCTCTCAGATAGGCCGGCTACGCTAATTCGGTTGACTTCCTCTGCAAGGGGAACCAGCACCTCCTGAAGAGACCGCCCTTGAGGCGTCAGGAATACATGCATATTTTTGCGATTTCCAGGCAACTGACGCCGCTCAATTAAGCCCATCTTCTCCATGGCTTTGACAGCGACGAAAGTAGTCGGCTCCATCACACCTGCTAAATCACTTAATTCCCGCTGCGTTAAACCGTCTTGAATCCAAAGGATTCTCAGAAAGGTCCAGTGGCCGAAAGATACATCATGAACCTGCAGCCGTTGCTGGAGGGAACGCATCTGGGCCCTCGCCACGTCACGTATTAAATGCGCGAGTCGGTCATTTGGAAGGGCCTCGCGCCAGTGGTGAAGTACGTGATGCTTGTCGGATGGTGGCATTGCGGGCGATGACAGCAGCGCTCTGGAGCGATAAGCCTAAGACGGCGCTGAGACTTGATAGCTTAACTCGACGTCTCTGCCGAGCTGTTGAGATTTTAACAGCGCCAAGCAGACCTCTAACGTGGCGCGCGACCATCGTCCGCTGTGCAGTGCCGCTTGCCTCTCGCGGCCCACGGACCACAGTTCGTCGATCACCTCTGCGCGCGGTACTGAAGGTACCTCGGCTGGCTCGAATCGCTGCCCCTCATCGTCAAACACCACAACGCCACGCGGCGTCAACCGCAGGTCACCGCGCTCGCAGCTGACCAACACCGGTCCGAAATGCTGACAGGCGTCCGGAGACTCAGTCGACGGTGGCGAGTAGAGAGAGCCGCCGAAGTTGCGTTCAGCTTTTAACGTGGCCTCTGCGGTCTCGTCGGCAACAGAGCGGAGTCGCAAACGAGTCTGACGATGCGCATCGGGGGATTTGGGCAAGCCCATTTCTCCAATGCCATCCATGAGTACGTCGGTGTCGTAATAACCGTAACCATTGTATGTGGCGTTGGCTACAGCGCCGTTTGAGAATGCAAGCAGCGCAGTGTAGGCACCCTCGGTTGGGCGGGATATATCCCAGCGACCCGTAAAAGCACGCACGCTACGCACCTCGCCGCCTGCCATCAACCGAATGATGTCCATCTGGTGCGCTGCTTGGCTAAAAGCAACGCCGCCTCCTTGGGCTGTGTCCAGTTCCTCAGGTCGACGAGGGCGGTACAGAAAGTCGGTGTATTGCATTGCATGCACCAGCTTCACGGCACCCCAGCGACCGCTCTCAATCAGGCGGCGTGCGAGTAGCACCGGTGCGTTGAAGCTGTGGCTGTGACCCACGATGAGTTGTGTACCAGCGGATTCACATGCATCGATCATGCGGGTGCAGTCGTCTAGGTTCAGCGCTAGCGGCTTTTCAACTAACACGTGCTTACCGTGCCGGGCAGCGAGTCCCACATGGTCCACGTGCATCTGGTGTGGCGTGGCGACGTAGATCCATTCGACGCTGGAGTCGGCACAGACAGCCTCGGCTGAGGTGTGGGCGGTGCCACCGAAGGTTTGCGCGAACGCTGTACGGGCGTTATCGCGGGGGTCGAAGGCTGCTACAAGCTGAACACGATTGTCGCAAGTGAAGGTGGGCACCATCAGAGTGAAGGCGCGGCCCAAACCGAGCACACCGATGCGGATGGGATTGTCCATGTCGTTCAAAGATCCAGCACCAAGCAAGGCGTCTTTGCGCGCGAGACGCAGACCATGATGTGGTCGGCCTTTTCCTCATCCAGCAAAACGAGGTCGCGGTGATCGGCTTCGCCCGCAAGCAGTCGAGTCTTACACGAACCGCAGGTACCACTCTCGCAGGAGCTGGGCACATGGATGCCCGCAGTGTGCAGAGCATCGAGAATAGAAACACCTATCGGGATTACATAACTGTCTCCGTTGCTTAGCCGGACCTCGAAAGGTTTGTCGTCAGCGTGAGGCTTTGTGTCGGCACCGAAGCTCTCAAAGTGCACCGTGCTTGCCGGCCAGTGGCCAGTCATATCACGCACTGCATCCATTAGAGATGCGGGGCCACAGCAGTAGACGTGACGTCCCGTTTTGCTGCCAGCTCTTTCCAGTACAGGCCAAAGATCAAAGGTCCCAGAGGGATCGGCATTGCTGTGATGAATCGTGACATGCGGTGCAAATTCAGGAGCATGCAACTCGTCAAGAAATGCTGCGCTTTCAGCATTTCGGGTCAGATAGTAGAGCTTGAATGACCGCAGTCCCTCTGCAAGTAGGTGGCGAGCCATGGCCATCATGGGCGTTATGCCGATACCGCCGGCGATCAGCACAAAGCTCCCAGCCATAGGGGAGAGCTCGAATAGGTTTTCAGGTACACCAACCTCTAGGCACTGCCCCACCCGAACACCATCAACCATGCTGATTGAACCGCCACGACCGTCGGCCTCGCGCTTGACAGCGATAACGTATCGGTGACGTTCAGCCGGGTCATTGCATAGGGAATATTGACGCATGGCACCACTGGGCGTCTTGACACGGATGTGGGCACCAGCGGTGAACGGCGGAAGGTCTGCTCCTTCAGCGTGTCGAAGCTCGAAACGCTGTATGCCTTTAGCAGCAGGCTCACTGGCAACAACGAGCAGTGGCATGAGGAAGAGATCGTTTTTCATATCTGTAACAGGTGACGAATGAGGGTCGTAGGCGATTGACAAAGCTCCGCCATTCCGTACAATCATTATCTTAGCTTTCTAAGAAAAAGACAAGCTGAAAGCTAAACCACCCCGATAAAGGAGACATCCCATGCAACGCCGAATTCTCTGCGCCCTTGCCGCCGCGTGCCTGACCGCCCCACTGGGGGCAATAGGCCAAATGCCAGCATATCCGACAAAAACAGTCAAGTTCATCGTGCCTTATGCACCTGGCGGGCTGCCGGACACGGTCGCGAGAGTTGTCGCGCAACGATTAGGGGAGCGATTAGGGCAAGCTGTCGTGGTTGACAACAGACCCGGAGGTAACGGAGTAGTGGCCTATCAAAGCCTGCTGCAGAGCACACCTCAAGACGGACACACGTTCATTGTTTCTGATGGATCAATGCTGTCTATCACGCCGCTAATAAATAAGTCGGCAACCTACCGGATAGGCAAGGAAATTCTGCCGGTTTCATTGATTGCACGGTCGCCGTTGTTCATTGTGGCCCACCCAAAAACCGGCGTAAATACGTTCTCGGAGTTCGTCGCCTTGGTCAAGAGCAAGCCGGGCGACTTCACCTATGGTTCGTCAGGCATAGGCAGCACACACCACCTGACCATGGAGGCACTCAAGCACGCTCTGTCTCTCGATATTCGTCACGTACCGTTTCGCGGCTCGGGCCAATCCACTCCCGCCTTGGTAGGCGGCCAAGTGGAGTTCTCGGTCGCAGCACTGCCGTCCATGCTGGGGTTCTACAACAACAATCAGGTGCGCCTTCTTGCCAGCAATGCGGCTACCAGATCTCCTCAAGCGCCCAACATACCTGCTGTCGCCGAGACAGTACCTGGTTTTGACTTTTCGGTTGTTGTCGGCGTGATGGCTGCGGCAGGAACGCCGCAGCAAGCAATCGACCGCATTAGCAAGGAGATAGCAGAAGTAGTTAAGCATCCCGAGCTACTCAAGACATTTAATGCTGCGGTCATTGAACCAGTGGGGGCTGGTCCTGCCGAATATGGCCGTGTGATCGCGTTCGAAAACGAAGCAATGGCACGCGCCGGCAAGATTGCGGAGTTGAAGGCCGAGTGATCTCCGACATCTCTTGGCTGTTGTTTATTGGCGCGTTGCTGGCTGGCGGCATCGTCAAGGGCGCCCTAGGGGTAGGGTTACCTCTGGTGGCCGTACCACTGCTGTCACTAGGCATGCCGCCACACATGGCCATTGCCTTACTGGTGGTGCCCGTGCTGGCTTCGAACTTCTGGCAGGCTGTGGAAAGTGGTCAGTTCGTGCCAACTTTGCGTCGATTCGGCGGCCTGATTGCTGCTCAGTTCGGCGCCACAGTGCTCACTGTACGTATGACGCTGAACCTGAGCGGAGCCCAACTTAGCGCCATGCTGGCAGGAGCGGTGCTGGTTGCCGTTGCTCTGATGGCATGGAGACCCACCCTGCAAATATCGGCTTCACGCGAGCGCGTGGTCGGTGTGAGTGTAGGACTGCTGTCGGGCCTCTTGGGAGGCGTGTCCTCACTTACCGGCCCGGTCATCATCACGTACCTGATGGCTCTACGACTGCACCGAGATGAGTTTGTGGGCAGCATCAGCATCATCTACCTGTCAGGCGCACTACCACTGTACGGGGCCATGCTGCTTTTTGGTCGCCTTGGACCGGCAGAACTAACAGGATCGTTGCTGGCGTTGGTACCCATGGCCGCGGGCCTGCTGATCGGGAAGGCGCTGCGCCAGAGGTTGGATGAAAATCTCTTCCGGCGTCTATTGTTGGCTTTCCTGGCCGTGCTCGCGCTCTTGCTTCTGTTGAAATAAATAGGTGAACTGCATGACTGATCCCACCGACTCTCCCGCACTTGTCTGGAGCGATGCACTTTTACTGGGCTACGGCCCAATGGATGCGCGCCATGAGGATTTTGTCGAGGTCGTGGCCGCGCTGAGCAATGCTACAAAGGATAACCTGCCCGGGTGCCTTGCTGCCGTGATCGCACACCTGCAAGCGCATTTCGGTGAGGAGGAACACTGGATGACCGAGACCGGCTTCCCGGCACGCGACTGCCATGCGGATGAGCATGCCGCAGTGTTGCGCTCGGCCCAGCAGGTTCAGGCTTTGCTTGAACAAGGCGACGATAGCGAATGCCGACGGCTGGCCGGTGAACTGGTGCGCTGGTTTCCCGGCCATGCTGACTACATGGACGCGGCGCTGGCGCATTGGATGTGCAAGCGTCGCTTGGGTGGTAAACCTGTGGTGCTGCGACGTGGCGTTGCCAGCACATGAGTTTTAAGGACAAGAGATTTATGAATATGGAAGAACAGACACGCATCGACGTGCAGAGAGCACTCGATGAGGATGTGGGCACCGGCGACCTGACTGCGTCGCTGGTCCCGCCCACGGCGCGGGCAACAGCTACCATCATCTGCCGCGAGGCTGCGGTCATTTGTGGACGCCCCTGGGTGGACGAGGTGCTGCGCCGCGTCGCGCCCACAGCCACAGCCACCTGGCTGGTGGGTGAGGGCCAGACCTGTATGCCGGGACAGAAAATTGTGGAAATTGAGGGTTTGGCGCGTGAATTGCTCACAGCCGAGCGTACCTGCCTGAACTTTATGCAAACACTGAGCGCAGTAGCGACGAAGACAGCGCTGTATGTGAAAGCCGTGGAGGGCACAAGGGCAGCAATTCTCGACACAAGAAAAACCTTGCCAGGATTGCGCGTGGCAGAGAAATACGCTGTGCGCTGCGGTGGCGGAAAGAATCACCGCATGGGGCTGTTCGATGCGATCCTGATCAAGGAGAACCATATTGCCGCTGCCGGCGGCCTGACGGCGGCGTTCCGCGCGGCCCAGGTTTTCAAGGATCGTGCGACCTTCATTCAGGTTGAGGTCGAGACACTGCGCCAGTTACAAGAGGCACTCGATGCCGGAGTCACCATGGTGCTACTCGATAACATGCCTCTGGCAACAATACGTGAGGCGGTACGCCTAGCCAATGGCCGATGTAGCTTGGAGATTTCGGGTGGAGTGACATTCGATACGCTGCGAGAGTATGCTGAAACAGGTGTTGACCGTATCTCGGTCGGCGCTCTGATTAAAGACGTAAAAGCAGTCGATTTCTCAATGCGCTTCAGCGACAAGCCCATAGAAGGTTGAGATCGCTCGCGGACAGGGCAATTTGTGATGCAGATGAGTTCGAAGCATGCATCAGATGAACTCTGTGCCAGGCCAATGCAAACGCTACATTTCGTAGCGACTCACCGCGTTTTCGTACTTCTGCTTGGTTGAGCGATCGTAGCTTCTTCCGGCGTAAGCTCGGTAGCCACGTACGCCTGCGATACCCAGTTGAACTCGGCAATGTTTTGCTTGGCCAGCTACACGTTTGCATTGATCGCTTCGGGCTGACCCATCACTAAGGCGTAGGCAAGCAATCCCCGATTGCGCAACACCAGACGCTGTACATCTAGCAACTGTCCCATAGGACGGTACGGTCTTCATAAACCGTCTACGAACCAGCATTTGCACCTTGCATCCCACGGAGGCCCACAGCCCCCAAGGCGATCAAGACCACATGCAGTGCAACAATCAGGATACCCAACCGAGCCGGGATCTTGAGTTGGGTCATGCGCCCCTCCAGAGCGTTGGGTGTTCATCATATCTGCAGCACCCTTCGACAGGGTGAGTGCGCCTACAACAATGCGTCCGTCAGTGGATCCGCACCGCTCGCCGTGCTGCTGATTTCTTGGGCACCCTGGTCAAATACCTTGTAGGACAAGCACTTAGCCTACATGCCCCAGACTTATCCACAGCTCTGACCACGGCATTTGGGGGCAAGTCCATGGCGAGCGAGCCGCTTGTTAGCTCTTTCGTCACTACACAGATCAGATCTGACCGGTTAGAGAGCCCATGGAGGTAAATCCGATCAATGCATGTGACGCAGACTGGAAGTCGTGACGTTCCAATGTTGACATCGTCACCCTCCTGAAAAACCCATGCCCTCGCCTCTACCCCCTCCCGTCGAACGCGCCATCAAGGAACTGGCCACCAACATTTCC
>JACCDT011223291.1_pt1 | contig 15539 bp, 12 predicted proteins | sample 7446291 | NCBI WGS metagenome assembly JACCDT01 (sample SAMN15323446, study PRJNA562643) | freshwater metagenome | isolation source: river surface water | place: USA:Blue River Watershed | collected 2017-08-17 | reverse complement strand
TGTTTTTATGACAAAGCCGATGTGGTGTATCCTACTACAGCTTTGTCTTGTGACACTACCAATGTGACTTACTCCAATCAAATTGTATCCATTTTAAACGCGCAATGTAATTATTGTCACGGTGCAGCAGCAAATAGTATTGGAGGAGGTATATACTTAAATACTTATGCTGCTTTGAAACCTTATATAAACAATGGAAGTTTCTTAAATTCAATTTTACAAAATGGTAAGGCGTCAGCAATGCCTAAAAACGGTGCAAAAATGGATAATTGTTCTATACTTAAAATACAGTCATGGATCAATAAGGGTGCTTTAAACAATTAAAAACAAATAAGGTATGAAACATTTAATTTTAAGTTTTTGTTTTATTGCAATTTGCAATATAGTGCAAGCGCAACAAGTTTTTGCTACTAAAACAGGACAGTTGTTTTTTAATGCGACAGGAGGGGATGTGAAAATTGCTGCAGTAAACAATCAAACTGATTCTAAATTTGTAAGTACGACTGGTCAAATCATATTCGGCGTCTTGATTAAAGGATTCAAGTTTGAAAATCAGTTAATGGAAGACCACTTCAACGAGAACTATATGGAATCCACACAGTTTCCGAAAGCTGATTTTAAAGGATATATTACCAATATCAAAGATGTTATTTTTACTAAAGATGGAGACTACGCTATAAAAGTGGAGGGTAATTTGACAATTCATGGGGTGACCAATAAAGTGAGTACAGAAGGAGTAATGCAAGTAAAAGGGGGTAAGCCAAATATTGTAGGCTCGTTTAAAATTCCGATCAAACAATATGGAATTAAAGGGTCTTATATTGGAGATAAAATTGCATCAGAGGCCACTATTAAATTAAACTGTAAATATTAAATTTTGAAGCAGTTAAACTATTATTTATTCTTATTCTTTGTTTTGAATACCATTGCAGTTGAAGCGCAGGATATTGACTTATTCAGTGAAAAGGATACTGTAAAGGTAAAAGATATCACTACTGCAACGTTTAAGTCTAGTAGAGTCGTGAATGGTCAGTCCATTGAAAATGTGGGTGTGGGTGTATTAGATTTTAAAATATTACATCGGTTTGGTGCAATCAATCAAGGAGGGTATGAATTATTTGGTTTAGATCAAGCAACCATGCGTATGGGTTTGGATTATGGCTTAACCAATCGATTCATGTTTGGTGTGGGAAGAAGCACTTATCAGAAGCAATATGATGGGTTTATAAAATATAAAATACTACAACAACAAACTGGTTTAAAGGAGATACCAATTGGGGTTAGTTTGGTGAGTACTGTTATTTATAAATCTTTAAGGTCTGCATCCAATGCTCAATATGTAGAATATAGTACAGATAAAATATCCTACGCTCATCAATTATTGATTGCAAGAAAATTTAACGATTATTTTTCTTTGCAAATCACACCAACAATAATACATTATAATTTAGTTGAGAAAAGCAGTTTGCCAAACGACTTTAAATCTATTGGCATAAGTATGCGTCAAAGGATTAGTAAAAGAGTGAATATTACAGGAGAATATTTTTATCGTATAGATAAATTAGATGGCTTTTATGACCCACTTACATTTGGATTAGATATTGAAACAGGGGGGCATGTATTTCAATTACATGTAACCAATTCTACAGGTATGACTGAACGTACTTTTATCAATGAAACAACGGGTAGTTGGTCTAACAAGGATATTCGTTTTGGGTTCAACTTAGTCCGTGCGTTTACTTTGAAAAAACCTAAAGCATTAAAAAATATTTATTAATAAATTATGGTTAAGAAATTACTAATCATAGGTATTATTTTTGCACTCTTGTTTGCGGCGGCTGGGTACTACTATATTTTTGTTTATTCTGTAATACACCATAGAGATGTGAATAAGGAGGCTGCCATTTCAATTACGTCCACAGAATTGACTAAAGCTTTTTTAGACAATGAACTATCCGCCAATCAAAAATACTTGAATAAAGCTATTGAGGTAAAAGGGGCTGTATTGAACATTGCTTACGATCAATCTGGTCAAAAAACGGTACTTATAGGTGCAGATGCCGAGTTGTCTAATGTGTTTATCACTTTAAAAGACACATCGTTAAGCTTTAAAATCGGTGATACAATCCTCGTGAAAGCCATTTGTAATGGTTTTTTGTCTGATATTGTCCTTGTTGATGGGGTCGTAAAACACTAATCATTTTTTTTATTATTGCTTTTGAAAAAGTCTTAACTTCAAAATCTTAATAAAATTTTGACTGCATGAAAAGACTTTTCACTATTTCAGCCCTTTTATGTGCATTTATTGCCCAAGCACAAATTAAAGCAACTCCCGCTCAAGAAAGATTAAAATCAATTGACCAAAGAAAGCAATTGCAAATTAGATCTACATTAAATGAAACTAGTTTCAGAAATATTGGTCCTTCAGTAATGAGCGGACGTGTTGTGGATATTGAAGTGAATCCTCAGGATCCAACTGAGTTTTATGTAGCTTATGCATCTGGAGGTTTGTGGCATACACAAAATAATGGACAGAGTTTTGCCCCCATTTTTGATTCAGTAGATATTTTAACGATAGGAGATATCGCAGTGAATTGGCAAAATAAAATGATATGGGTAGGAACAGGTGAGGTCAATAGCAGCCGATCAACTTATGCAGGACTTGGTGTATATCGTTCTTCAAATAATGGTAAGACTTGGGAATACCTTGGTTTGCCAGAGAGTCATCATATAGGTAAAATTCAATTATCAACTAAAGACCCCAATACAGCATGGGTAGCTGTGCTGGGACATTTATATTCAGAGAGTAAAGAAAGAGGTATCTACAAAACTACAGATGCGGGAAAAAATTGGAATCAAACGCTGGCTTTGGATGCAAATACAGGTGCCATTGATGTTGACTTAGATCCAAGTAATGAACAAGTTTTGTATGCGGCAATGTGGTATCGTACAAGAACTGCTTCTAATTTTGAAGAAGCTGGTAAAACTTCTGGTATTTATAAAAGTACGGATGGAGGAGACCATTGGACTTTAATGTCTACACCAACAAGTGGATTTCCTTCAGGCGAAGGGGTGGGTAGAATTGGCTTAGCGGTTTATCCAAAAAATCCATCTATTGTATATGCGATTGTGGATAATAATTTCCATCAACCTGATACGGCTATGCAAAAATTAGCTGACACATCAAGATATGTATTAAGAGATTTTAAATCTTTAACTGTAGATCAGTTTCTTGCTTTGGACAACAAAAAATTAAATGCTTTTTTAAAGTCTCCAAGAAATGGAATACCGTTGAAATATACTGCGGAAAACATTAAACAAGATGTAAAGTCTGGCAAATTAGCGCCCAATTGTATTTGGGATTATTTGTTTGACGCCAATACCGCTTTATTTGAAACACCTATTTATGGAGCGCAGGTTTATCGTTCAGACAATGCAGGCTTGAGCTGGGTTAAGACACATGTAAAGCCGATAGATTTATATAGCACTTATGGTTATTACTTTGGTAAAGTATTTGTAAGCCCAAGCAACCCAGATAAAATTGCTATTACTGGTGTAGGCGTATTATTAAGTACGGATGGTGGAAAAACATTTAAGGAAATTGGTAAAGAGAATGTACATGCTGACCATCATTTTGTATGGATGAATGGACAACGTGATAATCATATGATCATAGGTAATGATGGCGGATGTAATATTACCTATGACAATGGAGCTCATTGGTTTAAAGCAAATACACCGGCTGTTGGACAGTTTTATAATATCACGGTCGATATGGCAAAGCCTTATAATGTTTATGGTGGATTGCAAGACAATGGAACTTGGTTTGGTTCAAGTACAACAAAAGAAAACTATGATTGGTATGATAATGGGCACAATCCATATACAATGATTGGGGGAGGAGATGGCATGCAAGTTCAAGTTGATTGGAGAGACAATAAAACAGTATATAGTGGTTCTCAATTTGGCTTTTACAGCAGACAAAATTTGGCAACAAAAGAAAGAAAAACTGTACGACCAATGAGAGATTTAGGTGAACCTGCTATTCGTTATAATTGGCAGTCACCCATTTTGTTGAGCCGTCACAATCAAGATGTATTTTATTTTGGTTCCAATAAGTTTCACAGATCTATGAGTAAAGGAGATAGTTTAGTCACGTTGAGTACAGATCTTACAACAAATCCTGTACAAGGGGATGTTCCATTTGGAACTTTAACGACAATCAGTGAAAGTCCAATCCGTTTTGGATTAATCTATACAGGTTCTGATGATGGAAATGTACAAGTATCAAAAGATGGTGGAAACACTTTTACATTGATTAGCCAAAAGTTGCCAAAGGGTTTATATATCAGTAGAGTATTTGCAAGTAAATACAGTGTTTCTAGAGTTTATGTAACCTTAAATGGATACAGAAATGATCATTTTAACGCTTATGTGTACCAAAGTGATGATTATGGTACTACATGGAAACAAATCATGAAAGATTTACCTTCTGAGCCAGTAAATGTAATTAAAGAAGATATTGTTTCTGATAAAGTATTATATGTTGGAACAGATGGTGGATTGTATGTTAGCTTAGATGGTGGTAACAGTTCAATGGCATGGAATAAAGGATTGCCTGCAAGTGTTCCAGTACATGATGTAGAAATACATCCAAGAGATCATGAAATTATACTAGGTACGCACGGTCGTAGCCTTTATATCGCTAAATTGGAAGCACTAAGAAAGCAAGTGAAGTAAGAATTATTGATTGATATAAGCTTGTTCTTTTTGTACTAGCAAATTGAATATCTTTTCTAAAATAGGCGAGTCTGTGGAAATCACGGATTCGTCTATTTTGCTTACAGGAATAATGCGTTTCGTTGAACTAGCAATAAATGCACCTTTTGCATTTTTGATCTCATCTATTGAAATGGCACGCTCTTCTACTGGGATGCCATTTTCAGCAGCGACAGCTAGAATATTTTTTCTTGTGATCCCTTTTAATATCTGTTCTTTAGGCGTAATGATATGACCTTGATCTGAAATCATGAAAATATTTGATCTTGGACACTCTCTTATCATGCTTTCATTGGTATACAATATATCCTGTCCGCCAAAAGCCTTTAATTTAGGTTGCAAGTAAATTGCCATTAAATAATCGGTCGTCTTTACTTCAGGTAATTGACGTTGAAATGGATGAGACATTAAAACAAATGGACTAACAGAGAATTTGTTAGATGGAACTGGTAATGGCTGTTGAATGATGGTTAATCTCGGTTGCTCTAAAGTGTACCCATCAGAACTGTCTCCTCCTGATACAATCAGTTTTAATCCTGAATAGGGCATATTATTCTTAGCAACAAGTTCTACAACTATTTTTAAAATGGATTCTTTAGATTCTGGCACATGCATGTGCATTAATGATGCAGATTGATACAGTCTATCTAAATGATCTGCTACAAAAAGTGGTTGATTGTCGACTACTCTTAAGTAGTCAAAAATACCATAACCTCTTTGTACTAATAAGTCGTTCAAGGACATGCCAGTTTGGCTAAAAGAACTTATATGACCATTGTAATAACAGCTAACGTTTTCCAAAATTGATTGTTTTAAAGCGTAAATTTACTATAAAAATAGACATTATGGGATGGGTTAAAGAATTTAAAGATTTTGCCATAAAGGGTAATGTAATTGAACTATCTGTAGCAGTGGTTATTGGTGCTGCATTTGGCGGCATTGTAAGTTCATTGGTAGAGGATATCATAACGCCATTGATTCTAACACCTGCTATTAAAGCTGCTGGGGTTGCAGATATTGATAAATTAGCTTGGGGCGCAGTTAAATATGGTAAATCCTTAGCCGCAATTATACAGTTTGTATTCATTGCCTTTGTTCTTTTCCTTGTTATAAAAGGGGTAAATAAGGTGAAAGAAAGACAAGCAGCGGCAGATAAATTAGAAAATGATATTCCCAAAATTTCAAGTACAGATCAGTTATTGACTGAGATTAGAGATGTTTTGAAGTCAAAATAAGTAGGTTGCTATTGTATTGATGCTCAATGTGTAATTTTACGTGAATCAGTTTAGTTGCTGATGCCTGTCAGGTATCAAATGATTTATATTTAATTTCTTCGCAATATGATTTTAATAAACAAATTAAATAGCTATCATTATGCGACTTTTAAATCGATTGAATCAAGGATTCATATACATTAGTTTTATTTTATTTACACTTTCGTCTTGCGAAAAGCGAATAGATGAGCAAGTCAGACCAGAAAAACTAAGCATTGCCGGTAAATTGGCTACTACTGAAGATTTTAGTTTAATACAAGCTGCAGTGGTTCAATCAGGATTGCAAAACATGCTCGATAGTCCTGGAAACTATACATTTTTTGCTCCTTCCAATGGCGCGATGTTGGCATCTGGTATGACATTAGAACAAATTAAGTCAACACCTGTAAGTCAATTAAAAAAAATGATTACTTACCATTTGCTCCCAATACGATTGTTTTTAAATGATTTTAAAACAAATGTTTATTACAATGAAATAACAGTGGGAGGTGATACTTCTTTTGTAATTAAAAATGACCAGGGTTTATTTGTAAATGGCATTAAAATTGAGCAAACAGATATTTTACAACGAAATGGAATAATTCATGTAATTCCTGCTTTTTTGCAGCCAGCAAATGGGGACCTGATGGAGGTTGTATCACATGACACAAGCCTAAGTTTATTCAATGCAGCTTTACATAAAACAGCAGAAGGCGGAACAGATTTAACCAATGCATTAGTTTGTGGGTGTGAATTCACCATTTTTGCACCTACTAATAGCGCATTCAAAATTGCTGAATATCCAAATGTTGCATCGATTGAAAATGGGGATTACAAAAAAATTGTGTCTTTATTATCATATCATATAAAAAAAGAAAGAGTTTTTTCTTCAGATTGGTCAAATGGTTTGAGTATGATGATGATCAACAACAAATCGATTACTATGTATCAAAATGGCAATGATTTTATGGTTAAAGGTGAGAAGAATGAGGTCCCAATAAAAATCATTAAACAAAATACAATGGCAAAGCATGGGATCATACATTCTATTGATCGTATAATAGAATAATTAGTATTTCAATATTTTTGCTTTTGCTTTTGGATGCTTATATGTAACGATCCAAAAAGTGTTATAAATAGATTCGTCTAGTTCTATGTATTTCTCTTTGCCAATCAATATATTAACCAATTTAGGGCTTGTATTAGAATGTCCAACAATTAAGAGTGTTTTACCGTTATTTTGTGCGGATAAAAGCTGTGTAGCAAATAGGTCTATTTTTCTAGGGTCGTAAATTGAAATGTCTATTTTCTTTGCTTGGGCAATTGGCATAACGGTTGCCTTTGTTCTTTTATAATTAGTTGAATAAATTTGATCAATTTTATATTTTTTGAATTTATCCACTATGGACAAAGCCCTTTTTTCTCCTAAACGATTAAGAGGCGGATCTGATACCATCATTTTACTTCCTTCGATTGTGGTATCTTTTTCAGCATGTCTTATAATAATAAACGTAGTTTTTTGAGCACTAACTTGATTTGCAAAAAGCAAGAATAATAAATAAGTGGTTAATTTTCGAATCATTTTAGAAATTTACTCCTAAATGTAGGTATAATACGTATAAAATAAGCGTACTAATGACTTATCTTTATACCTCAATTTTTCTTTATATGAGTCAGATGAGTAAAACAAATTTGGGTGCTGGATTAGGTGCTTTTTTGTATTTATTAGTGCATTTTATACCTGATTTTGGTGGGGCAGATGTCATGGGTGCGCAATGGTTGTATGTGTCCACTGTAGATTTATTGGTACTTGGCTATATTATTGGTAATAAAAACAAATTCAATGATGCAATTGATGCAGTATTGAATTTGAAAGCTACGCTTGTATATAGTCTTCTAGTCATTTGGGCCATTTTATCATTATTCTATGCATTGAATGCGATTGAATCTTTGGTTTGTTTGGCAAGATTAATAAGCACTTATTTGATTTTTATTAATTTATCCATTCTTTTTTATAAAAAGGGGTTGCTGCCATTGTTTAACATGGTGTCAATTTTCATTGCAGTTGTTTTGTTGTTTGATTCGATGTATGTGATCTCTGGGTTTTCAAAGAATATGGTTGACATGAATTTAGATCAAAATATTGTGAGTTTGACTGGCAAAAATGGGAATAAGAATGTCATGGCGGCTAGCTTATTGATTAAATTTCCATTTTTACTTTTTATTATTTTACACAATAAATTACTTGGTAAAGCGGCAGGGATGATTGTCTTATTTTTAGGCGTCATGGCTTTGTTTATCTTAAATACAAGATCAACCTATGTAGGTCTGGGTGTTGTTTTTGTCTTATATGCGCTCTCTACTTATTTTTTAAATAAACAAGAGGGGATAAAAAAGATGGGTATAAAGTTGTCCTATTTCATCTTGCCAATTGTGTTTGCATTTCTTGCAGCCAATACCATGTTGTCTAAAGCTGTTGATATACAAGGTTTTCAGGGCGGATATGGAACCATCACAAAAAGAGCTGGTGATATCACTGTTGCAAGTGAACAAAATAGTAGAATTCATTTATGGAAAGGAGCTATAGATTATGCGACTAAGCATCCGATCCTAGGAGCTGGATATGGTAATTGGAAATTGGCTTCTATCCCTTATGAGAAAGAGTACACTAACGATTTGTTTGTGCCTTATCATTGCCACAATGATTTTATAGAAATGTTTGCTGATTTAGGCATTATTGGTGGGGTTGCTTTTTTAGTTCTTTTTATTTTATTAGGATTGGCCGTACTTAAAATTTGGAAAAAATTGCAGGATCATAGTGCTCGATTAGTGGCATCCATCGCATTAATGGCAATAGCATGTTATTTTGTAGATGCTTTTTTTAATTTTCCTGCAGAAAGAACATCAATGCAAACCATGTTCGCCATTTCTGCTGCATTATTATTGACTCCTTTACATTTTATACCATCTAAGCAATCAGAAAATACAACTGGAAAGTTCGGTGCAGCATTCTTGGTCTTTGCACTACTTTTAATCTTAGGTTCAATCTATGTAAACTATCAAACCTATACCTCTTTGAAAGTTCAAAAATTTGTGATGGGGGAAATCAACGAGGATCCCAAAATGGCATTGGATGAAGTGAAGGATGCCTTTCCTGAAATTCCGAACTTATCTACCTCAACATTACCTATTAAAGCACTTGTGGCTAGATATCACTTAAGAGAAAAGCAATATGATGAAGCAATGCGTTTGTTAATTGAGTCAGATGCGGTGAATCCATATTTACATTACAATGATTTCATTAAGACAGCAGTATTCTCTACACAATTAAATTATGATAGTACATTTGTATACGCTAAAAAGGCATTCTATAATTGGCCAAGAGCAATAAGTTATTATAAGAATATGATCTTTGCATCGGCTAAAATGAAGGATACTGCAGAAGCAACAAGGGCATTTAAAACTTTTACAAAGTATCGAAATACTGCGGATGGATGGAATCAGTATCTATTGGCCTTAATTGAAATCAATAAAACCCCAATTGCCACAACCAAAGCTTTACTTGATTCTGCAGTTAAGCAATTCCCAGCAGACAGCGCTGTATTTGTTAAAACTAGTAGCTTGATTTACGGTAACGCAGTTATGAGTGGGTCAATTCCAAATTATGCCGTCTTAGGTGCTCAAGCATTTCAGAAAGGACAATACAATAAAGCAGCCAATTACTATATGAAGGCGTCTCTTGCTGATCCAAGCAATTATACGCATTTTGAAAATGTGGGGATCTGTTATTACACTGCTAAATCTTATGATAAAGCCATTGTATATTTCGACAAAGCCATTCAATTGCCTGGGGCAAACACAGGTAAATCAGAATTCTTTAAAGCCATGTCTTTCATTTCATCAGGGAAAAATGCCTCGGCTTGTTCAGCCTTACAAGCAGCAAAGTCTAAAAACTATCCTGGGGTAGCAGTTCAAATTGCCCAATATTGTAAATAAGTAACAGTTCTGAAACAACATTTTATATGCCAAATTGACGCTTATTTAGATTGAGTTTTCATTTCGAACGCATATTTTATTTTTAGTTTGCCAACTAAAGCGTTTCCCAATTTTGTATAATTCTTGTCTTTCTGGAGAATTAATAAAGTTATTGTTATTGTTATAAAGTAAACATTTGTTCAACTTTATAAAACGATACATATCTGTAATTCTTATTTCATCAATTAATTCTGCTAAAAACTATCTTGAATAGTGCTCAAATGCAATAAAACAATACGTTTTTAATCAATGTTTAAACATTTTTTAATATTAAAATTAATCATATATAAGCCATTATGTCGCTAATGTTTTAAGAAAAATATTAGATTAATCCTAGTCAATTATGAAGTACAAAGCTTTTTTTATACAATTTATTTTCTTTTTTATTTTAATCAATTCAACTACACAAGTTTTTGCTCAAACAGAACCCATGTATTCACAATACATGTACAATATGCTAACAGTGAATCCAGCATATGCCGGAAATAGAGAAGCGTTGGGACTTAATTTTTTTCAAAGAAATCAATGGCTAGGTCTTAAAGGAGCCCCAAGAACAGCATCGGTTAGTTTTGATAAATCTTTCGAAAACATTAATGGTGGTTGGGGAGCTCAAATATTTGATGATCGATTAGGTGTAGAGAAAGCTACTGGTGCAAATATGATGTTAGCGACAAAAGTAAAAATTTCGGAAAAAGGATTATTGAGTGGTGGATTAAGTGTTGGATTTATGAACTACAGAATTGATCTCGCCAATGTAGCCAACAGATACACAAATACAGACCCAGCTTTTTATAATAATTTAAATGAATGGTTGCCTAATGTAGGATTAGGTTTATTTTATAATACAGAAAAATATTATGCAGGGATTTCTGTTCCTAATGTACTAAGATCTCGACTATCCGCATTTGATGTAATGAACTCTGGTATTCAAAAAGCAAATGACTTTCATTTTTTTGCAACAAGTGGATATGTTTTTGATATAAATGATGAATTGCAAATCAAACCATCGACAATGATAAAGGTCATTGGAGGTGCACCTATTCAAGTTGACTTGAATACAAATATTTGGTTGAAAAATATGTTTGGACTTGGTGTTTCTTATCGAACTAGTGATGCGATTATTGCCATGTTTGAATTACAAGCCACAGCTAATTTAAAATTTGGTTATGCATATGATAGAACTATATCACCTCTTAAATATTACAACAATGGTTCGCATGAAATTATGTTGAGATATGAATGGAGTATTGGGAAGTCGAAAGTAAAATCCGCTAGATATTTTTAAAATAATATTCATTAACAACAATGTTTGAAAATCAAATATAGATTTCACATATGATAAAAAAAATTAGTCTCATAATATTTTCTTGTTTATTGCTTATGCATTCGAGTGCACAGGTTGGTATGATATTTTTTAAAAAAGCAAATAAAGAATACAGTCAATTTAAGTTTGCTTTCGCGATTCCGTTATATCAAAAGCATTTGAAATATTTTCCCACAGATAAGAAAGCTTTGATACAACTTGCAACTTGTTTTGAAAAGACAAATCAATACGATAGTGCCATACGCTATTTTGAGAAAGCGATATTGAATGGAGCTAAAATTGGCAATCAATTGGCTGAATTATATGCAGCAGTTGGAGCATATCAAAATGCAACAAAAAAATACGAAGAAATAAAAACGGATAATGAAACGCTTTTAACCAATGCAAGGTTGTATGGGTTTATGCACTTGAGTTCATTTTTTATAGATTCATTGGATTATAAAATTAAACATTTAGCGTTTAATTCAATTTATAATGACTTTGCACCTGTGCCATATAAGAATGGAATAGTGTTTGCTTCAAATAGAATCGATAAAACAAAAAAATATAAAAAAATAAGTGGTTTGTCTGGATGGGACGGTGCGAAATACGCTCAGCTTTATTTTGCCAATGAACAGGATAGTGTTAGTAGCTTGTTTTCGCCAATATTTAAAAATAAATTAAATGTAGGTACAATTAGTTTTACTCAGGATTATAAACAAGCTTATTTCACAAAAAATGCTAATAAGCGTGGGAAAAGAGGAGTACATCAATTAGAGATTTGGTCTATTAAATGGAAAAATGGTAATTGGGAAAAACCTAAGAAATTATTTTTCAACAATCCTAGTTTTAGTTATTTCCATCCTGCTGTAACACCAGATGGAAATAGATTATATTTTGTTTCAGATGATACAACTGGATTTGGGGGAACAGATATTTATTATGTTGATAAGAATGAAGATGGGTCATGGAAGAGTACGCAGAATGCAGGCCAAATTGTAAATACTTCTGCTAATGAGTTATTTCTTAGTTTTTACGACGGTACTTTATTTTTTAGTTCTAATGGCCATGCGGGACTAGGAGGGCTAGATATATTTAGAATTGCTAGCAATGATAGAGCTGAATTAGAAATTCGAAATATGGGTTATCCAATCAATTCATCAAAAGATGATCTAGCATTTTCTTTAATGAAGAACAAAGGATATTTCAGTTCAAATAGAACGGGTAATGACGAAGTGTATGCTTTTGATTATAATAAAAAATTGGTTGAGTTGACTGGTCAAATTGAAAAAGACACTTTGATTAAAACGAGATCTATTGTTTATTTAACACAACTTGAACAAAATGGTGCTGTTAAAGTGTTGGATAGTAGTTTATTAGATGACTATGGAAATTACACATTTAAGGTTAGGCCTAATAGAGCTTATCAGATCATTGTAAAAAATGAGGCTGGATTTAATCAACAAATTGATGTCACAAGCAATGACTATCAATCAAAAGATAAGTTGACATTTTCTAAATTAATTAGTCCTATTCGTTTACAAATTCCTGAGTCAATTCTTATTGCTAAGAAAAAGTTAGAAGATTCTATTAAAATGATAGATGCGTCCATCATGACTAGGAAATTTAAAAGAGCAATTGATTCACTTGCAACAATGTCTAATGATTATACAGTATTGCATCATCCTTTTGATCAAGTTTTTGTTGTAAAAGATGATTTAAATAATTATTACAAATTGATAGAGCGAGTTAAGAGCATGAAAGGGAAGAAAATTGTTATTGTTTCTGCTACAGATTGCATTGGCGATGAGGCATATAACAATGATTTGTCAAGTAGGAGGGCAAATAGGATTTATAAAACACTCTCGAAATTGGGTGATCATTTAGTTGAAATAAAGTATGTGGGAGAGTCGGAGTTGATACAGCCTTGCGATGAAACGACACAACAATTGAATAGGTATAGTTATGTCTTTATTATAAATAAATAACGGCAATCGGAAATATAAAATGAATTTAAAAGTCTCTCATTAATTATGAATACTAAGTTTTCTTTCAATAACAACTTAATACAAATTAAAATTGTTTTGGCTCTGGCAATTGTTTTTTTGTTTTCAAATACAATTAAAGGACAGATTGTATATAATTTTACGAATGCGGGTGCAACTGGTAGATTTGGTCCAACGCAAGCTCAAGTGAATGCTGCATATCCTTCTGGAAATACTTTGAATGGATTAGTCACTTCCACTTCGGATGCTGGAATACAATTTTGGACTGTTCCATTTAGTGGTACATATAGAATAGAAGCCGTTGGTGCTGGTGGTGCAGCATATACGGGTGCAACACATTCACCTGGTAAAGGTGCTAAAATGCAAGGGGAGTTTACTTTAACTGCTGGAACAGTGTTAAAAATATTAGTAGGTCAAAAAGGTCTTGATGGAGTATTTTGGAATGGTGGTTCATATGGTGGTGGAGGAGGCGGTGGATCATTTGTGGTCAAATCCGATGGCACAGCATTGATTGTTGCAGGAGGTGGAAACGGTACAAGTTGGGAGAACTGGGCAACTTCAGGCCCTTCTGCACAGCTTACAAATAGCGGTACATCTGGTGGTAGTTCGGAAAGTCAGTCGTACAATTACGGACGCGGAGGAGGTGGTGGTGGTTTTAGTGGAAATGGTGGAGATTTTGGATCAGAGGCATATGGTGGTAAATCATTCACCAATGGAGGTGTTGGGGGAGATGCCATAGTTGGTCCAGGTGACGGTGGTTTCGGAGGAGGTGGTGGAACAAAATGGGAAGGTGGTGGTGGAGGTGGTTATACGGGGGGGAGTAGCGTAAGAACTAATTCCTACTCTACTTCTTATCCTTTATATGGTGCTGGATCATATAATAATGGTACTAGTCAATCAAATACCGCAGATTTCAATACAGGACATGGTACTGTGACAATCACTCAATTATTCTCAGGCGGTACCATAACATTAAATGGAGGTACGCTGTCAACCGAAACATGTACAAGTTATACTCCAGGGACAATTGCATCTACTGGTGGCGCCGTTGGAGGAAGTGGAGTGTATAATTATCAATGGCAAATTTCTACAAACAATAGTACATGGAATGATATTATTGGTGCAACGAATACTACTTATACACCTGGTGCAGACATTACTTCAACCACTTATTATCGTAGGAAAGTAACAGATAATTCTACACCTACTGCCAATGTGGGGTATTCCAATGTATTAACAATTATTATCGATGCTATTCCGACAACTTCAATTGCAGGCTCTAATATTGTTTTATGTTCTGGTACTTCAACTGCTTTAGCGGCGAATGCGCCATTAAGTGGAACAGGTACTTGGTCTAGAGTTTCAGGGCCGAATACACCAAGTTTTTCAAATGCAAATTCTAATATTTCAAGTATTTCAGGTTTAACTACGGGTACTTATGTGTTGGAATGGAAAATTTCTACAAGTAGTTCTGGCACACCTCCAAGTTGTGCAGTGTCTACGAGTAATATTAATTTAGTGGTTGGCGCTCCTGCTATTACATCAACAACGCCAGGATCTACATGTAATCCCGGTACAGCTACACTTGGTGCTGTGGCTTCCGCAGGTACCATTAATTGGTATAGTACAAGTACAGGAGGTAGTTCAATTGGAACAGGAACTAGCTTTACTACGCCAATTTTATCTTCAACTACCACTTATTATGTGGATGCAACAGGTGGAGGTTGTACAACTGCTTCTAGAACAGCAATAGTTGCAACTGTATTACCCAATAATACGATCACTTTGAGTTCTGCAGCTGGTACGGATGCACAATCAAAATGTATCAATGCTGCTTTAACAAATATAACATATACTACAACTGGTGCTACTGGTGCAACAGTTACAGGTTTGCCAACTGGAGTAACAAGTAGTTGGTTAAGTAACGCCCTTACTATTAGTGGTACGCCAACAGTTGCGGGTATTTTTAATTATACGATTAATTTAACAGGTGGCTGTGGTACAATAACAAAAACAGGCACAATTACAGTTAATCAAGCAAGTGTTGCTGCAGTAACAGGATTGGATGCAATTTGTATTGGTTCTACGGGGACATACTCAGCTACTTCAGTTGTATTATCTGGTGGTACAGGAGCTTGGTCTAGTTCGAATACTGCAGTAGCA
>JACCDT011978417.1_pt1 | contig 15543 bp, 14 predicted proteins | sample 7446291 | NCBI WGS metagenome assembly JACCDT01 (sample SAMN15323446, study PRJNA562643) | freshwater metagenome | isolation source: river surface water | place: USA:Blue River Watershed | collected 2017-08-17 | reverse complement strand
ATAGACGAAGGCTGGTACGCATTTCCCAAAGTCACGTTGATTCGTAAATATCCAGCAGTCAGATCTAAAAAAGTAAATAAACCAGAGCGCAAAATGACGTTCAAAGCCGATGTAAACTGGGTCACAGATTCAGACTACGACGGTCCGTATATGCAAGGCAAAACGGATGGCGGCGGCAATTGGGAAGCACAAATAGTTAGATAGTTTAGATAACCTTGAGCTTTTTGCCCACTTTAACAAAGCATTCGATAGCAAGGTCAAGATCAGCTTTGCTGTGCGCGGCTGAAATCTGACAGCGCAAACGCGCTTCGCCTTTAGGCACCACTGGAAACCAGAGTCCTTTTACATACACGCCTTCGTCCATAAGCGCATTACTCATGTCTTGAGCTGTGGATGCTTCGCCTAACATCACAGGAACTATCGGGTGAATTCCCTCGATGATAGTGAAGCCTGCGTTTTTAATTTCTTTTCTAAAATAAGCAGTATTATCGTGCAGTTTAGTTACTAGACTATTGTCTTCTTCTAAAATTTTGAGCACTTCAAGAGACGCACAAACAATAGGTGCAGGCACTGTATTGGAGAATGTGTAAGGTCTTGATTTTTGGCGCAGAAAATCGATCAAATCTTTCTTGCCAGCAATGTAACCACCAGCAGCACCACCCAATGCCTTACCTAGTGTGCCTGTAAGAACATCTATTTTACCGTGCACACCGCAGTGTTCGGGAGTTCCTCTGCCTGTTTTACCTAAAACTCCAGTCGAGTGTGAGTCATCAACAAAGAGCAATGAGTTATGTTTTTTAGACAGATCAACAAATTTTTCAAGCTCTGCATACTCGCCTTCCATACTGAATACGCCGTCAGTTGCCACAATACTTACTCGATAATCTTTGCAATCATTGGCTTCGAGTTTTGATTCTAAATCCTTGATGTCGTTGTGCTCATAAGAATTGAGATCAGTCGTTTTAGTCGCTTGTCGAACCAATCTTATACCGTCGATGATACTGGCATGGTTTAGCTTGTCACTATATATGATGTCACGATATTGCGACTGTCCAAAATCATTTGACAAAAGTGCAGTAAAAAATGCTTCGTTAGCAGCAAAACACGAGGAGTGCAATATAGCCGCTTCCATCCCCAAAAACTGAGCAATTTTTTCTTCCAGTTCTAAGTGAATATTTTGAGTTCCACAAATAAATCTGACAGACGCCATGCCGTAACCCCAACGCTCAAGTCCGGCAGCAGCGGCTTCTTTTACTCTTGGATGATTAGCAAGTCCCAGATAATTGTTGGATGCAAGCATCACTTTGCGCTTGCCTTTGGCTTGAACCGTGCCCGATTGATCACTTTCGATTGGGACTTCGTATTTGTAAGTCTTATTTTCGTGCGCTGTTTTAAGCTCTGTAGCAATGGCAGCGTAAAGCTTCTGGGGAGACATTTGTTTTGATTGAGCAGTTGAATTTGAAGCCATTTGCTTATCCTCTTAAAATTTAGGATTACTAGGTTAGCAGAACCTAATTGCCTTCAAAAATTAATGTTTGGCCCAAGAAATTAACCTTCACCCTTTCCGGCTTTATACTAAACCTATGTCTCACTCCGAATCACCAACTAATACCTGGTTCGAGCATTTAAACGAAACGGTAGAAGCTATCTTGAAAAACGACCCAGCCGCAAGAAGCCGGCTGGAGGTCATTTTGTGTTATCCGGGACTGCACGCGGTGATGATTTACCGCATTGCAAACGTGTTCTACAAAGCCAAAAGGTATACTCTGGCACGTCTTATTTCGCAATGGGCTCGCACTATGACCGGCATTGAGATACATCCGGGTGCCACAATCGGTAAACGTTTTATTATCGATCATGGCATGGGCGTTGTGATTGGTGAAACCAGTGAAATCGGTGACGACTGCTTTTTGTATCAAGGAGTGACCTTAGGAGCTGGTGCTGAAGCACGTCAAGGTGAACAGACCCGAAATACCAAGCGCCACCCAACTCTTGGAAATGGCGTAGTGGTGGGCAGTGGAGCAGAAATTCAAGGGGCCATTACGGTTTCAGACAACGCTCGAGTAGCCTCTGGATCCATTGTTTTGAAAGACGTTCCGCCTAATTCCACTGTGGTGGGAATGCCGGGAAGAGTCATTTATAGAGACGGGCAGCGGATTAATGAAAAGTTACCTGATATCGAGGCCGAGGCAATCAAAAGTTTGAAGAACCGAATCGAGGTACTGGAAACTCTTTTGCGTCAATTGCAAGGAGATAACGCAACAAATCTTGCGTCCGATAGTATTAACCAACAAGAACAGGATAAATTAGACTGGCTGGATGGGAATACTGAAAATGAGAGCAAAGAAGATCCAGTGGAAGTATTTTTGCAAGGAGCTGGAATTTAAGACATGGTAGAAAGCGAACTCGAACGAGCTTTTCAAAGCCTCGCCGAGGCACTGACAATCACTGAAGCCGAGATTCTGGAAGAAATCCAGGTAATTCAGGCTCAGATTGACGAGTTGAAAGACCGCATCATCAACTTGAATACAAAACAAGAAAGTTTGTCCCACGACAAGGAGTCTCTGACCCAAATGTTCAGCCGATACTGTGCCACTGAAGATGGTGCCAGTTAGGCAGTCCCATGTCAGGAACCTGTCCATACTGTGGAGCTAAGCTCAACCTAGGTCTCAACTTCTGCGTTGGTTGCGGGAGACAGGGCGCTGATCGTCCGCGAGGACAGATGTCTGGATTGCGCGGTGGCTTTAGAGCCGCAGACATAACACGACGTCTGGACGAAATTATTACTGTTTCACGCTTTAGAAAATCGCGCAAAAATCACGAAGTAACCAAAGGTGCTCGTTGGTTTATAGTGAACGGTACTTTTGTATTGGTAGCAGTTGCTCTCTTTTATTGTGCTGTCCAATACAGTCTTTCTTTGATGTATCCAGGAAAATACAAGCCACCGCAAATTCCAGTCGAAAAAATTAAGCACGCCGTACAAACCACAATTGGTGGCATGAAAGTTTTCACAGCACCGTCAAGCAAAGACAATCCGGTAAAAGACGACAAACCGCAAGCAGGAAAGCGTAAAGACAAACAAGATCAGCCGGCCAAAACTTCAAGCAAACGAAATAAGCGCAGCACCAAATCTGGTGCCAAAACCAAGAAAGCAAAAACGACAAAAGAAAATTAAAGCTTTTGCGACTCTTTTTCGTCCAAAAGCCGAATTACGTCCATTTTAATAAGTAACGAAAACTCTTTGACACTCCAAGACTTTCTCACTTTAGGCGATTTATAAAGTTCAGCTTTGATTTGTTTTTCGCCTGCAGCCGAAATCTGATATATGTATTCCTTCTCGTAATAGGGAGGAGACTTGATGGCGATGAATTGTCCCTTGCTATACATGCAAGCTATGCATTCACGTAAAGCTTAGCAAGCTCAACTTTGGCGCATGATGAGCTTTGTCCGCTTACTTGATACACCTTGGCATCACGCATCAATTTTTCCACTTTATACTCTCTGGTGTAACCATAACCACCTAGAACTTGCACTGCATCAGTTGTGACTTTCATCACCATGTCTTGAGCAAAGGCGCGAGCTGTAAGCGCCTTTGACTTAATCAAGGGTGAGTCACCGTCTTTATCTAATAAAGAAGCGGCCTGCCAGGTAAGCAATCTAGCTGTTTCAATTTCTTTAGCCATATCTGCAAGCATAAAATTGACCGCCTGATGCTGAGCTATCGGTCTGCCGAATGTTTGTCTTTGTTTTGAATACTCTACAGCAAGATGCAAGGCACTACGTGCGACACCAGTAGCACCGATAGCTAAAAACAGGTTAGCGGCTGATTCTATGCCAGATCTAGACGGGGCATTAATCACATTTGATTCAGTCAAACGAACGTCATTAAAATTGGCGTTTCGCACGCATAAAGCTTTGCGTCCCATTAATTGCAATTTGTCTTCAAACTGCAAACCAGAAATATCTGCTGGTACTACAAAGAAAAGCGTCTTATCGCTGCTTGCAGCATCCTTGGCACAAACTAAATACCAGGCTGAATGACCGCCATTAAAAATCTCCGGTTGCATGCCGGTTAAAATATAACTGTTACCATCTCTCTTAAACGAAAGTTGGATTTTTTCAAGTTGCATAAAAGAAGCTGCGTATCCTGCCACCAAAGGTGATTCCACTAATGGTTTAAGAAATTTCGCTTTTTGCTCAGGGCTTGCGTATTTAACCAGGGGCAAAATGGCTATGGCGCTTGATTCTATCGCACCAGCAATGCCGCTGCAACCAGCAGCTAACTCTTCCAGTATTACGCATGCATCCAGTGTATCTAGACCAAGTCCGTCGCAATCATCACCAATCATGCTGTTAACCAGGCCAAGCTCCCAGGCTTTATGTACAAGACTTGCGGGAAATTCGGGTTTAAAGTCAAAGTGTTCTGACTTACTTTCAATCTCACCTTGCGAAAAATCTTTGGCTAGTTTTTGAAACTGTTCTTTTTCTTCACTCAAAAAAAGTCCTGAAGTTGCCATTTTCTGCTCCTGGGGCGTCTATACCAAACATATTTTAGAACTATAAAATGCCAGGCAACTGCCCTCTCGTTTTCAAGGGGCAAATAATTAAGTACAAATAAGTGTTTGCACTGGCTTCATTCTGGACTTTTACTAAGGTCGAAAGCGAGAAGTCATGATATACAATACTGATCATGTTAATTGCTCCATCCATTTTATCCGCTGACTTCACCCGTTTGGGCGAAGAAATAGCCATCGCTCAAAAGGGCGGTGCAGACTGGATTCACGTCGATGTGATGGACGGTCATTTCGTGCCCAATTTGACTATCGGAGCCCCCGTAGTCAAGAGCATCAGAAAGACCACTACACTCCCTTTAGATGTTCATTTGATGATTGAAGATCCAGATAAATATCTGGAAGATTTCGCCAAAGCAGGCGCCGATTTCATTACAGTGCATGCAGAAGCTTGCACTCATTTGCACAGGACTTTGAGTTACATCAAAGAGTTGGGCAAAAAAGCTGGCGTAGCCTTGAATCCGCACACCGAGCCAGAAGTGCTCAAATACGTAATCGACCATGTGGATTTAGTGCTCATCATGTCTGTGAACCCTGGGTTTGGCGGACAGAAGTTTATCGAAAGCGTTATTCCAAAAATTTCGCAAGTAAAAGAGATGTTCGAGCAAAGCGGAAAGAAAGACCTTTATCTATCTGTTGATGGAGGAATCAATTTTGATACCGCTCCAAGAGTAGTACGAGCCGGAGCAAACGTGCTTGTGGCAGGCAACACCATATATGGTTCCAAATCGGTTTCCGAAGCAATTTCCAATCTAAGACAATCTGCTGTGGCAGCGTAAAGGAGATACAGTTACATGCAACTCTCAAAAAATTTAGTACCGGCAGCAATACTTCTTGCAATTGCTTTGCCAGCTCTGGCAAACGACTCGGAGTTCATCAAAGATACAGATTCCATCGGAAAAACCAATGGAGTAATTATGTCTGACCAGATGCTTGAGCTAGGTATGGTTTCTTCAAACGCGCTGCGTATCGAAGGCGAGCAAGCAATTAGATTAGGAAACACCGACCGCGCCATTCAAGTTTTGCAGCGCTCGGTCGAAATGTCTCCCTTAGACATGGACGGACGCATTCTCTACGCCACAGCGCTTGAGAAAAAACTGTTCAGACAGAAAAAGCATGACCGCGATCCAAAACTCTATAACTATCTTGTGAAGCAATGGTTTTTCATTCACAAAAAATGTGAATTTCCAGACCAAAAAATGCAAGCATTCCAGCATTTAACTCAATTGACTGGAACCGCTCCCAAAATGCTTGAGCGCGAGAAAAAATATCTGAGCCGCGTGCTTATCCCCGAAGATGGTTCGGTCGCTGTACAAATTGGTAAAAACCGCATCGTAGACCGTTAGGGCTTAATCTTACGTTCTTTGAAAAGACGCCAGATTGTTTTGCAAATGCGAAACAATCCAAATAAGGCTGAAACGGCACCAATCAACATCCAAACAATAGCTGGATGCATTGAAATAATATGCTCTTTGGCTTTTTCATATGTGACTTGCATAGCAGGCGACATCATGTCGACCGGCAAAAATTTTGCAAGCTCCAAAAAAAAGCCAATGAATATATTCAGTAAGCCAAAAACTAACCATGTCCAGCCGGCTTTCCAAGCAAATAGTAGTGGCCAGAATCCAATCAAAAGGAGGGTATCAGACAAGAACACAAGCGGATCGTTTGGTTTTAAAACAAATAGAAGAATGAAACCTATAAGCCATAAAACAGTAGAAAGTATGGTACCTAATTTGGTGCGCTTACTTATTCCACCTGTTTCAGTCATTGAAGCGAAGACCTCTTTTATCCAGGTCTAAATCTTTCAGTTGACAGAGTATTATTTTGGCTTCTTCTGGAATTTCCGACTTACTTATTTTTTCGGACAATATTTTGGCAAAGGCAACTTTATCGAAATCGCCAAGTCCTCTAGAGCGACACAAACGATCAAGTATTTCTACGCGACGCTGAACTTTGTCTTCAGATCCCGATTCCTGATAAATTCGTAGGTCCTCAAATTGAATCGAATCTAGATATCCCATTTCGCTTACATATAATTGCAAGCAGCGAAAAATTGTTTCTTCTGAAAACAAATCTTCGATCTCGCCCTTGCGAAGCGTAAGCAGCCGATCACAATCGCGCAAACTATCACTTATTAATTCTGACTGCTCAACTGCGTCACCGTCGAGCAGACATAAGATTGGCAATGAAACAGTGTCACGCAAATTCAAATATTGTTTGGTCACTTGCTGTGCGCCGCCGCAAGCATCTATATAAGCAGAGATCTCTACTAAATCTATATGCAGTAGTTTAGCTAGAGCAGGTAATAGAATTACCTCTGTTTGTCCTTCGACCAGTAAGATTTTTTCGCACAAAAAACCGCTGGAAAAAAGTGTCTGCAAATCTTTCCTTAATGAAACCCAAACCGATATCGGTTGAGGTTTTGGACTAACATCGATTTGATCGCGAAAAGCAACCAAAATTCGGCTTAGAGCTGGTCCAATAGATTGATCAATTTTGGCAAACTGAGGGTCAAAAAGTTTATGCCAAGCAAAAGAATTGCTAACCCAAAAATCAAGCCAGGCAATTTCAGAAGGTTGGAATCGATCAATTTTTTGACCAAATAACTGGCGTAAAAAATCCAAATTGCAAATTTTTGCTTCATGCAAATCTTTGTTTTGATACCACATATCAAAAGCTAGTCGCTCAAAGCGTTTTAGGTCTTCAAACCCAATTAGAGCGCTTATGGTCTGATCATAAATTAGCCAATTTTTGTCAACAGTTTCAAATAAGGGGTTTTCAACTCCAAATATTTGTGCGAAGATTTTATTCTGAGTCGCAAGTGGCAATTGTTCGAACATTTTTTTGTCCACATGCCTGCGAGCCAATCGGCTTAACTGCGACCATTTATGCGAGGGCTCTTCATATGACAATATTTTCCGTATAGCCGACCAGAATTCCTCGTCCGTCGGGTTCCGGTATGAAGAAGAAACGCTACCTTTATTTTTTGTGTTTATATCTTTCGGCTTCAAAAGTTTTTGCCTGAATCAGATTTTGGCATTTCCAATTATCTGATCTTTTGACAAGAAACAGACGGAAATCTGCCATATGGCCAGATTCAGATTATGTCATGTTCACACTGTGTGTAAAGCACACTAAAAGAGATTACGCTTATGGATACCTGTCAAGATTTAAAAGAAAACATACTGGACAAAAAAATGACTGAGCAAGAGCTCCAACCTGAAATACAGAAGAGCGATGCCGTCATCACAGAGGGCTCCACCTGGGCAGCTATATGGCACCTGGCATGGCCTTTAATGGGTCAGATGTCTGTTATCGCCCTGGCCAGTTTCTGCGACGTGTACGTAGCCGGAAAAATGGGCTCTGACGTTCAAGCTGCTATTGGATTGTGCGGACAAATATGGTTTTTGATGATGCTCATTACTGTGGCATTGTCAGTTGGCACAAATGCTCTGGTGAGCCGTTATTGGGGTGCAAAAGACATCGAAAACACGCTCAAAGCTGGACGTCAGGCAATGACTTTTGGTTTTGTCTTCGGCGGAGTATCTGCTGCAGCAGGACTTCTTGCTGCTAAACCACTCTTAATCTTTCTTGGCGCATCGCCTGAAGTACAAAAGCTTGGTTGGGAATTTATTTCAGTAGACCTACTGTCACAGATACCATTTACTGCCGTCTGGGTGGCTCACTCCATCTGGCGCGCCAAGGGTAATGCACGAGTACCGATGCTCAACTGGATCTTTATGGCACTAATTGTGGTGTCACTAGATTTTGCTTTGTGTATTCATCCGTTTCATATAGGGATATCCGGGCTAGGCTGGTCATGGGTTGTTGCCGCTTTATTTGGCGTAATAATCAACGTGGCGCTTTTGAAGCGAACCGAGCTTGCTGAATGCGTCAATTTCAAATTGATGATCAAAGAAGGCCTCTCCAGAGACTTTATGTGGCGTCTTTTGAAAATAGGCATCCCCGCTTGCATCAATGACCTCGTCTGGATCGGAAGCTGCTGCGCTTTCTTCTTGATTTTTGCTCAAACCAAAAATCCCACTGCTTGTCAGGCCTCATGGGCTGTAGGCTTCAGACTGGAAGAAATCGTTAGCTCACTTCCACTCCACGCTCTATCCATGGCGGTTGCCACCATCGTGGGTCAAAACCTCGGAGCGAAACAACCGCAACGAGCTGAGCGTGCAGGCTGGCAGGTCGCCTGGGTAGGAGTAGGTTACACATCACTTATGGCAGTAGTTCTGTTTTGTATGGGAGGCGAAATCGCCAAACATATGAGCAGCGACCCGGTGGTTCTCAAATATGTCAAAGACTATTTGCAAATTGTCGGTATGTGTCAACCATTCGTTGCCCTGTGGCTTGTGCTCTTTGGCGCGATGCAAGGTGCTGGTTACACTGTGCGTCCAATGTGGATGTCGATTATATGCTTGCTAATAATCAGACTGCCACTTGCCTATTACCTCACTAAAACCTTCTTCTATGGTCCTACAGATGGACCACTGGGATGCTGGCTCAGTGTAGCGGCTTCAGCCGTGGTAATTGGGATTCTCGCCATCTGGTCGTTTAAATCAGGTGTTTGGAAAACGCAAAAAGTTTAGTTGGGCACAACTAAATCGAAACTGGCAAGTCTTTTTTGAACTCTTCCTGCTCTCCTGTCGTCTTAAAAGACAAAGGGTCGCAGGAGGAATTCAAAATGGCTACTAAATCAAATCAGCTTGTCAAGGATCTCAATTTCGAGCTGCCACGCTTGCGGCTTTGTCTATTCTATGAAAAATGCAAACCTGATGGTCTGACAAAAAAAATCATGATCAAAGGTCCAGACGACGCATATCGTTTTCTCAAGCCGCTTCAAATGGCAGCCGAAGAATATTTTCTGACCATTCACTTGAGTGCCAAAAATCACATTATCGGTGTGCATGAAGTCTCTCATGGAACGGTAAACTCAAGCCTTGTCCACCCGCGTGAAGTTTTCAAAGCGGCGGTGCTTGCAAACAGCCACTCTATTCTGCTTTGTCACAACCATCCCTCAGGCGGAGAACTGAGACCTAGTTTTGAAGATCTGGAAATAACAAGCAGGCTCATTTCTGTTGGTAAAATGATGGGCATTCAGGTCCTTGATCATGTGATAGTGGGAACCAATCCCGACAATGAGGGTGAAGGTTACAGTATTCGCGAAAATCATCACGACCTGTGGACGGAGGCCCTAGTGTGAGTTATCCTCGAAATCATGCAAGAATCTAATTCTAATTTTTGTTTACGCAAAACCCAAACAGTAATGGTCGGCTCAGTACCAGTCGGCGTGGGACATCCTGTAGTCATTCAATCAATGACAAATACTGATACACAAGATGTTGCCTCAACTGTCCAACAAGTAAAAGAATTGTATGAAGCTGGCTCCGAAATCGTAAGAATTACTGTCAATACAAAAGCGGCTGCCCAAGCGGTTCCAAGCATTGTGCGCGAACTTGAAAAATCAGAAATAAACGTTCCTTTGGTCGGAGATTTTCACTACAACGGACATTTACTTTTGACCGAAGTGCCAGACTGCGCAAGGCTTCTAGCTAAATATAGAATCAATCCAGGCAATGTTGGCAAAGGCGAGCGCCACGATGAAAATTTCAAATGCATGATAGACGTAGCTATCAAGCACAATAAGCCTGTGCGAATTGGTGTCAATTGGGGCTCACTTGATCAAGAGCTGCTTGCATCAAACATGGATAAAAATGCAATCTCAAAAGATCCCAAAGACGCGCATTCTGTGCTTATGGACACCATAGTTGAAAGCGCTATGGTGTCTGCTCAAGCTGCAATCAAATATGGTTTAAACAAAGACAAAATAATAATCTCAGCAAAAGTTTCAGAAGTACCAGACTTAATAGACATCTACACTCGACTAGCGCAATTGAGTGAATTTCCTCTTCATCTGGGCTTGACCGAAGCGGGAATGGGCGTCAAAGGTATAGTATCATCGGCGGCGGCATTATCAGTGCTGCTCACAAAGGGTATTGGCGAAACTATTCGGGTAAGTATCACACCTGCTCCTGGTGCAAGCAGAACTGAAGAAGTAAAAGTTTGTCAGCAAGTTTTACAGTCGCTCAAACTAAGATCATTCACTGCTCAAGTAACAGCTTGTCCTGGTTGCGGCAGAACTACAAGTACAGTTTTTCAAGAACTAGCGAAAAATATTGAAGACCATTTATCAATAAAAAGACTTGAATGGGCAAAAGCCTATCCCGGTGCTGAAAATCTAAAAGTGGCTGTGATGGGCTGCATCGTAAATGGGCCAGGCGAATCCAAACATTCTGACATCGGAATATCGCTTCCAGGGACTGGCGAAGAGCCACGCGCTCCTGTATACATTGATGGCGCTCACCACACCACTCTGGATGGTCCCACCCTGGCACAGGATTTTATAGCCATTGTGGAAAACTATGTCAAAAACAAATATGGCTCAATTTTGATCAAATCTTGATCTACAAACCAGTTTTATTTACATAGCTCTTGCAGTCAAGATAGTTGAATTTAAGGATATGGACCTTATTTCAATTTTGCTTACCATCATACTTTTCTTGTCCGGTTACGGATTAATTGAATTGTTCAAAAAATTAGCGGAGGGGTAGTTATGACCCTCGTTTTCTGGCTTGCATTTATACTTGCGATTGCACTTGGAATTTATTTAGTAGTAGCTCTTTTCAAACCGGAGTTATTCGCATGAACGGCTTCGACTTTGCTCAATTGGCGCTTTATTTTGTTTTGCTGCTTACTCTGGGCTATTTTCTAGGAAAATACATGGCCTATATCTACCAGACAGAGGCCGGTTCTGGATTTCCGCCTCTGCGTATGCTGGAAAATTTGACCTATAAATGTGCCGGACTGAACCCGCATGAAGATATGACTTGGGTTGAATATAGTCGCTCACTGATGGGTTTTTCTTTCGTCAGCTTTGTTTTTCTGTATGCTCTACAACGCATGCAAAATATTCTGCCTTTAAATCCAGAACACTTGCAAGCAGTGTCTGGCGACAGCGCCTTCAATACTACTGTCAGCTTCATAAGCAACACCAATTGGCAAGGTTACTCTGGAGAAGTAACTCTATCGTATCTAAGTCAGATGCTTGGTCTGACGGTTCAAAATTTTGTTTCAGCAGCAGTAGGGATGGCAGTACTTGTAGCCTTGATACGAGGAATAATAAGACATCAATCAGACGGAATTGGCAATTTCTGGTCAGACCTTGTGCGCTCAATCATTCATATTTTGATGCCACTGTCTGTAATACTCTCGCTTTTACTAATTTCGCAAGGCACTATACAAAATTTTTCCCCATACATCGAATATAAACCTTTAGAAGTACACAGTGCTCAAGAGGTTCCGCAGAAACTAGCCATGGGTCCTGTAGCCTCGCAAGTATCAATCAAACAACTAGGCACAAACGGCGGTGGATTTTTCAATGTCAATTCTTGTCACCCATATGAAAACCCAAGTCCAATTTCGAATTTATGTGAATTGTTAGCTATTCTGCTGATACCAGTTGGACTTTGTTTCACTTTTGGATTTATGGTCAAGAATCTCAAAGAAGGACTAACAATGCTCATTGCCATGAGCAGTATTTTCTTCGTCTTCCTGACTTTGGCATTATGGGCTGAATTCAGTCAAAATCCGACTCTTTCACTTGCTTCGAATATGGAAGGCAAAGAAACTCGATTTGGCATCGTCAATTCCGTTCTCTGGTCTGTTTGTACTACCGCCGCTTCAAACGGATCGGTTAATTGTATGCATGACTCTTTGACCCCGCTTGGAGGTCTTGCGCCGATGGTGCTCATGCAATTGGGTGAAGTAATATACGGCGGAGTCGGCTCGGGTCTTTATGGAATGCTCGTTTTTGCCTTAGTAACGGTGTTTGTAGCTGGACTCATGGTGGGACGAACACCTGAATATCTTGGCAAAAAAGTGGAGGCTTTCGAAATGAAAATGTCCTCCATGATATTACTTGTGCCACCATTTGTAGTGCTTATTGGAACCGCTCTTGCGGTGTCATGTGATGCGGGTCGAAGTTCGGTATTCAACTCCGGTGTACATGGATTTAGCGAGATTTTGTACGCCTTTTCATCGGCTGGAAATAATAACGGTAGTGCTTTTGCGGGATTAAACGCCAATACACCTTTTTATAATTATGCCTTGGGAACGGCTATGTTTATTGCTAGATATTGGCTTGCCTTGCCTGTTCTGGCCATAGCCGGATCACTTGCCAAGAAAAAACAGATTCCAGTATCAAGCGGAACCATACCGACGACCGGAATTCTGTTTACCAGTTTTCTTGTCTGCATAGTTCTTATAGTGGGTTCGCTCACTTTTATTCCGGCTCTAGCCCTTGGGCCAATTGTTGAACATCTACAAATGATTTACGGAGCCAAATGAAATCGGATCAGAAAAGTGGCAATTTATTCCAGCCTGAAATAATAAAACAGGCTGCTATTGATGCTTTCATCAAACTGGATCCGCGGGTTCAAATACGCAATCCTGTTATGTTTGTGGTGGAAGTCGGAAGCATTTTGACCACCTTGATTTATTTTGTTTCCTTAGGTGGCGAAAAAGAAGCAAATTCGAATTTTGTTTTGTCCATTAGTCTCTGGCTTTGGTTCACACTTTTAAGCGCTAACTTCTCTGAGGCGATGGCTGAAGGCAGAGGCAAAGCGCAAGCCAAATCTTTGCGCGAAACTAGAAAAGATTTAAAAGCAAACAAAATTGAAAGTATCGATCCCAAAGCAAAAGTCACAAGTGTATCGGCAAGCAGTCTGCGCATTGGTGACTTAGTCATTGTTCAAGCACAAGAAATTATTCCTTGCGACGGCGATGTTGTAGATGGTATAGCTTCTGTTGATGAAAGTGCAATTACTGGAGAAAGTGCACCTGTAATCAGAGAAAGTGGAGGCGATCGAAGTTCGGTTACCGGCGGTACCAAAGTACTTTCAGACTGGCTCATTGTCAAAATCACAGTCAATCCAGGTGAAACTTTCATTGAACAAATGATAGCGCTGGTCGAAGGAGCAAAGAGACAAAAAACACCTAACGAAATCGCTCTCAATATTTTACTAGCGGCTTTCACTTTAATATTTTTAGTAGTGACCACTACGCTATTTGCTTTTTCTAAATACAGTGTTGAAATAAACGCTCAGGGTCAAGTCATAAGCATCACCGTACTTGTAGCTTTGCTTGTATGTCTTATCCCCACAACTATTGGTGGTTTGCTATCTGCTATCGGCATAGCCGGCATGGATAGGCTTATTCGCTCAAATGTAATTGCCATGTCTGGACGCGCTGTAGAAGCAGCAGGAGATGTGGACATGCTCCTGTTGGACAAGACAGGCACTATCACCCTTGGCGCAAGACAAGCATCGGCATTTATTCCTTCCTATCAAATAACAGAACAAGAGCTGGCTGATGCTGCACAACTGGCCTCGTTGGCTGATGAAACTCCAGAGGGTAGAAGCATTGTAGTTTTAGCCAAAGAAAAGCACGGCATCAGAGATCGTAACATTCACGATCTGGAGGCGACTTTTGTCGCTTTCAGTGCGGTTACTCGCATGAGTGGAGTAAATTTAAACGGCAGTGAAATCAGAAAAGGTTCGGTCGATGCCATAGAAGAATATGTCAAACCAGAAAGTGTGCCGCCAGAGATACTGGAAGCCGCTAATAAAGTGGCGAAGGAAGGAGCCACACCACTGTTGGTGGCACGAAATCAACAAGTTTTAGGTGTAATAAAATTAAAAGACATAGTCAAAGGCGGTATCAAAGAACGATTTGCTGACTTAAGAGCAATGGGAATTAAGACTGTCATGATTACAGGAGACAATCCCATCACAGCAGCAGCCATTGCCGCAGAAGCCGGTGTGGATGATTATTTAGCACAAGCCACTCCTGAAGGCAAATTGAAATTAATAAAAGAAAATCAGGCTGGCGGAAGACTCGTGGCAATGACAGGAGATGGAACAAATGACGCTCCAGCTCTTGCGCAAGCAGATGTTGCGGTGGTTATGAATTCGGGCACACAAGCAGCAAAAGAAGCTGGCAACATGATCGATCTAGACTCAAGCCCTACCAAACTGATAGAAATCGTTCAGATTGGAAAACAACTTCTTATGACGCGCGGAGCTCTCACCACATTTAGTATCGCTAATGACGTAGCAAAATATTTCGCTATCATACCCGCCGCCTTTGCCACCACTTATCCAGTGCTGAATAAGTTAAACGTGATGAACCTATCTAGCCCAGAGAGTGCAATCCTTTCTGCTGTCATATTCAACGCTCTTGTCATACTTGGACTCTTGCCCATTGCCTTACGTGGGGTCAAATATCGACCGGTGAGTGCAGAGCTGTTATTGCGTGACAATATTTTGATATACGGTCTAGGAGGGCTCATTGTGCCTTTTATAGGCATCAAACTAATAGACATTTTAATCAGTGGGTTCAAAATTTAAATGAAACATCTCATTGCTTCACTAAAGATATTTTTGGTCCTTACAGTTCTTACAGGAATTGTCTATCCCTTGTTTGTCACAGGCATTGGCCAACTCGTATTTAATCGCCAAGCAAACGGCAGCATTATTAAAGAAAATGGCGTAGTTCGCGGCTCAAGTCTCATTGGTCAGGAATTTAGCCAACCCAAATATTTCTGGAGCCGTCCTTCTGCCACTTCTCCAGTTCCATATAACGCTTGCGCTTCATCTGGCTCCAATCTTGGACCAACTAATCCTAAACAAAAAGAATCGATAGAATCGCTAAGAGCCAAATTTCACATAGATTCTTCAATAACGCCCAGTTCCGAACTTTTAACAGCGTCTGGCAGTGGTCTGGATCCGCACATCAGCCCTGTAGGCGCGTATTGCCAAGTGGAGAGGGTTGCCAAAAATCGCGGCTTAGCTAAAGAGTTAGTAGAGAAAATAGTCTTAAGTCACACGCAAACCAGACAACT
>JACCDT010390322.1_pt1 | contig 15548 bp, 12 predicted proteins | sample 7446291 | NCBI WGS metagenome assembly JACCDT01 (sample SAMN15323446, study PRJNA562643) | freshwater metagenome | isolation source: river surface water | place: USA:Blue River Watershed | collected 2017-08-17 | reverse complement strand
GGGCAATATGGAGGGAACCTTTAGAGCTCGACTCTTAGTTACGGTGAAGGGAGACAAGGGCGAGGACCTCACGGAGTCCATCGCAGAAGCGTCTATCGAGCAAATGGTTTTTGCCGGCAACAGCCCCGCTCATCTCGCCGTTTGGGCGAGAGTTAACTGGCAAGAGAATCCACACACGATGTGGGTGGAGCAAATCTTCAATAACTTTGAAGTCACTCATTTGAGTGCCCCCAGTGAGATCTTTCAGGATTCAGTTCTTAATCGCGCCAACGAGATCCTCGAGAGCCACAGAGTAGCCTTTGTGACTGAATTGGGCCGACGACTGATTCAGAAGACGACTTCACCAGAAACAGCAGATTTCTTTTTGAGACTCGATACGACTCGCGAGCTTCTTCTCAAATACTTTGCGTTTACGTTTCCCACGACATTTTTTGAAAATGATCAGTGGCAGGGAGCGTTCTTCGGGCGCGAATCCTTTTTTAAGACCTCAGAGGATTTTGTAGGGATCATGCTTGAATGGCTCAAGAGTCGCGATCAGAAAAGGAACGACTACCAGTTTAACTTGCCATCACTGCCGAGCAGTGAGGCTCGCCCACCCAGATCAATGACCCTTTTTACGAGAAATCTACTTCAGCTCTCGCAAACACAGTCGATGATCACCAAACTTGAATTTCTTCGAGGATTTTACTTTATTCAAAAATAGGGGGGCGCTTCTCGCAAAGGTGGGAATTTTTTTGCTTTGATCAGACTCTATGGAGTAATTGCTACGAACGAATTATTTTGAAGACCCTGAGTCTTCAAAATAGATTTACTTTATCTGCTGAGCTTCATTTCCTTGCAAATTCACGTTGGGCATTTTAATCAGACTCAAATTAAACAAGTTGGGAGATCAGTAGTGTTGAGAGCGGTTGGATTGTTAGCAATTTTGTATTTTGTAAGTCACGATCTAAATGGTGCATCAGGTGAGTGCGCTCGCCCTGTCAAGGCGATGGAGGAGTTTCGAAAATCAGATTTGCGAAATCGTGCACTTTTTTTTGCAAGAGATCTCGTGATGACGGCATTGCCGAAGGATGATCCTTCTGGGGAATGGAGTAACGTTCGAACTCCTGTCGTTCGAGCGTCAAGAGTATACAAGGAGGGTTGGACGGTTTCGATTCTGCTCGCCTATAAGAGTGGAGCTCGTCGTCAAAAGAGATCTGCTCACACGATCAAAGTTTTTGTCGAACTGAATATGCACTGGGAGCTTATGAAAATGCAGTTTGTGCATCCGCTTCCTGACGCAACGACTGTTCGTCCATCGAGTGATGCAGAACTCCAAGCGCTTGCTAAACAAAGGATCGTTTTGTTGTTTAGTAAAATGTTCAATTGGTTGACCGAATCAAATTCTCGGTTTAATCGAACGCCGCCACTCGATTATACTCGAGCCGATGTCCACTCATGGCTTTTTTCGTTTGAATCAAGACACTATCGAGTCAATGTGGACGATTTCGGTCGCCCCATCGCAGTGACCAGATTGTTCTTGAATAGAGAATCCTGAACGAATAGTGCGCGCGCCATTTGTTTAGCAACCGGACAAATAGTGCCGCATGAAGACTTCAAAGTCAGCACCATCGACCCCACCGTCGCGATTCATATCTGCGGTATCGTCGCCCTCCTCAAAGCGATGCAAGAACTTTTCAAGATCTGACAAATCAACTCGACCATCCGAGTTAAAATCGGCGACACAGAATTCGTCGACATTTGCGGCCAATGTAGCGTTTGGCATGACACGAGGTTGACAGTAGTAAGCAGTCACCCTCAGCTGATCGATCGCGGCAAATCCAGGATCCTCACCGGCATTCCAGTGATTGAATATCAATTCAAAGTGGCGTGAGTCAGAGCTATTGAACTGGACAGACTTTTCTTGAAATGCATTGGTCCTCATGAGCTGAGTTTCAATCTCCCGTAACTCACCGGACCCCAGACGGTAGTAGGCATTAAAAAAATTGTTGCCCGCAAACCATGAAGGCCGCAAAGACCTCCAATAGCTGACGACCGAAAAGTCAGCGTTGATATGAAAGGCAGGCGAAATCAAATCTGAGTTTCCGCCAGACTGGCCTTGCCCATTAAAACTCGTAGCCCAACAACTATTTGAGCCGTCCGAATCTTGAAAAGGAAAGCTGAATGGATCGATCATTCCGATTTGCCAACCTCCACTCCAGACACCCTCATTGGTTACACTCCAACCGATCGGCTCCTCAAACGGAAAACTATTCGTATAAACAACCTCTGATCGAGTGGCTGCATAAGACTGAAAGTAGTTCGGTGAATCTGGATAGTTCTGAATCCTTGTAGGATCCACTTGGACTTCAAAATAGTACTCAAAATTCTGGCCGCAAAGTAGCTGCGGAAGTTGCACTGTATAATTGAACGCAGAACTTCGTGCCATCGTTGTTGTTGACCATGCACCGGCATTGATTCTGCTCTTTAATCTCACAAACTGTGGTGTCTCGCTTGTAATGTTTGGACTCAGCGAAATTGAAACAAAGTGGACTCGCTGAGGAGTGATGGTCTCCGCTCGTGCAGGATTCATTTGAATGTTGTAAAAATGAAGTGGAGGACAGTTGATGTTTCTTGTTTGGAGGGCAGGACAGATCAAATTGTAGTGAGGAGTTCCGTTGGCGATGTCTCCATCGTTGTCATCGACAGCAAGAATTTCGACAGCGGTGAGTGGATGGGCCGAATCATTTTCTATTCCGCCACCGGTGATTTGCGTCCAGTTTATAAAGAGTTGATTGGCTGTTGCAATGCCGGCCTCTCCCCAAAAACTTCGATAGGCTTCCCGAATAGTCCAAAAAGCTCCGGCCAACGTCTGCCCGCAGTGGTGAATTTCTTCGGTGCAGGGGTAGGGAACAATATCAACACCGGGGCTGCGAAGGGGTGGTTGATTCGGACCATAAAAAGCATGACCGATCGCGGCCGTATTATAATAGAGCATGGCCAGCAGATCGCTGTACCCCTCTCCAAAACTTCTTTGTTGAAGCCCCAAACGTTCGACCACAAAATGTCCGTACTCATGCGCAATGACGGTTGTATAGGCCGTGTTGGGGCAACCGCCCGAGGCGCGAAAGAAGTTGATCGTATTGTTTACATAGTAAGCATTGCATGAGGAGTTCAAGTTGGCATTGCCGAGCACCTGCAGATCAATCGCGGTAAAGTCTGGGCCCATGGCTCTGATCCAGTCATGAAGAAGCGTAGCGTGGTAAAAAACATTGGTTTGAGCGACCAGAGTCTCATCATATCGGTTGGATGGCAGAAGAAAGTTCAAAAGACCGGGCACCATCGTATTCAATGTCTGGCTGAGCCCCACCTGTGTGGGTTGATTGACTACGCGGATGCGATCGTTGATCAGACTCACACGAACATCTGTCGTAGGGGCATTGATACTGAAGAAGTAATCTCCTGATGAGTTTGAAAAAGTAATGGGGCTGTCTGTGGGATTGATGGCCTGAACTTGTGCCTGCGGCAATGGACTCGGTACCCCAATATTGCTGGCCGAAGGAGGGAAGAAGCCAGGTGTCAAATAGGTAGAAACTCTGCCGGTTACGCTGCCGTGATAAACAAGGTCTTCGGTTTTTAAAAGTTTGCCGCTGCTCGCATCAATGTAATGAGCCCTTCGAATGGGTGGAATTTGAGACTCATCAGATTCAATGGATTTGTAGACTAAAGCCGCTTCGCCTGATTCTGAGTTGAGCAAATAGAGGAGTTCAGAATCTTTGGGTTGGGGCATGAGTTGGGGGTTCTTTTGCGCTCGAATACTCTTAGGCAGACTGGATTGCATAAAGCTCATCGGAAAGGGAAACTGGTTGACGACCAGAGCTTTGACAAAAGCTCCTTCCACTTTAAGGCCCGCGATAAAATAATCAAAGGTGAGAGCGATTTTTTGTGCTCCCTGCATTCTTTGGGAGGATCTCAAACGCAGATCTAACGGCGGATCAAAGTAGTTTCGAACACTTTCCTCAGGGCTTTGACCCTGCGAAAAGTTTTGACCATAGACGGCTTGCCGAGATGCAGAGAAGGATTCGACTTTTAGACCTGCTTGTTGATCTACAGCTAAAGTATTGAGCGCACAAAATTGCAGAGTCAAAAGACCGAGACACACGAACCCAAATTTTTTCATGACTAAAATCTCTCCTTAAACCCAGAGAGATTCTGTCGAATTCAAAAGCGCGCTGTAAAGTAATAATTAACAGGTCTGTCCAAAGTAATATGAATGTAGAGCTACCTGCAGGACCCAAAACTTCCTAATACAATGGCGAGGTCCGCTCCGTTGATTTGACGATCATTAGTGAGATCGAGTGCCGTTGAACTCGGGCCGTAGGCGCCAAGCAAGATTCCAAGGTCAGCACTATCGACTATTTTGTCGCCGTTAAAGTCTGGGCACTGAGTGGTGCTCGAAGTCTTTAGAGTGACGTACTGTTGAAGAAAAAAGGAGGTGGCGAGTTTGATCGTATGTCGAGTTCCAATACTGCTATTGATGAACTGCGTGGGAAGGCTTGGCTCCCCATTTCCAAAATTTGCAGCAAAAAAGTATCCTGGGGTCTCCACTCCGTCAGTGTATTGAACAGCAGATCCACTGACAGGATTCTGGTCAGTAATAATGGATGCAAGAGGCTGCCCATTAAACTCTATCATTGGGCTCAATGAGTATGTCGAATACTCTCCACCCACCATGATGTTGTCGAGAGAGTGGGGGAGTTCGTAACGAACATCTGCATCAAAGACCCAATCTGATCCATCGCCACCACCGATATCTAAAACGTAAGTGAGTTCCCCGGTACCGCTCGTGGGATCTAAACTCTCATTGATAATCTCGAGGCTCATCACAACGCCGCCATTGTAGAGCGATTGTGTCCAAAAAAATAATTGCTCGGAAGAATCAAATGTCCATTCGCCGGGCAAAATGTCTCCAGTGTCCTGCTTTGTAAATGTGTAGCTAATCGTCACCGGAGCTGCACAGAGTTCATGAGTAGCAAGTGCACCAAGCGTAGAGAGCAAAATCACAGCATGTCGAATTGAATTCATAGACCCTCGAATTCGCAACTCCTGTGCCAGTCCGGTTGTACCTTAAGTACTTGAATTCTCCTGATTTGCTCCTGCCGGCATCAACAGAGTCGACAAAAATGGATCATTGAGGTGCCAATATTTGTGCAGTCAAGATCCTGAACAGATCTGGATCTGAGAGGGGCGGGATAGTTCGTTGAGTTTTATCGGATAAGTTGAGTATGAGAGAGCTTTGATCGAGTTGCAATGATGAATTCAAAACAAACTTTTGGATCTCTTCTGAGACGTCACTCGTCAGCTTGAGTTTGAGTACAGAGAGCGAGTAATGCTCATGTCCGATTTCAAATGGAATTTTGACATGAATAATTTGCCCATCGGCGCGAACCAGTAAGAGGAGGACGTTTGTTACCTTTTGGAGGTCCGTATTGAGCACTCCCAAATGTAGGGTTCGGCTCGGTTGTGTGGCGAGGCGATGGAATGCTTCATCAATCTCGCTTTCACTGTATCCCGCGCTCAGCAGTTCCGAGTTGAGAGCTGATTTGCGCTGAGAATCACTCACAACTCCGTAGTTGGCCTCAAATATATTTGAAATCAGTTCATAAAGATCTTGGGTCTTAGAATCCAAGGGATCAAAAATAATGCGGTGACTCCCGTCTGGCCTCTCCAAAAACTTCACCAAAAACGGCGGATAATCGAGTGCGCGCACGATGACCCAGTTCGATGCCCCGGGTGTTGCGAGGACATCAACCACCACTTCATTGGAATAATGCACAACATAGCGTCTGTGGCCATTGAGATAACTAGGAGGGATGGCCGATGGATCAGTTCTTTGCTTTTTGGAGCGAGGAATCGCAATCTCATAAACAGGGATTGCTTCGGCACTAGTCTCACGGACTCGAACACGAATATTTTTGAGCACGCCCGTGAGGTTTTTTCGACTCGGGTAGGTCGCAAAAAGATCTGCTCCCCCGTAATATCGAATCTGAGTCGCATGGGACTCATCGAGATCCAGCAAGTACTGCACGCGCTGCCAATCCTTTTGCAGGTATCTTAAGGTATGGTAATTATAGTTTTCTGCGATGGGGGATGTCGCACGTTTTTCGGTCGCAAAGTTTATAATTTTGAGCTGAAGCAAAGCCGCTGCATAAAGATCATCAAATGAATTAAAGGCACGAGGGTATCGAACCTCCACACTACTTCTTTGCTTTCGACCTTTTCTGAAGTAGTTTTTGAGACTGATATAAGAGTCATGTGCTGTTAAAGAGTGCGGCATTATGTCTCTAAGTGATTTTATCGACGGGCGGATTCCTTTGGAGTGCGTGGGTTCCATTTTTGTCAAATTTTCAAAATCCGAAATCTCTCGAGGGATCGTAGGATTGTCGAGAGGACTCTCACTCGCGGAGAGCTGATGATACTCAGAAGACTCTCTCAAAAGAAACATCGTCGAGGGATGAACAATCGGAAACAGAGCAAAATCAGCTAAAATATCCGGACGAGCCAAAAACAAATCGAGGCGCCGATCTTTGAACCCCAAATGAATGTGCCCACCACCTCCTCCGTAGGTGGGACCGCGCGTTCCGGAGAATCCCAAAGCCTCAGCCCTCTCAAAAATATCTGACCAAATTGAGCCCAACTTATCGAGAGTGGTGGGAGCTTGATTGATCTCAATCGCTCCCGGCTCCGGATGCACGAGTAAAGTGCGGCCGTCCTCCGTCAATACTCGAAAGTGAAGGGAAGACGTGTTGGTTCTGATTCTCAAAGTCCCTGGTGAGTGAGTGTGAGAGAGCTCACTCTCCTGGCTTTGGTTACGCTCTGCCGTTATTGTTTTTGTGGGCAAAACATCAAAGAGTAGCTTGAGGATTTCACGTTGCGCGGCTTTAGAGATATTGGGGGAGGCTTTTGTGATCCATTCTTCAGTCGCCATTCGACCCTCGGCGTTGGCCTCTACCCGGAGGAGCGGTGGATGGTCCGTCCAAGGATTGATAAATACAGTATCCATTGTTTCGAGATGTCGATTCGTAAATGTGACTTCTGGTCCAATGAGGACTTCTCGAAGAATCCAATCCCAGGTGATGACTTCGGGAACTAAAAATTGCGACTTCTCTGGCTTTGCGGCGACAACTTTTTTGCAAAACAATGGAGGAGCTTCTGAAGCAAAGACTTTGCCCACCAATGACAGGATCACAACGCTCAATGCACGCCAGCCGCTCACGAGAGAAGAGGCCTACCGTGAGCGCTCAATTTTTGCAAATTGAGGAAGGTGGGAGAAGTGGCAACTCACTATTTATCGGAGCTCACCAGGGCTTCTATGAGGGGAAACAGCATCAATCCCGTCTCAAAATCGCCAGCATTTACGTATATTTTGGCAATCTTGATGTCTCGACGAAGTTCGGAGCCGTCCGCTTGCTTCTCATATCGAACTTCATCGGTCACATCGGGCTTTCGATTCTTTTCATAGAGTTCTGTCGAAAGTAGGTGTGCGATCTCAATGCGTAGCACATTCATTTTGTAGGTGCGATCTTTCATGGATGTGACAAGATCCGACATACGTTTGACGTACATGAGGGCTTCGACCGAGCCAAAATTAAACATTTTGGATTGATCAGAGAGTTTGCAAGCTTCTTCGAGCTCGCGCTCCACTCCAAACTCCAAAGTCACGCCCGAAGTTTTGAGCTGTGATTTGAGTTGATCGAGCCCATTAAACACAACAATGAACTTTTGTACTAGCGGATCGACATCCTCGGTGATGCCCAAGGCCTTGGCAAATGCGTCGTTTACTTTTCGCTTTTCTTTGGCCACGCCGCATTCAGTCGCTTTTTCTGTAATTTCTTGAATCATCTCTTCGCGAACTTTTCGCTCTTCCTTTGTCATTTTTCGATCAGGATAAACGTCCGCCTGTATCGAGGGAGCGAGAGTTAAAATCAGATTTAAGAGCAATGAAGATGTAGTCATAAATCTGTCGATAACAAACCCTCGAGATAAAATCTAGAGACTCACTGAGATTAATATTTGGAAATTCAGACTCTCATTTTGTGCGCGGAGAGTGTGCAGTCCTTCAAAAACTCTGAGGAAAGTGGAGACTTTTGTTGGAAAGTTGGTGGAGTCCAAGATCGCTCTTTGAATTTTGCTCACTAAAGTAATGTATAAAAATACATAAAATTAAAAAATAAGAATAAAAACAGATACTTAAAGCAGTTAATGCTCACTCATAATATGTGTTTTAGTCACGTGCATGATTTTAAGTCCTTTACTCTCTGCAAATTGTGCTGGCAGTGTGAATCTCTGTGAGGTGTGGATTGAAATTGTTTATTCAAAATATTTTGACGGCGATTTGTATTGGAATGCCTTATGTGCATGCGACTGAGAATGCAGCGCCATTGAGAGTCCGCGAAGTTCTTGAGGTGTGGATTGAGGATCAAGATGAATTCATGCCTGATAACTTTAGCCACATGGTCAGACTCTCACTAGAGAACCCCGGACAAATCGAAAGCCTTCGCGCGCTTGTGGTCCCCACCTACGATTGGAACTCCTATGTGTACAAAGTTTACCCTGCAAAAGAAGGCGACTATACGGCAGCAGAAGTTGCGATCGAGGAAGTCCGACCGGACGCAATTATCGCCGTAGTGCGAACCTGGTCTGTAGAGGGTTGGGGGAAGACAAAGGTGAGACTTCAGTATTTGTTTGGGCCCTTGCCAGATCAGGCAAATCTCTATCATCGAGTAAGCTCAGAAATGCACTTTCGAGTGGATGAAGAAGTGCCAACGAGCAGCGCTTACTTCAAAAATGTTTGCATCGACCCTCAACCCTTTGAGCCCTTTTTTGATCCTCGAGGGGTCGTGAAGGTGAGCCTTGAAAAGTGGTTGAAGTACAACGACGGTCAACCTCAGGCCGAAACATTCGTTGATGTGAAGCTCAATGATCAGGCGCCCGTACAGAAGCTCATTGATCAGCTTGAGTCGCAGGGAATGAGGCGATGGGTGCGTAAAGATGGATTTTGGATTGGGAAGGGATATCTCACCAGGGAGGAACTCAAGGATCTTGTCCTTGACCCTCTGGTGGTAGAGCTTGATGGAGCTTATTTTTTCTCCCCCTGAGTATTGCATCTCTATTAGACTAAGGGCGCATGTTGGTCCCTAGTCAAAAGTCAGACTCACATTGTAGCCAATCGCAGACGCTCGAAATTTCGCACGATCAAATTGCGCAAAATGAACGGCGCACTCTTTGGGTCGTGGCCCTGACGGCGACGATGATGGTGATCGAAGTCATTGCTGGATATTGGACGGGATCGATGGCGCTCTTGGCAGATGGCTATCATATGGCCTCTCATGCGGGAGCTCTCGGTATTTCGTATCTTGTTTATCAGTTGGCCAAATCACCCAAGGTCAAAAGCCATTTGACCTTTGGCACGGGCAAACTCTTGCCGCTCGGAGGCTACTCAAGTTGTGTTGGACTTGGAATCATCGCTCTCTGGATGGCATGTGAGAGTATTGTCCGACTTTTTTCGCCCGTTCAGATTGATTTTAGCGAAGCCATCGTGATTGCGGCGGTTGGTCTAGCGGTAAATGTTGCGAGTATATTTATTTTGGGAGGGAACCTCCGACATGAGGATCATGACCATGATCACGATGACGATCATGAGCATCCCGAGCATGTCCACGATCACAATCATCGCAGTGCTGTCCTCCATGTCATGGCAGACGCAATGACTTCGGTCACCGCGATCGTTGCTCTGGTGATTGGCAAGTATTGGGGGGCCACATGGCTTGATCCCGTCATGGGAGTGGTGGGGTCACTCGTGATTCTTCGTTGGGCGTTTCAGCTCGGTAAAGTCACTGCCAAAGAATTGCTGGATGTGCATACGGGGCATCACATTGAGGTGGTGCGCCAAAAGCTTTTGTCCGAAGGCATCGAGCTGATCGACTATCACTCTTGGAAAGTTGGACCGAGCAATCTCGCCGTGCAGCTGATCGTCAAAGCTCCAAAGACTCAGTCAGAGAGTTTTTATAAGGACATTCTTGCCGTCCACGAGCACAAACTGCACTTGGTTGTAGAGCATCAATAATCTTTTTATGGGCGATTGAACTTGATCGATTGAGAGTCAATCAGTCATTGGGTCGATCAAAGTGAGTGTCAAAGTGGGACACTTCTCAAAGTTTTAAATGCACTCAAAAATTTGCATGTCTAAGATTTATTAGACGAGGAAATGGGCATGTGAGGGGGGCGATGAGCCTGGCATCAGCATTGCTTAATTCAATCACTATGCATGGAATCAAACATCAGAAATTTTATTTGGGACTCCTAGTGCAGATTTTTTTAAACAGTGCGGTGGGTGCACAGCCAGCTCATGTGATTTGGAGAACCGGGGACCCTGCTGTCGAAGTTCCTCAGTACACGTTTAATGGATTCGTTCGAAACAATGCGAATCTTGGCATTGCGCCCCCGACCTTTGTGGGAGATTTCATCGTTGCCGGAGCTTCATTAAGAATGGGAACTTCGACGCCCGCGACAGATTTTGGGTTTTGGATGTCCGACTCAAATGGGCAATTACATCGCAAAGTCGCAAGGCTTGGTGAAGCTGCCCATGATGTTACGGGTGCGAGTTTTGCAACATCAATGAATGCGGCGGGCGGAGCAGGAGATGGTCGGATATTTTTTACTTCGGGTTTGGCGGGAGTCAGCCTGGGTGAGCAAATCAGTGGTCTTTGGGAGGCGGATTCTCAAAACACGAGGCTGATTGCCCTTCGGACAGAACCTGCAACAGGCACAAATCCGCAAGGGTATTTTCTAGGATTTCAAAAGGCGATGGGTTTGACGGGGGGGATGGGGACTGATTTGGCGATCTATTCGAGTGTTTCGAGTATGCCGGGGCAACCAGCCACATTGCCCATGACTTATGGCTGGTGGCAGCGCCGTGGCCAGGAATTTGAAATGAGCTCATGGAGTTACGGGACATTTGATTCGCTTCCAAACACATTTATTCGTGAGCAGTCATCTTATATGCATCCCTCGGGTGTGGGGGCCTATTGGGTTCGCGTTGATGGCTCAGGTGTCTCCACCATTCAGGTCAGTGATACAGTTTCGATCACGACGGATCGAGCTTTCATCAAAATCAATGGCGACGGTGAGCGTACTTTGATGGCACGTCAGGGAGATCAGGCCCCAGGATTCCCTGTGGGTGCGCTGTTTCGTAGTCTCAATTGGTCTACGACACTGACGCCCGCGATCAGCGAAAATGGACAAATCGTTTTGAGTGGGAGTGTTGCCGGTGGGAATACAACTCAATCGGATAATTCGGGCCTTTGGAGTTTTGAGGGAAGCGAGCTCCATCTTATGGTGAGAGCCAATGATCCCGCTCCTTTTTTGGGAGAAAATGTAAGGTTTGGAACTTTGTCGGGGCTTTCGGCTCATGCGGGCCAAATGACATTTTTAGAAAATGGTGACTTAATTTTTGTGACGGGCCTGCAGGGCTCAAAAGTCATATTGGTAAATTCAATGGCGATCGTAAAGAAGGCGGTTTCAGGCCAGTATTCTGTGATCGCGAGAGCCGGAACATCGTTACCCGCACTCCCCGAAGGAACTACCTTTCTTCGAACGGCTCTCGGATTAAAAGTTGTGGCAGCGGGAGATACATTTTATTTTACAGCTCGGATCGGGGGCTCCGGCGTCACGACAACGAATGACGACGTCCTTATAATGGTTGATTCCCACGGAATGAGGCTCGTTCTGCGCGAAGGGGACGTTGTTGGAGACTATTTGATTCGCTCCTTTGCAACAGATCCAAAAATTCAGATAAATTCTTTTGGTAATGCCATCATTGAAGTGAATGTTTCACCAGTCTCAGATCTCACAGGGAGTCAACGGCCTGCCATTGTGGGTCTGTCGAGAGCGGCCATCCCCAAAATCATTGTAGCATCCACTCATTCGCTCGAGCTATCAAGTGGCTCCCCAGCGATCGTCAGTGGCTACGGGCTGAGCGCAGAGCGAGCGTTGTCCGTGTCAGGAAAGGTTGTGGTCTCTGCTGCGTTCACCGGAAGCGCAAAAGATGAAGCCATCTTGGTTTTTGACTTGGAAGAAGAATCGCCTTTCATTTGTCGCGCTGATTTTAATTCGGACGGCATCATTGACCCTCAGGATATCAATGCATTCTTGGCGGCCTGGTTTGCAGAGTTGTCGAATTCGGATTTTGATCTGGATGGAATTCGAAGTGTTTCTGATATCTTTTCTTATCTCTCAGCGTACTTTGCCGGATGTGAGTAAGCGGTAAGAAGAGAATCTATTCAAAGCTCTGTTGAGGCATTTCAAAACCTCAGTTTACTGACAGAATAGGTCTCCCAATATTAACTTGGCCCCTAGAATCGAGCTCGATAGGGGTTGCTCATGTTGAGAATTTATCTGCCTTCTTGTTTTGGTTTTTTGCTCGCTTTTACTCACTTGAATTCTTTCAATCTTACCGCAGAGGATATCGGTGATTTTCCCAATATGGGATTTAGCTCTTTGATGACTGCCATCGACGAATGCAAATCATTCGATGAACTTGAAAAAATTTTGAAGGCAGATCCTCTTCAGATCAATCAGTCGAGTTTACTTGGAGTTCTACCTCTGCATTTTGCTGCGCGAAAACAGGGCTTAGATTTGATTCAATGGATGCGAGAAAAGGGAAGCGCAATTCGATCAAAAGATATGCGAGGCCAGCACTTGTTTCATCAAATGGTGTTTCAGGCTTCGTTTCCGATGGTGGATGCTGACTTTCTTTTGCATATTGTGCCTCCCGCTTTTTTTGAGATCGAATCTTGGTATGATGAAAATCGTCCGCTCGAAGATCGATTTAAGGTTGTGTTTAAGTATCTTTTGAACGCTGGATTTATTGATACGCAATCGAGTCTTCATTTTGATTCTCCAGACGAAATGGGACTGAGCCCTCTCATGATGGCCGCGGCTCTCGGGCATCTCGAACTCGTCAAATATTTAGTCGACCTCGGAGCTAATATCCATGCCTTGTCGCGAGGGGGTATGAATGCCCTGCTCTATGCGATCGAGTACCGGCATCCCCAAATTGTTGAATTTTTGATTTCTCGTGGAGCGGAATGGGATCAGGTCGATCAATTGAATGAGGGGCCCTATCATAAAGTCTTTAAGCAGAGTCTGTTAGATCGAGATTTTCGTGGGGAAGGTTCTCGTGACGAGATATTTTTTAAGCTTGCAGATCGAGCTGCCAATCCAACAATTCAGGATTTGAAGACAGGAATGAACGCTCTTCATCTCGTCTGCGCTCGGGGTGACTATCGTAAGGCGCGCTACTTGATTCAAAACCTAGGATCAAATCCACATCAGTTGACAAGCACGGTCGACAAAAAGAACTGCCTCAATTTTGCTATTGAAAATGGAAATCAAGAGCTCATCGACTATTTGATTCACTTGAAGCCGACGACCCATCATCAGCCCCATCCTGCGGGGCAGACCATGGAGAATTCTCCTCTCGTGGGAGCGATCAAGAAGGGTGATGTTCTCACAGCGATTAAGCTGATCGAAAGTGGAGTCGATCTGGAGCCGGAGAATTCTGGCCTATCGGTCTTGAACATGGCGGCCTCATACAATCGCTTTGAGTTGCTTCCCATACTCATCGAAGGAGGGGCAAACATCAATGCCATCAAGAGTGGAGGGGAGACTGCGCTTTCGACTTGTTTACGAGCGGGATCACAAGAATCCTTTGAAACTCTGTTGCAAATGGGCGCAAATCCCAATGTGTTTTGGAATCCAGAGCCTCCGCCTTTGATTCTTGCTTATCAGTATGGGTATGAATGGGCTTTTGATGAGCTTCTCAATCACGAGCGCGTTGACTTGAATGCGACGGACTCGGAAGGTCGAAATCTTGTGCATCTGATGGTGATTGCGCGAGATTCTGAATCTCTAAAAAAGTTGTTGGCGGCAGTCACAAACTCCTCTGGTCGATCTATGTCGTGGAATCAAAAGGACCAGAAAGGGATGACTCCTCTTCATCTCGCCGTTATGAACCAAGACTTGGAGACCGTGCATTTTTTGGGAGATCGCGGAGCAAGCCCTTGGACCAACAACCGAGAGGGCTTGAGCCCCCGAGAATTAGCGATCAAGACTGGTGCTCGAGATATTTTTGAATACCTGACATTACTCGAAAGCCGTGTTCAACCTTCATCGTATGAAGACTTTGAACACGCCCCTCAGTAATTTCAGCGCAGCCAGAGCATTAAGATTCTACCAGGGAGGAACAGGGCCAGGAGGTCGCTCGGTAGGAACCCGATCAACGCGTCCATCGTACCAATAGGCATTCATCTTGCCGTCGTAGTTGGGGGAGGGCTTTTTGGATTCGTGAAAGCCTCGGGCATCTTGAAACACTGGCATGCGATAATAGAGAGGTTTTGTCTGATCGCGTTCATAATTAATTCGAGAGTTGTGAGAGGAGTAGTAGTGAGGGGGGCTTCGACTGATCATCGAACTGAGACCGAAATAGATATAGGAATAGAAAAAGCTTTCGTTAGTCTCTGGACTCCATTGGCCCTGATCCGCTGGGCACTGAAAGGCTTTATAAATCCCTGGATCAATATCCATGGCTTCTCTCAGGTTGACGCTCGCATAGGATCCGCCAGGCTGATTATCAATCACATGAACGGGTAGCGATCGATAGGTGTCCTCATACATTTGAGTGGCTAAATGGATTTGATGGAGGTTTGAAAGGCACTTGACGTTTCTGGCTGACCCTCGGGCATGACCAAGAGAGGGAATCAGGATTCCTACTAAAATCGCGATGACCGAAGTTGTGACGAGAACTTCCATCAAAGTAAATCCCTTAGCCACTTTGTCTTTTACTGTTTCAAGGACAGAAATTTGAGCGATCGTCTGGCTGCAGGGGCGAGCGTCACTCGCCTGTGGCACCATCGTAATGGCGATCAAAAGTCCCAATGGACGACCCAATAAACAAACCTTAGTTAAAAATTCCCCTCTACCCATACACGAGAATTTCATAGGCAGGGGTGGGTAAGTGTCAACTGTTATGCAGTGCGTCAAATATTTCTTTAGTCGAGCAAGTTTTGGTTGATGATCCGAAATAGGATTTGCTAGGAGCGCCGCTTTGATAAAGTGGCAGTCATGCTGAGGACCATTTTGCTTTTATGTGTATCGAATTTATTTATGACCTATGCCTGGTACGGTCATCTCAAAGACCTTCGCGATAAGCCTCTTCTCATCGCAATTTTGGTGAGTTGGGGAATCGCCTTTTTTGAATATTGCTTTCAGGTTCCCGCCAATCGAATCGGAGCGGGGTTCATGAATTTGGCGCAGCTCAAAGTGACACAGGAAATTATCACGATGACAATTTTTGCAGGATTTGCAGTTTTTTATATGGGAGTCCCACTGACTAAAAATTATCTGTGGGCGAGCTTTTGTCTTCTCGGTGCGGCGTACTTTGTCTTCAAGGATTCTGCGGGTGTTTATTTCTAAAAAATCCAGCTTGGACCTAGTGTAAGCGCCATATC
>JACCDT011453227.1_pt1 | contig 15549 bp, 15 predicted proteins | sample 7446291 | NCBI WGS metagenome assembly JACCDT01 (sample SAMN15323446, study PRJNA562643) | freshwater metagenome | isolation source: river surface water | place: USA:Blue River Watershed | collected 2017-08-17 | reverse complement strand
CGCGAAATCCTTTTGCCTTTACCGACTTGCTGGAGAACGAAGGATTGCAACCACACCGTGTGAAAGAAGTCTGGATGATGGGTTTTGCGAATCCGGATCACTGGGTAGATATCACCGACACTTTTGATTTAAAGATGAAGGCGCTCCATGCACATGCATCACAAACTGCGCACAACAAGGAACTTGAAAATATGGTGCGCGAGTGGGGTCAACGTAACGCTGGAATTGGCGGCTTGCCTGAAGGTCGTATCGCTGAAGCCTTTAAGATCGTTAACACCAACTAATTAATTAACGAACTGTTACCGATTTAATCTCGATCGGCTGTACAGGTATTCCATCGCCTGCGTAGTAGGCGTTACCTGTTGATTGATCAACTTGGTATGCACCAACTTTTTCAATGCGCAGCAATAGCGGCAAGCCAGTTTTAATCTTTCCCCAGATTGTGTAGCTCGGAGGAAGTGTTGTGTCCTTATAAACCAAGAAGAATTGGCTGCCATTGGTGTTTGGGCCAGAGTTAGCCATGGCTACTGTTCCTGCTGGGTAGGTAAGAATCTTCTTAGTTGGGAGGTTCTCATCTTTGTAACCTTTCCAAGAACCAGGAGAACCATTTCCTTGTGCAGATGGATCTCCACATTGCAGAACATAAATACCTTCAGTTGTTAAACGATGGCAGTAAGTGCCATCGAAATACTTAGAACGGGCAAGCGTTGCCAAGTTGGTAACGGTTTGTGGAGCCGCTGGATCTAACGCGATGGTAATGACCCCGCAGTTGGTAGTAATCGTCATCGTCTTTGCAAGTTTCTTATCAACGCTAGTTGGCTGCTTGAGCGTTGCCGGCGCATGCGCCTTAGATGTTGGCTTAGCGCAACCCTTAACTGAAGTTGGGCGTTCAGCGGCTGAGGCTGAAATAGGCAACATAAAGACAACTAGCACTAAAGAAACAAACTTCTTCACGGTCACTCCCACTCTATAGTTCCTGGCGGTTTGGAGGTCACATCCAACACAACTCGATTTACTTCGCGGACTTCATTGGTAATTCGCGTCGAGATTTTCTCCAACGTATCGTACGGAACTCGCGACCAATCTGCAGTCATTGCATCTTCACTTGAAACCGGGCGCAAAACTATTGGATGCCCATAAGTACGGCCATCGCCTTGCACGCCAACGCTGCGCACATCAGCTAAGAGAACAACTGGACATTGCCAGATCTTGCGATCAAGTCCGGCTTCCTTTAACTCTTCGCGCGCGATTAAATCTGCATGGCGCAAAATCTCTAGGCGATCCTGAGTTACTTCACCGATGATGCGGATACCAAGACCTGGTCCTGGGAAAGGTTGGCGCCAAACTATTTCTTCAGGAAGGCCAAGTTCTAATCCAACTTGGCGGACTTCATCTTTAAACAATGTGCGAAGTGGTTCGACAAGTGTGAACTTCAAATCATCTGGAAGACCACCAACGTTGTGGTGTGACTTGATATTTGCAGTGCCAGTGCCGCCACCTGATTCAACGACATCTGGGTAGAGCGTGCCCTGCACTAAGAATTCAACATCTCCCCCGGCTGCGATATCGCGCGCTGCCTTTTCAAATGAACGAATGAATTCGCGACCAATGATTTTTCGCTTGGTCTCAGGATCGGTAACCCCGGCTAGTGCGCTTAAGAATTGATCGACCGCATCAACCACAACTAGATCAATGCCAGTTGCGGCAACGAAGTCACGTTGGACTTGTTCGGATTCGCCGCTGCGTAGCAAACCGTGATCTACGAATACACAAGTTAATTGCGCACCAACGGCGCGCTGCACAATTGCGGCTGCAACTGCTGAATCAACTCCACCTGAGAGTCCACATATGACGCGCTTGCCGCCGATGAGCGCTTTAGCTTTGGCGACTTCATTTTCTGCAATATTTCCAGTCGTCCAATTTGGTGTGCAGCCAGCAATATTGATTAACCAATTCTTTAGAATTGCCTGGCCATGTTCGGAGTGAAGAACTTCAGGGTGGAACTGAACGCCAGCTACTTTGCCGGTGGCATCTTCAAAGGCTGCAATCGGTGTATCTGCGGTTACTGCACAAATAGAAAAACCAGCAGGCGCTTGCGTAACTGCATCGCCGTGCGACATCCAAACGCTCTGTGATGCGGGAAGCGATGAAAAGATCTTAGAACTTACCTCCGCTTTAATTTCAGTACGGCCGAATTCAGATTTTCCTGTCTGGCTCACAACGCCACCAAGGGCCGCGGCCATTGCTTGGAACCCGTAGCAAATTCCGAATACTGGAATCCCGAGTTTAAGAATTTCCGGGTCGAACTTTGGAGCGTGATCTGCATAAACACTTGATGGTCCGCCGGATAGAACAATCGCTGATGGTGCTTTAGCGGTTACTTCTGCAGCGGTGATATGTGAAGGAACAATCTCTGAGAAAACGTTTGCTTCGCGAACGCGACGGGCAATCAGCTGCGCATATTGCGCACCAAAATCAACGACCAGTACGCCGTTCTGCGAATTACTCATTTACGCCCCGTGGATAATTACTTCTACGCGCTGGAATGACTTAACATCTGAATATCCAGAGGTAGCCATTGCGCGACGAAGTGCGCCAAAGAGGTTCATCGAGCCATCAGATGTGTGTGATGGACCGAGCAAGATTTCTTCAAGTGTGCCAACGGTGCCAACGTTTACGCGCTCACCGCGTGGCAGTTCTTGGTGATGTGCTTCAGATCCCCAGTGCCAACCAAGTCCAGGCGCCTGTGTTGCCTTAGCAAGTGGAGAACCCATCATCACTGCATCTGCGCCAACTGCAATAGCCTTTGCAATATCTCCTGAACGACCGACTGCACCATCTGCAATAACGTGGACATAGCGTCCACCGGATTCATCGAGGTATTCGCGACGCGCTGCAGCAACTTCAGCAACAGCAGACGCCATCGGAACTTCGATACCTAAAACTTTACGAGTTGTGTGTGCTGCACCGCCACCGAAACCAACTAGGACTCCAGCAGCGCCGGCGCGCATTAAGTGAAGTGCGCCAGTTGATGTAGCAACTCCACCAACGATCACTGGCACATCGAGTTCGTAGATAAATTTCTTAAGGTTGAGAACTGAATCATCATTGCCAACGTGTTCTGCAGAAACCGTGGTTCCGCGAATAACGAAGATATCTACGCCGGCATCGATAACTGCTTTGTGAAGTTCGGCGGTGCGTTGTGGTGAAAGTGAAGCAGCAACGGTAACCCCAGAATCGCGAATAGTTTTGATTCGCTCTTTGATTAACTCGGGGCGGATTGGTGCGCTGTAAATTTCTTGCATACGGCGGGTTGCATGCTTATCTGGCATCGATGCGATTTCACCAAGTGGAATTCGTGGATCGTCATAACGAGTCCAGAGCCCTTCTAGGTTTAAAACACCGAGTCCGCCGAGCTTTCCAATTTCAATCGCGGTTTCTGGAGATACAACAGAGTCCATCGGCGCTGCCAACATAGGGATTTCAAATTTATAAGCATCGATCTGCCACGCAGTTGAAACATCTTCTGGGTTGCGAGTACGGCGGCTTGGAACGATGGCGATATCGTCAAATGAATAAGCCTGGCGGGCGCGCTTTCCTGGTGCGATCTCGATATCCATAGCGGCCTTCCTTAGCTCTTCTTGCTGTAGTTAGGGGCATCAGCAACATGCAAGACATCGTGTGGATGGCTCTCTTGTAGCCCAGCTGCAGTAATTTGAATCAAGCGACCTTCGCGGCGCAAAGTTTCGATATCAGGTGCTCCGGCGTAACCCATTCCGCTGCGCAAGCCACCGACTAGTTGGTGCACAACGTCAGCAACTGGTCCGCGATAGGCAACCTTTCCTTCGATACCTTCGGGAACAAGTTTGTCTTCAGATAAAACATCGTCTTGCATATAACGATCTTTCGAATATGACTTTTGCTCACCGCGAGATTGCATCGCACCAAGCGAACCCATACCGCGATAGGCCTTGTACTTGCGGCCATCGATCTCAACAAGTTGTCCTGGAGATTCTTCACAACCAGCGAGAAGTGAACCAAGCATTACTGAATTAGCGCCAGCGACAATTGCTTTAACAATGTCACCTGAATATTGAAGACCACCATCTGCGATTAGTGGAATGCCAGCTTTGTTACATGCCTTGGCCGCTTCCATGATCGCAGTAATTTGTGGAACTCCAACGCCTGCAACAACGCGCGTTGTGCAGATAGATCCGGGACCAACGCCAACTTTGACTGCATCTGCACCGGCGTTGATCAAAGCCTGCGCACCTGCGCGAGTTGCTACGTTGCCACCAATGATTTGGATTGTTGAAGAAAACTTTTTAATTCTTTCGATCGCATCAAGTACTGCGCGGTGGTGGCCGTGGGCTGTATCAACTACAACAACATCTACGCCGGCTTCAATTAAAGCTTGGGCGCGCGCAAAGCCGTCATCGCCAACACCAACCGCGGCACCAGCCAACCCAACGTTCTTAACCAATTTAACGTGGGTAACTTGTTCTTCGATCGGCAGATTGCGGTGAATGATTCCGATGCCGCCGGCTTTAGCCATAGCGATCGCCATAGTTGATTCAGTGACGGTATCCATCGCAGATGAAACGACTGGAACTGCAAGTGAAATGTTTCGGGTTAACCAGGTTGCGGTACTTACTTCGCTAGGAACAACCTCTGAGGCATCTGGCAATAAGAGCACATCGTCGTAAGTCAGCCCGAGCATCGCGACTTTGTCGTTATCGCTGCTCATGGGCCCTCCGTACTGTGGTTGAGCGCCCTAGTCTAACTTGAGATTTAAGCCCCGATTGCCTGCTTGATTTCCTGGCAGGCCAGCGTTAAATCATCTGCAAAGGCCACATCTCCACACTCTTCACGATCCCAGCCTGGGCCACCGAGGATGAAACGAGGCGCAGGTCGAATTGCTGGAACATCGCGGAAGAACTTTGGATCTCCATTTTTTGAAAGTTGCGCCCAGAGAAAGACGGCGGGCGGTGCACTGCGTTCAACGACATTAGATAGCGCCTCAAGTGGGGTTCGCGCGCCCATGAAATTACATTCAATTCTTGATTCAGAGAGTGCTGCGTGTAGCGCATGGAGCGCCAAGCAGTGAAGTTCTTCTCCAACTGAAGCAAGTAATACTGGGCGGGCGTTAAGTGGTGTTTTTAACTGTTTAGAGCGTTCACGCAAAATGCCTGTGATGGTTTCAGAGAGTAAGTGCTCAACCTCTATGCCGGTGCCGGTTTCGGCCCAGGCATCGCCAACAACAATTAGCACCGGAACAATTACTTCCTGCCAACTGTCAATTACTCCATATTTTTCAATATCTTTTCGCAGTATCGCTTCGACAAAATTTCGATCTAACGAGTTTGCAGCTTTAACAATTGCGGTCACAACATCTTCGCGAACTTCAAAAGTCTTTAAAATCTTTTCTACTTTAACTTCACCTTTATGCGCTAACGCCTGCGCTGCCGCATCCGCTGGCGCCATACCTGCAGAAATCAGGCGGCGCATCAGAGTTAGTTTGGCGAGATCGCTGGCGCAGTACTTGCGGTGGTCCCCGGCTTCATGGCTCGAGGGGCCAAGGCCATAACGGCGAGCCCAGGTCCGTAGGGTCGCAGGTGCGACTCCTATGCGGCGGGCGACAGCGGCCACCGTCAAAAGCTCTTCCATGCGCTTATCGTGGCGTGTGTTGGGCAACCTCACCACTTGAAACTGGCTAAATTCTCAGGATTTAAGTGACGAAACGAACAACCTTTGAAGCGTTAGATACTTGAACAACCTATGGCGCGGTTGTATGGTTGGCCCACCGAACAAGCAAGGAGACCAAAATGGCTGAACTATCACGTCTACCGCTCCCGATCGCAGATCATTGGGAATGGCAGTACGAGGGCGCCTGTCGCGATCTACCTGCCGAGATGTTCTTCCATCCAGATGGAGAACGCGGACCACGTCGTCGCAATCGCGAGAACGCCGCCAAAGCTGTCTGTGCAACATGTCCGGTAATCAAGGCATGCCGCGCACACGCACTTGCAGTGCAAGAGCCTTACGGAATCTGGGGCGGTCTTTCAGAAGATGACCGCGCCGTTCTACTTGGCAAGGACGAAGCATCAATTTACGAAGCATCATAAGAAATTAAATAAAAATCCCCCGTACTCAGTGAGTACGGGGGATTTTTTAATTACCAAAGTAGTAATTAGTGGCTGTGCCCACCGGGACCATGTGAATGTCCATGTCCACCAGCTGCATCTTTAACTTCTTCTGCTGGACGCTCGTATACAACTGCTTCAGTTGTAATGAACATCGCTGCAATTGAAGCCGCGTTAGCAAGTGCTGAACGAGTCACCTTAACGGGATCGATAACGCCATCTTTTGCAAGATCGCCATAGACATCAGTTGCTGCGTTAAAGCCTTCATTGGCCTTAAGTGCGCGCACCTTTGAAACTACGACGTAGCCTTCAAGGCCAGCGTTTTCTGCAATCCAACGAAGTGGTTCATCGCAAGCCTTGCGGACTAAGCGAACGCCAACTGCCTTATCGCCAGTGAAACCGAGATCGCCTTCTAGGGCATCAGCTGCATGCACAAGTGCTGCGCCTCCACCGATAACGATTCCTTCTTCAACTGCTGCGCGAGTTGCAGAGATCGCATCTTCAAGACGGTGCTTCTTCTCTTTCAACTCAACTTCAGTATGTGCTCCAACCTTGATTACGCAGACGCCACCGGCGAGTTTTGCAACGCGCTCTTGTAGCTTTTCACGATCCCAATCAGAGTCGGTGTTAGCAATCTCGTTGCGGATCTCAGAGACGCGTGCAGCAACAACTGCCTTATCCCCTGCTCCATCAACGATGGTTGTTGCATCCTTAGTGATAACGATGCGACGAGCCTTACCGAGATCAGAAATGTTTACTTGATCAAGCTTCATGCCGACCTCAGCTGAGATCACAGTTCCGCCGGTCAAGATTGCGATGTCTTGCAACATCGCCTTGCGACGATCACCAAAGCCTGGCGCCTTAACAGCAGCTGAAGTAAATACTCCACGCATGCGGTTTACGACGAGAGTTGAAAGCGCTTCGCCTTCAACATCTTCCGCGATGATCAAGAGTGGCTTATTTGCTTGCGCAACCTTTTCAAGAACAGGTAGCAACTCTGCGAGCGCAGAGATCTTGTTGCCTGAGATAAGTACGAATGCATCCTCAAGGATTGCTTCCATACGATCTTGATCAGTTACGAAATATGGAGAGATGTAACCCTTATCGAATTGCATACCTTCAGTGAACTCGAGTTCGAGTGCTGTAGTTGATGCTTCTTCAACAGTGATTACGCCATCTTTGCCGACCTTGTCCATCGCTTCAGCGATTAGCTCGCCGATTGCACGGTCTTGGGCAGAGATAGTTGCAACGTCTGCAATCTGCGCCTTGTCCTTTACGACAGTTGCATTTTCAGCAAGTCGTGCAGAAACAGCAGCAACTGCGGCTTCGATACCCTGCTTTAGATCCATTGGCTGTGCGCCAGCGGCGAGGTTGCGAAGACCTTCCTTAACCATTGCTTGTGCAAGCACGGTTGCAGTTGTTGTTCCGTCACCGGCAACATCGTTGGTCTTTGTCGCAACTTCCTTTACGAGCTGTGCGCCCATATTTTCAGCTGGATCTGAAAGTTCGATTTCTTTAGCAATTGTCACACCGTCATTGGTAATCGTTGGTGCGCCAAATGACTTCGAGATAACCACGTTACGTCCCTTGGGACCAAGGGTTACCTTTACTGTGTCAGCGAGGATATTTACTCCGCGCTCCATTGCGCGACGAGCGTGCTCGTCGAATTCAAGAATTTTTCCCATTGTTACTTCTCGATTACAGCGAGAATGTCACGGGCTGAAAGTACGAGGTACTCCTCGTTGTTGTACTTAACTTCAGTTCCGCCGTACTTGCTGTAGAGAACAACGTCTCCGACCTTGACATCCATAGGAACGCGAACGCCGTCATCGAAACGACCAGGACCTACGGCAACAACTTTGCCTTCCTGTGGCTTCTCTTTTGCAGTGTCAGGGATAACAAGACCTGATGCTGTGGTTGTCTCAGCCTCTGAGGCCTTTACAACGATGCGATCTTCGAGTGGCTTAATGGCTACTGCCATGGTGGTGCTCCTTTTATCTAGTTGTTACGGATAAAACTTCCTCTTTGGGAGATCTGCGCGAATTAGCAGACTCGACCCTTGAGTGCTAACGCAACTCTAGGCGAGGCTATTCCCAACGGCAAATTAAGCCCTTAATTTGCAATGGGGCTGGCAAATTAAAGGCTGACGCGCTCCACTGGCAGGGCCGATTCAGCGTCAAAGGCTTGTGGGCCAGGTTGGCGGCCGGCCGAGACCATCAGTGATCCAAGGGCTGCCACCATCGCCCCGTTATCCGTGCAAAGAGCCGGGCTTGGAATCCGCAGACGGACGCCAGCCTTAGCGCAGCGTTCTTCTGCGACGGCGCGAAGTCGTGAATTCGCGGCCACCCCGCCGGCGATCACAAGTGAATCAATGCCCGTTGCTTTGCACGCGGCCAAAGATTTCTGCAGAAGCACATCAACGATGGATTCTTGGAAAGAAGCTGCAACGTCAGCCTTTGCATAATGTGGTGTGCTTTCGAGATAACGTGCAACGGCGGTTTTTAAACCAGAGAAGGAGAAATCGTAAGGACGCGTTGCCCAATCATTAGATGTTGTTAAGCCGCGTGGAAAATCTATTGCAGATGGAGATCCATCTTTAGCGGTGCGATCAATTGCCGGGCCTCCTGGAAAACCAAGTTGCATAACGCGCGCGATTTTATCGAAAGCCTCGCCAGCAGCATCATCCATAGTTGCGCCGAGTTTTGTAATTCTTGAGGTGATGTCATCTACTTGTAATAGTGAAGAGTGTCCGCCGCTAACCAAAAGTGCAATGGTCGGATCAGTTGGTTGATCGTGAGTTAAAAAGTCAACGCTAACGTGCGCAGCTAAATGGTTTACTCCATATAAAGGACGACCAAGTCCCATGGCTAAACCGCTAGCCGATGCCACGCCAACAAGTAGGGCGCCAACTAAACCAGGACCTGCGGTAACTGCGACGGCATCAATATCTTTAAGTGAAAGCTTGGCATCTTTAACAGCCTTCTCAATGCTCGGCAACATCGCCTCTAAATGCGCACGGCTAGCGATTTCAGGTACTACTCCCCCGAAACGGGCATGCTCTTCAACACTTGAAGCAATTACATTTGCAAGCAGGGTGCGACCACGGACAATGCCAATTGCAGTTTCATCGCAAGATGTCTCAATCCCTAAAACTATTGGCCCGCTCATGCGTCAAACTCCTTACGCATTACGAAGGCATCTAAACCTTGGCCGTAGTAATTCTTGCGAGTGGCAATCGTCTGGTAGCCCAACTTTTCATACAGCGCGATAGCGCCGCTGTTTTCAACGCCGACTTCGAGCATCATCGCTAAGGCCTGTTTGCTTTGTGACCAAGTCTCTAATTCCTTCATAAAGTGGGTAGCAATACCTTGGCGGGCATATTCGGGCAGTACTGCAACCGTTAAAACATCTGCCTCTACACCGGGTGCAACTACCAATACCGCCGCATAGCCAACGATCTGGTCTTCTTCATTTGTTGCCACCAAGAAGTGGCGAATAGTCGGAACGCCTTGGAAAGCTTCTTTGAATTGACCCGTAGTCCATGGCGAATCAGCGAAGAGCACGCGCTCCATAGAAACCAAGACAGGAAGATCGATTTGAATTGCGGGGCGATAACTGATCATGTGCGCTCCGCTGTTGGTACAGCATCAGGGCGACGCAGGTACATCGGCTCTGAAATATTCTGAGTTTTGCTTAGTTCGATCAACTTCTTCATATCCGGATACTGATCGAGAGTAAAACTTTCCACTTCAGCTGGTTTATTAACCGCTGGACCTGAAATGCGTTGCCCATATTTATAACTTGCCCAGTAAATCTCTTTACGGCGCGCATCAATTGCAACTGTGTACTCATCTTGATCGATCACTATCGCATCTAGTGAGCAGACTCCGATTACTGGAATATTGCGGGCAAGTGCAAATGTGTGAGCAAAAGTTATTCCAACGCGAAGACCGGTAAATGGGCCTGGCCCCATTCCGACAACGACTTGGTTCGGAACCGGGCAAACCTTTAACGCTTGCGAAACTAATTCGGTAATTGCTTTTCCATGGTCCATCGCGCCTTCATGGAAGCTTTCAAATAAAACTTTGCCGTCATCGACTATGGCGACGATAGTTCGAGAGGTTGCGGTGTCGATTGCTAACGAAATGGTCATAATTCAAAACCTGCCCATCGTGGGCCGATGGCGCGAATACTTACTTCTCGCTCTTCATCGCTGCGATCGATATCGATTTCTAAACGCTCATCAGATAAACGTGCGGATTCAGCCCCGCCCCATTCGATAACCGTCACAGCGCTTTCGCGAGGAGTATCAAGATCGAGATCATCTAAATAAAGTGCTGCGTTGCCACCTTCCAGTAATCGATAGGCATCAACATGAATTAGGGAAAGCGGGCCTTTATGGATGCGAGATATAACGAAGGTTGGCGAAGTAACTTCGTTGAATCCTAGGGCTGCGCCAATACCTTGAACTAGAACAGTTTTACCCGCGCCAAGTGGTCCATTTAGAAGAATCAAATCACCGGCTCGTAGCTGGGCTCCCAGTTTCTGGCCAAGCCCAAACATCTCTTGGGCAGTTGCGATCTTCACTTACGAAGGATAGTTGACGAAAGAAAATTGAAAATGCAAAAAGGCCCTGAGTTTCCTCAGGGCCTTTTTGCTATTAACGCTTATCCGAAGTTGTACTTCAGATCAGTTGGACGATAATCGAGATCATCGTTTAGGTAAGGAACCTTCTTGGCGATGTATTGAACGTACTTGCCTGTTGGGATCTTTCCTGATTTAGCAGCGACAGCCAACATACGAACCCAGGCCATTGTCTGAGCCTTAGAGAATGTTTGGTGTCCGACGCCAGATGCCGCAGGAGCTGCAGTTAGATCAGGCAAGCCTGCTGCCGTGAACTTTGTGTAGGTCTCTGGAGTCATCGCATAGAGAGCAAGCGTGTTCCAAACTGGCTTCTTGCCAGTCTTATTTGCTTCCCACTTTGCTAGTGCTGCCTCGTAAGCTGCGCGCTTCTTATCTACATAGCGAGCAGAGTTACCAGCAAATACCAAACGATCTGCTTCATTTGAAAGTGTGATCGTAGGAATTGTTGAGGTGAAGGTTGACTTATCGAGAGCCTTGAACTTGGCAATCGCATCAGCATTACCTGTAACGCGTGGGGCTGCTGCGAGAACACCCATCATTGCAGTGATTGCTTCGTCACCTGAAAGTCCGAGGTTGTAACGACCAGCATCGCCCTCATCGAGCAATGATGCCCAATCAGTCTTTGTATTGTCGTAGAAGCCAGGACCTGTGATTTCTGAGATTGACTGACCGGCAAGTGTGCCAGTTGCAATCGCTTCACCCATATTTTCAAGAATTGCAACTGTTGCGTTGATGCTGTGTTCAGCAATAACTGCGTTAGTTGAAATTCCATCCATGTGTGCGCTCTTTGTTGGAACTCCAGTTAGAAGACCAGTTAGAAGTAGCGCTGAACGTTGTGGAATTGGTGATCCCTTTAGCGCTGCTGGATGTTCAAGTCCAGGTGCGCCAAGGTTCTTACTCCAAGCGGTCAATAGCGCTCCAACTTTTCCAAGTTCAGCTGCTGCTGCCATATGGCCTGGAAGACCCTTTACGCCCATCGCTGCGCAACCCTTAATGGTTGGGTCAGCGAAGACGCTAAAGATGTAGAAGATGTCGCATGCAGATTGCAATGAATCAGCAATTGAAGGAGTTGTTCCAGCCATGATGCCAAGGGCATCTGCGTAGGTTGGATACTTCTCAACAAATGGAGTCACGATTGATCCAGCTTGTGATGAACCGTAGACAACCTTGTACTGGATACGTGTTCCGTACTTAGCCATTGCAGTGTCAATAACTTCCTTGAGCATTTCAATGCGGAAGGTGTTGTTCCAACCACGCAAGCCCTTGACTGTGCCGTCATATGCTGCAACACCGTAACCGGCGCGCATCATCTCTTTTGTGACATCAGTGTTATTGGTCTGGTTTCCAGGTGTGATTTCCTCGATGCCCTTAGGGACAGCTACTAAACCTGGAATTGGATAAGTTGAACGGAAACCATGCTCCCAGAAGAACATTGTTCCGCCGAAGTTTGTTGGCACCTTAAATACATAGCCAGCGCCATTTGCAAGTGTTCCGGTACATGTCTCTACGCCTGCTGCAGTTGCGCAGACAGGAGCAGCAGATGCCGAAGGTGTAATCGCAACGCTAAGTGTTAGTGCAAGCGTTGCTGCACCAAGAGCTGCGATTGATTTACGCATTGTTAGTGATTTCATGAGATTAACCAACCTTTGGTAGGGCATCGGCTGCAATTGCAGGACGTGTGTACTTGAGTTCAGTTACAGCGCCCTTTGCAGAGTCTGTTGTCCAAACTTTACGAGTTGAATCAATTGGCTTAAGCACTGTTGCAGCATCGTACTTACCGATCCAGAAACCAGTGAAAGCTTCGTGGGTCTTGGTGCTGTAGCCAAGGGGTGAAAGTGCAGCGCTAGAAAGCTTTGCTGCATTTGATTCGATGTACTTGATGATTCCTGGACGTGTTAGATCTTTACCAGCGCCAAGAAGAGCAGAAGTTGTTAGGTAACCAATGTTCATTCCTTGAAGAATGTTGTTATCCCAACGCTTATCTGGACCCTTGTTGAAGTCATCATTGATCTTCTTAAATGCCTTAACGAACTCGTCATCTGCTTCACCTGGTGATGGAGCGTGTGATGCTGAGATGGTTCCGGCTAGAAGGCCAGCTGATACTGCCGCTGGAATTCCGCGAGCGCCAAGAATTGTCTGGAATGTTGTTGCATCTGCACCAACTGAGATAACAATCCACTGTGCTGGCTTGTAGCCAATCTTGTTAGCAGATGCCACTGCAGCAGCGAACGCTGAAGCAACTGCGCCAACGACAACAACATCTACGTTGTTATCTTTGAGCTGCTGCATCTGTGCATCAAGGCCTGAACCCTGAGTACCAGCGATAAATGTTGCTGCGGTCTTTCTTGGAGTAAATGTCACTCCAGCTGTTGCAAGACCTTCAACAGTGTTACGGCCGAAGTCATCAGTCTGATAAACGATACCGACTGTGTTCTTAGCAAAGTTTTCCTTGATGTGCTTTCCAAGGATCTTGGCTTCAACGATGTAAGTACCGAGGCCACCGAAAGTGGTTGGGTACTTCTTTGGATCGGTGTAGAAGCCGCTGTATCCGCTGTTTACGAATAGATCTGGAATTCCACGACGGTTAATATCTTTGATAACAGAGATATGTGTCTGGGTTCCGATGCTACCGACCATCGCAAAGACCTTATCTTTATTGATAAGAGCTGATGCAGTCGAAACAGTTAAGCCTGCCTTGTATGTGTCGTCTTTAGTGACCAAAGTTATTTTGCGTCCGTAAACGCCGCCCTTGGAATTTACATAATCAAAGTAGGCGCGCATCGCGTCATCTACCTTGTTATAGCCAGGGCTTGCTGGACCGGTTTGAGGTAATTGCATACCCAAAACAATTTCAGTGGCTGAAACACCAGGAGTACTAGCTCCTTGCGCTGGAACTGCAGATAGCGCTAACGCGCCAGCAAGTACGACAGCGGCAGTTGAAATGAAACTGCGCGGTGATCTAGACAGAGATGCACGATTTCTCACTACATTCACTCTTTCTCTAATCAATGAACGCAATGGAGAAACGAGGTATCTCCATTGCCGTCAACCCTGAACTGGGTTTAACGGCTTCACTTTAACCGAATGTGAACGTAAAGTGAATGAGAGGCGGCAAAACGCCGAAGGCGAAAGGGTGATCTCCAGCCCAAAAACCTTGCTTTATAACAATTATTTATGCTTGTGTTTATGGAGGTGGGTGCCTGCGACCCCGGCAGGATTAATCACCACGGTCAGAATCAATAAGAGGCTCGAAACCAGAGCGGGTAAGAAGTTAGAGACTTGTTCGCTTAGCTCGAATGAGTGAAGTACTGCATCGATCCAATCAGGCAGGAAGACAACGATCACTGTTCCGATAAATGCACCGAAGATACTGCGAATACCGCCAAGAACTGCAGCCGTAAGAAGCAATAGAGAAAGTGAAACTGGGTAAACGCTGGGACCGACCAAACCGCGCAGCCCATAAAGCGCACCGGATAGCCCAGCGAAAGTTGCCGAAACTACGAAGACAAATATTTTTTGTCGAGAAAAATTAACTCCACTTAACGAGGCTGCCGTTTCGTGATCTCTGATTGCTCGCCACATGCGACCTGTGCGAGAGAGCAGAATATTTGATGCGAAGAAGAGCGCAATTGCTGCGAAAGGAAGTGCAACATAGAGCTGCCATTCTTCGTAGCTTGGCTCGCCGAATAAATTTGTAAACCAAACAGGTGGATAGCCAACATCTACCGGAAGGCCTTCGTCACCTTTAAGTACTGACATAAAGCGGTTTGCTAAAGTTGGAATCGCTAGAGCGATAACGAGAGTTGTGCCTGCAAGATACGGTCCAGATAAGCGCGCTGCTGAAATTCCCAAGAGAAGTCCAGCCAGTGCAGATCCCACCATCGCCAGAGGAATTGCGACCCAGAGCGAATAACCCTGATTGGTCATCAGTAGCGCCATGCAATATCCACCCACCGCCATCAACGCGCCTTGGCCAAGTGAGAGCTGGCCTGAGATACCGGTTAAAAGAGTTACGGAAAGAACTCCAATAAAGAGGATTAGAACTAAAGCAAGCTGGGCTTGGTTATATGGCTCAAATGTTGAGCCAGCAAGCAGAATCAAAATGACGAAGAAGATTGTGCGGCGCAAACTCTTGCGTGCGATTGAATGATTCTTGGCTTTAGACACGGCGCGCATCCTTTGCTCCCAAAATTCCACGAGGGCGAATGATCAAAACCAGAATCAATACCGCCAAGATCGCCAAGAAGACATCTTCTGGTGAGCCATAGAAACTCACAAAAGAGATAACCATTCCGACAAGGAATCCGCCGATTACTGCGCCGGCTGGGCTATCTAGTCCGCCGACAACTGCTGCGGTAAAGCCGATGATTAAAACTAAATCCAAAGTATTTGGAGAAAGGTTAGAAGTCGGCGTAATCAAAAGCCCAGCAAGTGAAGATGCCGCACCTGAAAATGCCCAGCTAAGTGAGCGAGTGAAGTTAGTTCTAATTCCGCTCAGTCGCGCGACCTCTGAATTAAGAGCGGTGGCGCGCATCGCAAGTCCTACGCCTGTCTTCTTAAAAAATAGCGTTGTTAGCGCCAAGGTTGTAAGGACGACGGTAATGACAAATACATCGAATGAGGTAAATGGCATCACATTGCCGGCAACGGTGAAACCTTCTTGGGCGTAAGGGGCTGGAAAGCCGCGTTCTTCAGCGGCCCAAATGATCCCTGCTAGCGCTTGCAGAACTCCCAAAATTCCAAGGGATGCAATTACTGGAAT
>JACCDT010482682.1_pt1 | contig 15555 bp, 15 predicted proteins | sample 7446291 | NCBI WGS metagenome assembly JACCDT01 (sample SAMN15323446, study PRJNA562643) | freshwater metagenome | isolation source: river surface water | place: USA:Blue River Watershed | collected 2017-08-17 | reverse complement strand
GTCGATCCGGTCGTCGTGGGTATCTACTCAGCCGACGGAGAACGTGACCCGGATGATCCCGCCTATTTCGTCATCCGTATCGATCAACCGTTGGATAGCGACCTGATTGTTAGCCTCTCGACGGGTGCCAGCGTCACCATCCCAGCCGGGTCCACCGAACAGGCCTATACCTATGAGGACCCACCGCTCGGCGATACGACCGTCTCTATCGAGAGCGCTCTCGTGACGGGAAAAACCTTCGAGAGCCTGACCGTCTCGCCAGACAGCGCCACCGTTACAGATCCGCCGCCGGTTGACGAGCATTTTCCGACATTGGAACAGAATATCTCTCACATCACGGTCTACTTCTCGGCGGCTGCCGGCTCGGGCTTGGAGTCGAGCGATACGCAGGGAGGCAGTTCGACGGGTGGGCAAAACGGATCCGACGGTCTCTACACCGTGAAGATCGATTGGCTACCCAATGATCCGACTACACGGGACCTCGATGATCAATGGGGTGATATCTACGCCCGTTTGCTCGAACTCAATCCCGCACTCTCCGGCAAGGAAGTGCTTGGCGTCGCGATCAAAGCGGGTAACAACGAGTCCTTCTATGCGTTGGATGGCGATACGGATGCCGATCCGATACCGCAGCGCTATGTCGATGGCACCGCGGTGAATACTTTGGTACTCAACAGCGGCGTCGATACCGTCTACACGAGCGACACCAACGCTGATGAAAAGAACGACTTCTTCCAACCCGCGGGGATGTACGCAACATCCGGCAACACGCAGGGTTTGGGTGAATCGCTGTTCTAACGTCGGTGACGATGGTGATTGGAAATCGTGGCGTTCTGGCCGACGCTATCGGCAGCCTACGACATGGATTGGTGGCACTCGGCACTTTCAGTTTTTGCATCAACTTGATGCTTCTGATGCCAGCCATCTACATGCTGCAGGTTTACGATCGAGTACTGACCAGCCGCAACGAGGGAACCCTACTGGCATTGTCGGCTCTGCTGGTAGGGCTTCTCGCAATCGAATCAACTCTAGACTGGATAAGAGCTCGCCTGCTCGGCAAGATCGGGCAAGAGCTCGAAAAAAGTCTCGAAAAGCCCATTTTCGACGCGGCGTTCAAAAAAAGCCTGTCGGGTGATCTCAGCGCTCCGAAAGAAGCGCTGAACGATCTCGGAAAGCTTCGAGAATTCGTATCTGGGAAAGGCCTTCTCGCTATTTTTGATGCCCCCTGGTCTCCTATTTTCCTGGTGGCCATTTTTCTACTGAATGGAACTCTTGGCGTTTTTGCGATGGGATCAATGCTCCTTCTGATCGCGCTCGCTTGGTACAACCAATTCAGCACACGTGGAGCCTTAGCCGATTCCGGAAAACTCGCCTCCCTATCACAAGACGAGGTAACGGCTCGCCTTCGCAACTTCGAGGTGATTGCGGCTCTTGGCATGCTTGGCCATCTCCGCGAACGATGGCAACAACATCAAGCTCGTCTTCGCGAAATTTCGAGCTCACTCGGCAATCAAGCTGCACTCTTGGGGAGCTTGAGTCGATACGCAAGACTCGTGCTGCAATCGGGCATACTTGGAGTCGGCGCTTGGCTGGTTTTGCGCGAAGAGATGACGCCGGGCGGAATGATCGCCGCCTCGATCTTGCTCGGGCGAAGTCTCTCTCCTTTCGACTTACTGATTTCTCACTGGAGCACGATCGCCAAGGCAAAAGAAGGATTCGACCGCTTAACCCATTTGCTGGCAGATTGGCTGCCGGCAACATCACACGTGGTGCTTCCGCGCCCTGCGGGACGAGTGACCGTCGAAGGCCTGACCGTCGCCCCACCCGGACAACGCTCCCCCACCCTGCGCAATATCTCGTTCGAGGTTGCGCCCGGGACGTTGGTTGGAATCGTCGGCGCCAGCGGGTCTGGAAAGTCGACTCTCGGTCGCGCGCTCCTCGGTATTTGGAATCCGATTGCAGGATCCGTTCGTATCGATGGCGCGGCCATCCATCAGCTAGACCGTGAAGACATCGGTCCCTGGCTTGGCTATCTACCCCAGGATGTCGAGCTGTTCGACGGGACTATCGCCGAGAACATCTGTCGCCACACCGCCATCGACTCTTCGAGGATTATCGACGCCGCAAAGAAGGCCGGAATCCACGATCTGATTTTGCGTCTCCCGAAAGGATACGAAACCCGCATCGGCCAAGGCGGCATCACGATATCCGGAGGCCAAAGGCAGCGAGTCGCGCTCGCACGCGCACTTTTCGGTAATCCGTCAGTTTTGGTTCTCGATGAACCCAATGCAAATCTGGATGAGGCTGGCGATCAAGCCCTCTTTGCCGCATTGCGCACGATGAGGGAAGCGCAAAGAACCGTCTTCGTCATCTCGCACCGTCTAAACGTCTTGCAACTCGTAGATCAGATCATCGTGTTGGAATCGGGTGAGCTCAAATTATTTGCACCGCGTCGAGAGGTTCTGCAAGCAACTCGCAAAGCGCAGGGCACACCCGAAGTCGACGTCGCCTGATACGTGGAAAACGTCATGGAAAGTGAAATTCGAACGGGTTGGTATGTCGTGTTCGTGGGTCTAGGTGGCTTTCTAGCATGGGCCTCGCTAGCGCCTCTCGATCAAAGCATACCTGCTGCCGGCGTCATTGCGAGCGAAGCCAGCCGCAAGCAAGTTTCGCATGCGCTTGGCGGCATCGTCGGGCAGATTCATGTCAAAGACGGGCAGCGCGTCAAAAAAGGCCAAGTTCTCGTTCGCCTCGACGAAGCGCAATCGCTCGCGACCTTGAAAGCGGCTCAATCACAATGGTGGGCCGCGTTGGCGGTTGAATCGCGCCTGCTAGCAGAACTCGCGAATGCGGATCGCCTAGAGACGCCCTCCGTGCTTCGCGAGCACGAATCAAGTCCGGATGTCGCATCGATCCTGAAAACCCAAACTAACGTGTTGCGTGCTCGTAGAGCCGCTGCCGCGGGCGAAATCCGGTTGATACGACAGTCGAAAAATGGCCTTGAAACCCAACTTCATGCCCTACAGAAACTGAAAACCAGTCGGGAACACCAGGTTGCACTCTTCGATGAACAGTTGGCATCGGCACGCAGCCTGCACTCCCAAGGATACCTTTCGCGTAATCAGACTCTGGACGTCGAACGACAGTTATCGGAAGTGCACAGCCGACAAAGCGAAGATCTGTCGAACATCAATGCGATTCAAGCCAGACTATCCGAACTGGCACTCCGCGAATCGCAGTATTTCATCGATCAGCGACGCGAGATCGAAGCAGAACTCGCCGAGGTCCGCCGTGATCTCGCAGCGCTAGGCGAGCGAGTGACAGCCCTCAACGACAGTCACGAGCGACTGACGATACGCGCACCGGCGTCCGGCACCATCGTCGGTCTTACGGTCGCAACGGTGGGCGGCGTCCTCAAAGCCGGCGACCGAGTTCTGGATATCGTCCCCGAAGGCGACGACATGATCGTCGAAGCGAAGTTAGAGCCTCGATACGTCGATCGCATTCATGCAGGACTCTCAGCTGAGCTGCGATTCGACGGCTATCAAAATGCCTTCCAGCAGACCCTCGTCTCGGGCAATGTCGAAGTGGTATCCGCCGATGCGGTTCACGATGAGCGCACCGGCGTACCTTATTTCAAGATCAGAATCACCATCCCTCCTTCGGAAAGACAAGCCCTCTCATCGATGAAGTTGCAGCCTGGAATGCCTTGCACCGTCCTAGTCAAAACTGGGGAACACTCTCTACTGAGCTACCTGGCGCAGCCTCTTCTGCGGCGCTTCAATGGCGCACTTGGTGAAGCCTGACCCATCTCACACGCCAACCACTCGTAAATCGCGCTCGACGCCTCTCGGTCGATCGACCCGAACATCCTCTACGTTCGCCTGATCTCCCTGATCGCACTCGCAGGAAAAGCCCCTCAACGCGACGATGTCTAGAATTTCCACTCGACCCCTCGAGGTTTTGAGTACTCCCGCTTGAGTCAACCGTGCCAACATCTCGGTGACCGCCTCGCGACGGACACCTAGAAAATGGGCCAACTCCTCGTGCGTCAACCCGAAACAGTTGAGCCTAGATACGTAGTTCAGGTTGAGGATCCACCGCGCCAAGCGACGTTGCAAAGGGTGCCGCAAGTTGCAGGCATTCGTCACGCCGAGCGAGTGGGACATGCGAACAAACTGATCATGCACGACACATCGCACCTCCGGAGAGCGACTCAACGCTGCAGCGAATACATCGCTACGTAGCCGTATTGCGTATCCCGAGAGGATCACACGCGGAACGCCAGGCAGATTCAAATCGATCAAGTTTCGCGCACCGATTGCATCCCGGTACCCGAGAAGACCGATATGTGACGTGAATCCATCGGCCATCGACATCTCGAGCGAGTAAACACAGGTGACGGGGAAGTAGATGAAATCAACTCGATTCATCAACGCCTTATCGCCACCCCCTCGCGCGATTTGCACGAGCTCCGCGTGCGGATCGAACTTATCGAGGATCGTCGCTGGGAGTTGTCGGAGAAACTCATTTTGGGTCATCACTGGTTTCATCGTTGCCCCTCCTTGAACAAGTGATGAGTGAGGAGTGTCAACCCTTTGACGACCAACGTCACGCAAAATATTTTTTATTTTGTTTGGTAGCGCGCACGGCGCTAAACCTAAACCCGATGTCAGACGAATTGGACACACCTAAGTCAAGGTCTTCTACGTTTTTGCAAATCCATGTTTTTTTGACTTGGTTTTTTTATAACTTAGCGAATCACGGATCCATTGCAGTGACGAATGTGATCGGGCGCACATGGCACATATAGACCCTGACAATGCTCCGCAAAGTAAATATGCATTTTTGTGCGGTAGTAGACTGACGGGTAGCGATCTTTGACGTAACTTTTCCTCCATCGACCTGAGATCACTTGGAGCCTTTCCTCCAGCAGAGCAGTCGATCGCAGGATGGCACGGCCCCCGACAGGTCGATGTCGAGGCGAAGAGAGGTTCGCCGAGACGATGTCCGAATAGGACAAGCTCCATCCAGCGTCCGCGCCAAAGAGGCACGGAGAAGCGGCTCGGCCTTTTCCAAACACGGAGGGTCGAGCTGCTTTTTGCCTAACCCCCCCCTAGTGGCTTGTTTTCTCCAGCCACCAGCTTGGGCCGGACCCCGAACGGGATCCGGCCCTTTTTATTTACTTGATATCGAGACTGTGAAGCCCAGATCGCAACTTTTTGGGCAAGATCAGCGACAGCACGCCATTCTCATAAGACGCTTGCGCCTTTTTCGGGTCGATATCGTGCGCGAGCGACATACTCCGTGAAATCGAGCCGAAATTGCGTTCGGAAAAAATCCAGCGGCCACCATTTTTTCGATCGACCTGACTCTGCTTCTCGGCCGATATCGCCACGTAATTCTCATCTAGATCAATTTTCAACTCGTCTTTTTTGGCACCAGGGATCTCCGCCTGTATCGAGTATTTGTCGTCGTCTTCGAGCACATCTAGCCGCATTTCCGGCGTCGCCGAGTCGAAGGCAAATGGCCGCCGCATGAAGCCGCGAACGACATCTTCGATATCGTTGATCTGATCGTGCAATGACAGTTTTTTCATCTCCTGCTCCTCATTTCTAATCGGGATCATATCTTCCCAATCGAAGTATTCGAATAACCGACACTGATATCGGTTCTTTCCAGCACCAAACAAAACTCCGACTTCGTGCGTCTTCGCGCAAGAGCGCCTGACCCTTCGCACTTACATTTCGCTTGTCGAAGTGATCGCTTCGACTGTGATTGAAAACTAGATAGGAGAATCCAATGAAAAACTTTCTGAAGGCCTTCATTCGTGACGAGCGCGGACTCGCAGCAGTGGAGTACGCGATCGTCGCTGGCGTCGTCGTGGCGGGCTTGGTCGGCGTATTTGAGTTGATCGGAATCGAAGCGACGGAACGATTGACTGAGCTTAAAGACGCGCTCGTCTAATACGTAATTAGCCGTAACTGACGTCCGAGCGGTGTCCTCCCTCCCCATCGCTCGGGCGTCACCGCAGATCCAAATGACAACGATCCCGATCATGCAGCTGACGATTCTGATTCCGGCCGTGGTGCTAGCCGCCGCCCTCGATTGGAAATCCCGCCGTATTCCGAATCCACTGACCGTCATCGTCGCCGTCTCAGGCCTGGTATTTCTGGCGGTTGAGAGCTCGGCTTCGGCGGCAGTCGCAGGATTGGGCCAAGGGACACTCGTTGGGCTGGCATGTATGCCTCTATATCTGCTGCGTGGAATGAGCGCGGGCGACGTCAAGCTGATTTCGGCCACGTCTATTTGGTGGACGAGTACGCAACTATTAACGGCGTTAGTCGCCACTGCGTTGGCGGGCGCGATCCTCGCCACGATTTACGTTTGCGCAGTACGCGGAACGACGCACGTTCCCTACGCGATTGCCATCGCCGCGTCGACGGTAGGCACTACGTTCTCTGCATGAGGATTACATGAACTACGAAACACGGAAAAATGTTTGGCTGATTTTGATCGCTTTGGTTTTTGCAGCGCTTGCAGCATGGCTTGCGACGCGGTGGATGCAATCACGCATCGATCTTGCCGATAGCGGAAAAGCTACGCTGTCGAATGTCGTCATCGCTGCCCGGGACATCCCTCTTGGAAAGAGAATTGAAGTCGGCGACTTGAAAGTCGTTCGAGGCACCGCGGCCACCATCCCTGCCGATGCGTTCAAAACCACGAGCAGCATCGTTGGGAAGGTTTCCAAATCGCCGCTGCTAGAGGGGGAAATCCTCATTGACCGACGTCTATCGAGGTACATGGGCGGAAGCGCCCTCGCCGCAGTTCTATCGCCTGGGATGCGGGCCGTCACCGTTCGAGTCGATGACGTGATCGGGGTGGGTGGTTTCGTGCTACCGGAGAATCGGGTTGATGTCGTTGCGGCATTCCAAGAGGGCAATGCGTCAAGAGCGGAGACCATTCTTCGCGACATCCGAGTTCTTGCAGTCGATCAGCGCTCCGATCCCGGCACAAACGAACCGTTACTCGTTCGAGCGGTAACGCTTGAGGTTACGCCCGAAGGCGCCGAGCGAATCGCGGCGGCGGGACAACGTGGACGAATCCAGCTCACCTTGCTCAATCCGATTTCGGCGCAGAGAGAGGGACGCACGGACGAGTCGACGAGCACCGAGGTTGCCGCTCGCGCTCCCCAGCTGATCGAAGCGGGTGTTTTCACGATCAAGGCGCCGCGAATCGAGAGAGCGAATGCATCGCAGCCGCAAGTCACATTGATTCGCGGCAATCAAGTGATCACACGCAAGTCGGAATAGGAAACCAACATGTATCGAGTGTTTTATTTATTTTTGTTGCTGACGCTAGGTTCGCTGGCTCATACAGCGGATCTCGAGCCGAGCAGTCGAAAAATCACCTTGCCGGTGTTTCAATCACACACGGTTACGCTGCCCAAGGCAGCGAAGCGAGTATCCGTCGCCGATCCGGATATTGCCGATGTCATCGTGTTGAGCCCAACCGAGTACTACCTGCTCGGGCGCGACGTCGGCGTTACCAACCTCATAGTGTGGGATCGAGACGGCCGCGCGAAGTCATCGTTCGAGGTGGAAGTCACCCATGATCTCGAGGGACTTAAAGGACGCCTGTTTCGGCTGATTCCGGGTAACAACATCGAGGTCACCTCGGCACAGAAGTCGATTGTTCTTTCGGGTCGGGTTCCGAGCGCAAGCGCCCTGAATACAGCGTTGCGGCTGGCAGAGAGCTACCTCGCACGAGTGGATAACACCCGACGAAGTCGTGATACCGGCTCGGATAAGTCCTCCGCGCAACGCAACACAGATCGCGCCACGGGCGAGGTCATCAACCTCTTGGAGGTCGCGGGAGCGCAGCAAGTGATGGTGGAAGTACGCGTTGCCGAGGTGGCGCGATCAGAACTGAAGCGACTCAATGCCCGTTTCAATGCATTCGGCATTCGCGGTAATTGGAGCGGCGGTGGCGTCAACGGCGGCGCTTCGTTTCCCGATGCGACCTTCGGCGCCTCCGGCCTTCGCATTCCGTCAGTCAACTCCGGAGCGAGCTCGGTGCTGGCACCGGCTCTGGATGAATTCGCACCAAACGACCTCGTGATTTCCAATCAGGGAATTTTCACGAGCTATCTCTCGGACAGTTTCGCGTTCAACCTGGCTCTCGATGCGGCGAAGGATCAGGGCCTTGCCAAGATATTGGCAGAGCCGACACTGACGACACTGACCGGACAAGAGGCGACATTCCTCTCTGGCGGTGAATTTCCGATCCCCGTCCCCCAGAGCGATCGCAGCGTCACCATCGCATTCAAAGATTTCGGCATCTCTCTGAAGGTACTGCCGACCGTATTGGCTGATGATCGCATCAACACCAAGCTCGAAATTTCAGTCAGCGAAATCTCGAATGCGACCAGTGTTGTTTTGAATCCGACGCAGACGAGCTCGACGTTTGTCGTGCCGTCCCTCACGCGACGTAATGCGACAGGCACGGTGGAACTCGCTGACGGCCAAACGATCGCGCTGGCCGGTTTATTTAGCGACAACGTCCGATCGCTCGTCAGTAAGTTTCCGGGTCTTGGCTCGCTGCCGATACTCGGCACGTTGTTCCGCAGTCAGGATTTCGTCAAGGGCAATACCGAGCTCGTCATCCTAGTCACCCCGAGACTCGCGAAGCCCATTGATCCCAAAACTCTCGATCTCCCGACCGATCGTTACCGACAACCCGACGATTGGGACTTTTACATGATGGGAAAGATCAGCGGATCAGAAGCGCCACAGGCAAATCAAAGCGACGTGAGGAAGACTCCATGAAATCGATGAAATCGCCGCTGGCGATCCTCCTGATGATCTCGACGTCCGCTCTAGTCGGCGGATGTCAAACACCCGAGCTCGCCATCGCTGACGGTCGAAGCGTCAAAACCATCTTGACGGCGCAGATCAATGACGCCGATGCCAGTGCCAGAAACGGCACGACAGCGCCGAGCGGAACCGACTCTGAGGTTTCCAATACGACAGTCGATAACGTTAGAGAACGAAGCCGAGAGAGCGCATCTCGGCCAGGACTGTTGGACCTCTTGCTGGGCGGCATGGGTCCGAAGTGATATGTGGGCAATCCGGTCTCGAAACCGCGCCCGCAACGGTGGCAGTGTCGTACTGCTGACCTTGGTAGCGCTCGTGGCGCTCGTCGGCATCGTTGGCCTCGCCGTCGACGCCAGTCATCTCGGATACGTGAAATCGCGACTGCAATCCACGGTCGACGCGATGTCTCTCGCAGCAGCGCGCAGACTCGACGAAACCGGATCGACTGTCGAAGCATGCAACGCTGCGCGCGAGGTGATGCTCGCCAATACGGCACAGTTCACCGAGCTTGCCGAGGCGTTGCCAGCTGGCACCTCATGCCCCGAAAACACGTGGTTCGCGTTGCAGTTCGCCGCGACCGCCTATCCTTTTGTGCCCGGAAGTTCACCAGCGCGTTATGTGCGAATTCGTATATCGGACGTCGGTAGCGAAACCAGTCTTGCCAGAGTGCTGGGGATCACGGAGCTTGCTGCCGGTGCGAGTGCGGTCGCAGGCCCGAGCGCACCTTTGGCACGCCTGTGTAATCTGCTTCCGATCGCGGTCTGCGGGACCCCGGCTGAGCCGAATCACGGATTCGTACCGGGCCAAGTTTATGTTTTGAAAAACAGGGACAAGAGCAAGGATGGAGTCGAGTTTGGCGACTTCCATCTGCTGCGACCCGATGCATCGCAAGACAGCGAAGACGGGCTGCGGCGCAATTTCGCAGGCGGATTCGGCTCATGTGTACTGATCGATAACGAGGGCCCGACGACGCCGACGATTCGCATCAAACCCGGCAGCAATATCGGCCCTGTCGCCCAAGGCATCAACACTCGGTTCAACGTTCACGTGCCGGCTGGTCAACTGGATCCCGCCAAATTTCCACCCGACGTCTTGATCGGTGAGCCATCGCCTGCACTCAAAGTCGACACTGACGGCAATGTGGTGCAGGGCGGTAATCCTGTTTCGCTCGGATCACAGATCACTGGACGCAATCGTACCGACTATCTCGCGCGACTCGCGCAAGGCAGCGCCAGCTATGACATTCCGCCGCTGCCTGCTGCAGGAGGGGGTGCTCTGTTACGTCGTGAAGTCGCCGTACCGATCGCCGATTGCTCGCCGCCGATAAACGAAAACGCGCTACCCATCGTCGGTGCCGGCTGCTTCTTCCTGTTGCAGAAAATGGCGAGCGGAGCCAAGGAATCAACTTTACTGGGGGAATTCATCCCCGATTGCGAGGCGGCTGGTCGCCCAGGCCCAAATCCCGGCACCGGTGGGCCGTACGTCATCCAGCTGTTTCGCGATTTCTCAGGTAGAGACTCATGAGTCGGGTGCGACACGTTGCCGGGCTCGCTGTCGTGGAGATGGCCATCGTCCTGCCCATCCTTATTTTGTTGACGCTCTCTGCCGGTGAATTTGGCCGCGCCTTCATTCAATACTCGCGACTCTCGCACCGAGTGCAATCGGCCGCGAGATTCGTCGCAGACAACGCGTTACAGGGCTCGACCGGCGTTGCCCTGCTAACCGACAACATCGCGAGCCAAGCGCGGAATCTCGCTGTTTACGGCACCACCTCGGTCGGTACGACCCCTGCCGTACCGGGACTGACACCGTCCGACGTCCAAATCGCCGTGACACCAAACGGTGTCGTCAGTGTGGCCATCACCTATGCATACGAACCTGTGATCGGAGATTTCCTACCCACTTTCGGCCTGGGACAAGACATCGCCGTCGGGTCTATCGCATTGAACCCGCGAACTGTCATGAGGGCTTTATGACGGCCACTCGCAATCTTGCAGCGACGCCTTTTCGAGGACGAGGGACGACGATCGTCGAATTCGCCATCGTGGCATCGACACTCTTGCTCACGATTTTCATGGTTATCGATTTGTCGCGTCTGGTCTATCTACGAATGACTTTCGAAGAAGGCGTGCGTCGAGCCGCACGGCTGGCAACGGTCTGCCCCATCGGAGATCCACTACCGGCATTGGCTGCACGCTTCGAAGATCCAGCATCAACGGGCGTATCAATCCTCGGCGCATCGGCCGAAAACGTATCGATTTCCTATCTCGATATCACCGGGCAGGTTATTCCCAACCCTTCACAAAACTATTCTGACATTCATTCCGTCCGCGTCAGTCTTGAGAATATCGAGGTGCCTCTATTGATTCCGTTCTTCTCCGAATTCTTTGTACCCGGCACCATCAGCTCGACGGCTATCGCCGAAAGTCTGGGTGTTAATGCGACGGGATCTCCGCCATGCTGAAGAAAGCCCTGCTCCTCGGAACGAATCGCGACGATCTCAACAGACTGGAAGATCAGTTGCGCGATCTCAGCGAGATACACACGCGCACCTTACTCTTCGACGATTCGACCAATGGTTCGCTGCGACGGGCATTTGCCGAGGCAGATCTGGTCGTGCTGTGTTCGCGGGGACGCTCACTGCGCCTACTTTCCGTCGTCGATGCGCTGACAGTTCCGCGAAGACCACCCATCATCGTTTGCGGAGACCTGAACTCGCCCGAAGCAACCAAGCTGCTGGTGCGAATTGGTGCCGATGATTTACTGACGTCGACACCGACAACGGATGAGCTGCAAGCGGCTGTATTGGCCGTGCTTCGTCGTCAAGGCGAAAACTCCGCACCTCGTCGCGAACCGACGACCATCACGATACTCGGTGCCGCCGGCGGAGTCGGGGCCTCTTTCATCGCTTGCAATTTAGCGCATATCTTCCAGGTCGAAGCGAAGAAGAACACGCTGGTCATCGATCTGGATCGCGCCTATGCACCGATTTCGTCGATGCTCGGCTTGAAGCCTGCACGCGGCATCGACGACGCCATTTCCAATCTCAGAACTCTCGATGCGACAGCCCTAGATGGTTACGGAATTCGTCACGACAGCGGATTACAGCTGATCTCGGCCACTGGCGACGGCGCCTTTCCGCGCTCAATCAGCGGCGCCGATATTTCGCAGCTTCTGGCGATCGTCAAGAACCGATACGATCTCATCGTCATCGCCGCCAATCGCTGGCTCGATGACACATCCATGGAATCCCTGGCGCAATCTCAACTCGTGCTAATGACGCTGCGAGCTGAGCTTTCCGACGTCCGATGCGCAAAGCGACTCCGGTTCTTTCTCACCGATACGATCGGGCTACACGATGAAGCTATCCGATTCATCGTCAATCGGCACTCTCTCCACTCGGTACTGCCCGACAACCTGTTGAAAAAGGCTCTCGGCCTATCCGAGATGCAAATCATCCCCGAGGCAACCCAACTGGTAAGACGCAGCATCGATTCCGGTGTACCGATTCTCGATGCCGATCGTGACTCGGCCGTCACTCGCAGCCTCATTCGACTCGCCAACTCACTCGTCGGCACAGAGATCGTCGCAGAACCGTTGGCTTTCGGACGGTTGTGGAACTCACTTTCGCGGAGCGAAAAACACCCATGACCCAATACATCATGACGTCTGATCCGTCGGAATCCGAAGTCAGCCCTCTAGAAGCCGAATGGAGGCAGCTCATTTTACCGAGGGTTCTAGCCACGCTCGATTTGTCGATGATCGGCATGATCGAGGAGAAGCGAGCACGCGCCCAGATACGCGATATCGCAAATCGTCTGATCAACGAGGAATCTGCACCGCTCAGTCTGGTACAGCGACGTCATGTCGTACGTCAGATCGAGGACGAAGTCATGGGTCTTGGCCCACTAGAGCCACTTCTTGCCGACCCGAGCATCTCCGACATCCTCGTCAACGGGTCTGATCATGTTTATGTGGAGCGTGCCGGCAAACTGCAGCGCACGGCCATTCGATTTCACGACGATGCGCATCTGCTGAACATCATCGATCGGATTGTGTCGAAGGTCGGACGTCGTATCGACGAGTCGATTCCGATGGTCGATGCGCGATTGCAGGATGGATCCCGCGTCAACGCGATCATTCCGCCCTTAGCTATCGATGGTCCGGTGCTCTCCATCCGGCGATTCCGTAAAGACGCGTTGCGGATGGAAGATTTGATTCGCCTCGGGTCACTCAGTTCAACCCTAGTCGAGTTGTTGAAGGCCATCGTCCTCGCTCGATTGAACGTGATGATCTCGGGCGGAACAGGCTCCGGAAAAACGACTTTGCTCAATGCGATGTCTGCATTCATTCCCGAACGCGAACGCATCATCACGATCGAGGACTCGGCTGAGTTGCAGTTACAACAACCTCACGTCGTTCGTCTCGAAACGCGGCAGGTGAATGTCGAGGGGCGCGGTCAGATTACCCAGCGCGATCTGGTGCGAAACAGCCTCCGCATGCGCCCCGATCGTATCGTGGTTGGAGAAGTCCGAGGTGCGGAGGCGCTCGACATGCTTCAGTCGATGAATACCGGTCACGATGGCTCATTGACCACCATACATGCGAATTCGAGTCGGGATGCACTCAGCCGAGTCGAAACGATGGTCGCGATGACAGGCATCCAATTTCCGATTGCGGCGCTGCGCACGCAGATCGCCTCGGCCATCGACGTCATCATTCACATGGAACGCCAAGAAGACGGCTGTCGACGCGTGATCAGCGTACAGGAAATCAACGGCATGGAAGCCGACACCATCGTGATGTCAGAGATCTTTAGATTTGCGCGATCGGGCGTCGACGAGCACGGTCATGTGATCGGACAGTTTTCAGCAACCGGCATCGTGCCGGAATTCTACGACCGCATTCGCAAACGTGGCATCGAGCTACCGATTTCCATCTTCTCTGATACCTCTGCTGGTTCGCCGTGATGAACGCTACTTCTATCCTTTTCTTCAGTTCCGTCTTTCTCGCGGTATTCCTGCTCTTGCGGGCAGCCACCTCAGAGGTCGTCTCGCGACGAACGATCACGCGAGACATGCGAAGAATGCTGGATACCACGGAAGATTCGGAGACGACGCCTCGCGAGCGATATCTGCTGAGACGGCCGGGACTCGAGAGGCTTTCGAGCTTGGAGAAGGCCGTCGAAAATCGTCGCGAATTCGCGGATTTGCGCAGGTTGGTAGATCAAGCTGGAGTCCAGCTGCCGATATATCGAATAGTCCTGTACGCGATTGCTCTGGCGACGATCGCATTCGGCGCGACGTTTGCTTCGCCGCTTGCATGGTGGGCCGCCGTTCTCGCTGCCGCTGTCGCGGCGAGCCTGCCGATTCTCGCTCTTATGTGGCTGCGGACGAGACGTGTCTCAAAAATCGAGATGCAGTTGGCCGATGCCGTGGATATGGTCAAACGCAGTCTGCGCGCAGGAAACCCGTTGGTATCGACGTTCCGTCTCGTGTCGAACAACATGAGCGATCCGATCGCGCGCGAATTTGGTATCACGGCTGCCGATCTAAGTTATGGCAACGACCCACGTAGCGCATTGTTATCGATGCTGGATCGTGTTCCGAGCGTCTCGTTGCGTGGATTCGTCACCGCCATACTGGTGCAGAGAGAAACCGGTGGCAACCTTGCCGAGACACTCGATCATATTTCCGAAGTCATTCGCCAGCGATTTCGTTTCGAGCGGAAGTTGCGAACGCTCTCGGCCGAGGGTCGTCTCTCGGCGTGGATTCTGATCGCCGTCCCATTTGCACTCGGCGCGGTTTTACATTTCACATCGCCGAACTATCTCGGTCGATTAGTCGACGATCCTCGCGGCCCACTCCTCCTCTCCGGCGGCGCCGTTCTGATGGCCGTCGGCGTTGTCTGGATTCGCCGCATCTCTCGAATCGTCATCTAGGAAACATTTCCATGGACACCTTGAATGTGTGGATCACACTCGCCGTTGCGCTATGCACATTCCTCCTCGCTTATGTCGCGGCGAGTTGGATCTGGAACATCCGCGATCCGGCGCGACGAGGCCTCGAAGCGCTCTCCGCAGAGAGCGACACCCCCTGGTCGTCGGGGCGTTGGGGTTTGAGCCGTCTATCGCCAGTGGGGGAGCGTCTGCTGCCACTACTCGGTGACGAGCGTTCTCGCCTCGCCGAACGCATGTACATCGCCGGTTATCGGCGACCCGGCGCATCGGCGGTGTTTATGATCGTCAAGACGGGCTTCATCCTGACCGCCGCCATTGGCATTTGGCTGCTTTGGCAATTTCCGACGTCGCTGACTAACGCCCAACGATTATTGCTATCGGCCGTTCTCGGCGCATCAGCGCTCCTGCTCCCGAATTGGTGGTTGAGGGAGATGATGAAGCGTCGACAGGCCCGACTACGTAACGCTTTTCCGGACGCGCTCGACATGCTGGTGATCTGTGTCGAAGCGGGGCTAGGCCTGTCGGCTGCCCTAGAGCGTGTCACAGACGAAATCCGCCACATGCACCCCGATCTAGCAACAGAGCTCGCATCGGTCAACGCCGAGATCCGTTCAGGGATAGACCGCAGCACCGCGCTGCGGAGCCTTACTGTCAGAACAGGCCTCCCCGAGATCCGTGGCTTCGTCAGTTTGCTGACCCAGACGTTGCAACTCGGCACCG
>JACCDT010016512.1_pt1 | contig 15564 bp, 7 predicted proteins | sample 7446291 | NCBI WGS metagenome assembly JACCDT01 (sample SAMN15323446, study PRJNA562643) | freshwater metagenome | isolation source: river surface water | place: USA:Blue River Watershed | collected 2017-08-17 | reverse complement strand
TGGTTCAATGACTACAATTCTTACCACCCGCACAGTGCATTGGGCTATTTGCCGCCAACCCTGTTCAGGGAAAAGCAATCGGTAACTTGAATATACCGGCGGTACTGGGTTACGGGGTCAAGACCAGTTTCATACAAGGACTATCGGCGAATCATCAATGACTACATCATTGAGTTCTTCGGCAACATGAGCATCAGCAGTATTGATGTGGCAGTTATGGAGAAGTACCGCGCTTGGCTCGGTGAGAAGCTCGGGCGACCTCCAGCCTATAGCAGTATGCGAACCCATAACGTGTGCCTGAACAAGATCTTTGAGGAGGCGGTAAGCCGACGCTTCATCAAGTCATCTGAAGTTCCTAAGCTAGAAACAAAGGGGCGCAAGTCAGACAAGTTCCCGACGTTTGAAGTTGAGGAGGTCAATGCGATCTTGGCTAACTTCCCCGGCTGGATAGCTCGTGCTACTTCTGAGCCTAAGCGCCAGCAGCGTCAAATGCTCTTTGACTATGTACGAATCTTGATGGATACAGGTGCTCGTCCGGGTAAGGAGCTGCTTGACCTGCAGTGGAAGAAGATACGAGTGAAAGTGGTCGATAAGGCCGAGCCAAAACGCGTAGTGGATGAAGATGGGCAAATCCAGTCAATAACGCATGAAGAAGATGAGGAGGGCTTGCTCGATGAGATCTTCAATCGAGAGTACTATGTTTTTATGAACGTGTCTGGCAAGACCAAAGATCGAACAGCTAATGGTTTCGAGCAAACATTCAAGGTGTTGACTGAAATCGTCTCCCGAAACTATGCGCAAGAGCGAACAAGTCTTAAAAAGCTCACAGAGCGCAACGATGAGCGCTATGTGTTCAGGACCAAAGATGGACTTGGGCCGGGCAGCTTTAACCACGTGTTTGAAAGCTTCCTTGAGGAGCACAACCTGCTCGTAGATCCTGTTACGGGCCGAAATCGCGTGTTTTATAGCTTGCGGAGTACCTACGCCACCACAGTAATGAATTACGACGCCGTGCCCATTCGTGACTTGTCCAAGCAACTTGGCAACTCTGTGGGCATCATTCAAAAGCACTACGACAGGGCTACTGGTGAATCGATTGTTGAAAACATCAAAGCGCCCAATGCTAAGAAGGCCTTGTTCAACACCAGCAAAGTTAGAGATATCTACAAATCAAACAAGTTAAAAAGTTCTAATAACCAAGCATAGTATCCAAATTAGCGGACGCAAGGCCAAGTCCCCTCCGCCCCACCATTTGCATTTTGAGAGAAACACTCTCTCATTTTTTGAGAACCCTGTGGAGGCCCTGTCTCTGCGGGGTTTCCCCGTTTTTAGGTGTTGTCTTCGTCCTAAAAACGCTCCGTGAAAAACAGCTTTTTGGGCTGTTTTTACTCTCCATTCTCCAAAACTTGTGGACTTGAGAGTAGCCAGTCAACAAGTCAGACCCCTTAAAAATCAACAACTTACGCACTCTCAAAAAGTGCCATTCTTTTTGACGCCGCGCCTAGGAGAGTTGAGCAATAAAAAGCAACTCTACGCGGCTGAGTGCTAACAGTTGCTTGTTTTGTAGGTGCTCATGCGATATTTAAAAAGTGGAGCAGCAGACTGTTAACGCAGATACCGACCGTTCGTATCCTTCCTTGCCCGCCAGCACAAAGACCTCAAACCTGCTCAGCAGGCATTGAGGCAGCCTCAGGCCCCGCACCACGCGGGGCTTTTTGCTTTGGGCTCCTGACTGCGGCCTGCGCTAGGGGGCCGGAAAAAGCGTCTCAAACCCCGTTTGTCTCAAAACCTCATGACTTTTTCGGACTTGGTTCCGAGCCGTGAATTTGCGGGTTGCGGCAAAACGAGCTTTGAACCAAGTTGAATGAAATTTCGTTGTACAGGGCGTACTGAGCCGCCAATCTTAGAAAAGTTAACTTTTGGAGTCCCCTGAACTCATCCGAACGTAAGTGACATTGAACTCCTTGCATTGCCGGTGCTGTTGCAGCCGGTTTGCAAAGTTGAAGGCGTCGTTCAGTTCAAAGCGTTGGAATACGTCGAGTCCTCGACTCAATGCGATCTTCCAGCCATGGTCAGTCGTGATGTCACGATCATGTTTTGTGCCGGACGTGTCATAAGCCCAAGTGAACTGAATCCCTACGCTTTGGCAGGCATCAGCAATTTTTTGTAGATTTTCTGATTGTCGGTCACCGTTGAATTCGTCTTCTACTGTTACGGCATGAACGGCTACTTCTTCGTCAGGGTCTTTGAACTTACTGATCGTTTCCATGAGGTCCATCAAGTTGCGCAATTGATGAAACAAGCGCATGTATGGATCAGTGACGATGATCCGCTTGGCACCTGCCAAATACGGGCCAAAAAGAACGTCAAAACTCACTCCACGCTGGTTTTCTTGGAAGACTAGGTGTTGCTCCTTCAAGGCTGCTTCGGGGGCAACCAGAGCCTTTGGAGTGGCCGCCAAAGGACTGGATACAGCTTTAGTAGCTGGTGCAGCGGGAGTTGTATCCGTTGGCGTCGCTTCTGCTGGTTGGTTTTGACCTTCAATCGGCAAGCGGCGGTGGTACTGATTTGGGTACTCGTCTTCCTCTAAGGTATGAACCAGCTTTTCTTGTCCGTCCTTGCCTTCGTAGGCAAAGCGTACTTCGGGGTAGGTTGAGTCGATGCGCAGCAGTTGATCCTTCACGCGCTTTCGGCCCTCGATAGCTGTTCGAAGTACGTCTTCAATTTCTGCCTCGGTGGCTTCACCCTGTGGGTAAAGAATTTTCATCAAGCCTGAAAAAGTCTTGTTAATGCCGTCACGGTCGCGCGTCGAGATTTCTTCAGACAAGCTGAAATGCTTTTTATAGCGATCAGAAAAGTCGTGGCTTCGCAATGACTTGAGAATCTCGGCCAAATAATCTACGACAAAGCCAAAGCCGGTGGAGAACATCTCGCCACGAATCACGTCAACTTCCCAGCCTGGGATGTAGCTGTGAATCCGATCGAGAAAAGCCGAGTCATGAAACTTCTCTGGCAGCGGGTCGAACAAGTCAGAGTGCTTGAGCATGTATGGCACTGTGTGGTCCGTATTGCCGACGAAAACCATGCTGGCCTCAGCCCCCAGAGTTTCAACACCCCTTGAGAAAGACTTGTTGGCCATGTAGTTCTTCATGATATCTACAAGGGCTTTGTCGACTTTCTTTTGCTTGCCAGCAAATTCGTCAAACGCGACCACATCCCAATAACCAACCAGGCCAAGTTTGCCGGAGGAATTACTAACGAACAGCTTTGGGACAGTGACCTCGCCACCTGAAATCAGGATTCCATGCGGTGAGAACTCGGAATACACATGCGACTTACCTGTGCCCTTGGGACCCAGTTCAATCAGGTTGTAGTTGCGCTCACAAAACGGGATTAAGCGAATCAGTTGCAAAAGCTTATTGCGCTTGCCAAACATCTGCGGGTTGAAGCCAATGCTCTGTATGAGCAGGTCGATCCACTCTTCCGTGCTGAATTGTTTGCGGGCCTCAACGTAGCCATCAAATTCAAAGCGTGAAATCTGAATTGGCTTGAGTGATGCAAGGATCCAAGGGGTTACGGATTTTTCTTCTGTGTGCTCGTACTCCAAGTCAGCAATGCACCAGACGCCACCGACCAATAACTTCTGGTGTGCTTTGACTGTGCCTGAGTCAATTAAAACCTTCTTGATCCCCAGGTTTGAGAACTCGGCTTCGTAAACATCTTCTTTGTCATTCAGTGAAACGCTGATGCGATCAATGACTTTGTGCCGCCCCTTTTCCTTGATCGTTGAACGGACAAGGCCTGCTTCATTGCGATGAACGTAATGCTTTCGCAAAATCTCTTTGACAGTCTCGATGCCTGTTTGTATGGTCGCTTCGTCGTTGGTGGCGCAATACTGGCCGAGCAAGTACTCAAGCACATAGGTCGGTACGATTGCATTACCTTTGACTGCTTTCACAAGGTCCTTGCGCACTACCAGTCCAGCAAAGTGCTGATTTATTTTGTCGTCAAGTTCGCTCATCGACTACTCCTTGTACTTATTCTTAAAAATCATTACCAAACGCCAAGTCAATTTGAACTGGCTGACGGAGCACTTCAACTTTCGTCACCGCATCCCGCATGACCAAGTCGTAGCGTTTGTGTGATTCATAGTTGCCGCTCAGAATTGTTAAAAACACAGATCTCTTTCGCTCATCCAAAAGCTGTGAAGTGCTGTCAAAAGTGAGGGTTTGTTGATCGCTGATAAGTTTTTCGCCATCCCGCAGGGATACAACTACGGTTCGGGCAAGAACGCGTTCTGAAACGGCATCTGTTTGAATGAACTCAAACCGTTGGGTGTTGGTCACCACTTTGTTCGTAGAACCTAGTAGGCTGATGCTTACTGAACGTGTTTTCAAGCCTTCGGCTTCACTCTCGCGAACTGTCACCAGTGGTACCACAACCTCTTGGGGCATTGCGCTGCCGTGAACAAAACGAGCACCGCCTGCAAAATGGAAGCGACTAGCGCCCTTGGGGACCCAATAGTCCAGGCTGCCATCTGGAGTTGTTCCTGCCGATATTTCGGTGTTTCCACTCCAAGCCTTAGATGTCTCGCCTAGATCAGTTCCGATCAAGTAGCGCTTTTTAGCGATCAGTGTTCCGCTTGGTTTTTCATCTAAAGCGGACTTGTCGGCCGCATCCAAAGCTGACTCTTGGTACATGAAGCCGTGATCAGCAGTCAAAAGGACAGTTGATCCATTGAGGCCGTTAATGATGAACCCAAGCACGCTAGACAGTTCCTGCACCGTCTGATCCGCAGCTTCAAATGTCTTTGTTTCAGAAGCCTGCTTGTCGCCAATCATGTCAATGCGGTCGTGGTAAACGTAAATCAGTCTGTGGTCCCGCACCAACTCGCGACCTTTGTCTTTACCCAAAGACATCAGATCCTCTGACTTTATGGCCAAGCCACCAAAGCCTTTCAGGTGTTCATTGCGCTGATCTAAGGTGGCGACAGTTTGACCATCAACTTGAACCTCGGCAGCATTGCCTACCTTGTAAGCCAGCGTCTTGTGGGGAAGCAGAGCAGCCATGCCTAGAGCTGTATAGCTGGGTAACACGCCCAGCATGCCATCTAGGGAAGCTTTGAACCGATTTTTACTGTTGGTTTGCTGGACCAGCTCGTGAGCAACTTCAAATCTGAGCGCATCCGAGATCACCACAAAGACACGTTTTACGCTGCCTTCAAACAATGGCTCTATCTTTTGCTTGAAAAAATTCTGTTGTGGTGTGACACCAGGCAAGGACCAACTCGAGAGCAATCCCTTCGGTCCTTCAATGACCTTGGCCCATGCGCTACTCAATTGAGGTATGAACCATCCCGAGTACAGACTTTCAATAGTTCCGCGCAATTCGTGCAGGACCGCCCACCCCGTTGGTTCCACAGAGTCAGCCGCTGTATGAAAGTGCCGATAGAGCTGGTCGAACTGAAAGAGTTCATCACGGTAACTTGCAAAGGCTACTGATGCATCAGTAAAGCTGAACCCGCCAGCATGGTTGGCTTTGAGTGAAAAGAAATCTGCTGCCGCCGTAAGAGCGTCATAGCAAGCGGCCAGCGCCTTTGTGCGGTCATTGGCACTTGCTAGAAGAGGGTTTGCCCAATGGCCGTCTCGCCGACGAGCAATGTGGCCTCGCACCACATCCATATTTGCACCGCCACCATCCACAATTCGCTTTTTGAGGTCTTGAACGATCCGTAGCTCAATCTCTTCAAAAGTCATGCATTCGATCAACTGCTCAGCAGATAGGCTTCCAAGTAGTGGTGTCAGATCAAGCTCACTCGCAACAGCCTGAGCCAAAGCGTTGTAACTGCTGAATTGAGCAATGTCAGACCGCCATCGTGAAACAAATACAGAAGCGTTGGCTGCAAGAGAGCGCTCAGGCAATACGAAATGCGTCAACTGCCTTGGTGCATCACCCAATTGGCCTCGACAGAAGTCCGTAACCAAGATGCTAATTAGCAACCCACGCAGGTTCGGTTGGGCATCTGAGTAGCCAAGCTGCTGTCGAACGAGTTCCCAAAAAACAGACTCAAGATCGTTGCTACAAATGTCCGACCACACTTTAGGTTGGGCCGATAAATCAGCTGTTTCGTTCGCCACGAAAGCGCCATAGACTCGTTGCAAAATGGCAAAAAGTTCAGGTAAATCAGCGCGTGAAATGACTGCCAACATCTTGCGGTCAAGGTCTTCTGCTGAGTCTGTGGGTAGTACCAGTCGCTTAAGCCTATCAACACGGTCTTTGGCTCGCAAGAACTTAGCGCGCTCTTTCAGATGAGCACGCAAAGAAATGGTTGTCAGTCCTAAGTCTTCCAGCAAGATTGAGGTGGAATCGGCTCGGAATATTTTTGAGCGTAAACGGACATCCAAAAGCCAGTCTTTGGATGGTTCTGGCTCAGGTTGGTTGCTATAAAGGAGCCAGCGCTGATCTGGTGTGCCTTCAACTAGCAACTTGATCCTAAGGTTTGATTGCTCATCCATCCGGACAAGTTGAACGCCTTCCATCGCCATGGTGTCTACAAACCCTGAAAATTCAGCCTCCACGTCATGCCAAAAAACAATGGGGTGGCTTGCAAACAATGCACTCAAGCTGTCTGAAATTCTTGCATTGCTCATAATTGATTTCCCGCATTCCAATAAGCGTTGCAAGTGTTCAGTTGTTTAGTCATCACTTGCTCCCCCTGTGATGGCCTTCACCTCCGCCAGCAAATCACCAAACTTGCCATAGTTCACCTTCACCCCATCATCCAGATCCAGGGTGATGCGCATGTCTGCGTAGTGGCGAAGTTGTTCGTCGTAGGCCAATAGCTCTACATGCTTCTTCTTTAGTTTTTCGACTTCTTTGGCTAGCTTGTTGCGGGCGGCAGTGCTGCCAGCAGCTGCGGCATCTTTTTGCAACATCTCTACGCGACTCTGAATCTTGCCTGTGAGGGGCACGACGTATTCGGCGCGCATACGTGCGAGTGTGCCTTCGTTGTAGCGGTGTAGATATACCAGTGCCTGAAAAGCTCCTTGTTTGCCGCTACTGAAGAGCCAGTAGATGGGGCGCTTTTTGTAGGTTTGCAGGTGGTCTTTGAAGAACTTGTCGGAGATGTAGCGGCGAATGGTCTCGTCCGGGGTCTCAGATGCTTTAGTGCCCAGGCTTTCAGCCAGCCAGGTCAAGTTTTCCTCCAAGGTGTCTGTCCCCCAGACGGCGCGCAGGAATTCTTTGATACGGCTGGGTGCGTCGTCAGCAAACCAGAGTTCGTCGGTGATGGGGACAATGCCATCAGCATCTGCGGGAAAAGTAGCGTAGAGCTTTGGCTCGAAGCTGATGTTGCCCGCATGGGCATAGATCAGTCCAGGCTCGGCAAGGCTATAACGGCCCATCATGCAGCCTATAGCGTAGGACAGAAGGCGGTGGCAGTCTTTTTCTCGGTCAGCTTTGACTAAAGTAATTTGATCTTCAGGAACTTTTGCTGAAAACTCATTCTTCAAGTTATATGCATCCAGTAAAAGCGAGTTAATTTCAAACTCCAAATCCATTGTTTTTTCAATGCGATCTTTAGTGACGTTATTCCAATTGATCCAACTCTTTTCTAATGAAGTAGATGAATTTTCCACTAAAGAATTTTTTTGGAAATCCCATGATGATTCATTTTCATCCCAATCGAATTTAGCAATTTTCAATAAATTTTCAACACAACTCTCTATTTTTTCTTTGATTGCAGATTCCTCAATTAAAGTTTCATGTATTGGAAGCTTTTCCAAATCAACTGCTTGAAAATTCAAAGTTGGAGATACGGCTTGAACCATTTCTGTTGCGATTGGGCTTAACAAAAAGGCAAGTACAACTTTATTGGTTAGTTGCTCGCTTTGTATAACTGGGCCTGCAATACTAAAAATGAAACCCTTGGGCATTAAACGCACCCCAAATTTCGATGAACTAATTGCCGAATAAGTTACTGATTCTAAAAAATAACGTTTTCTATTCTTAATTACGAACTCAGGATCAGAAATATTTGGATATTTATTTCGCACTAACTCAAGTAGCTTTGCCCCGTCGTCTTCATACCTGACAACATAATCATTGTTGCCGTACCATTTCTTGAACGAACCGCCTTTGTTAAATGGAAACCAATAAGCCGCTGAACTACGATTTGCCAGACTGAACGACTCAGGATGGTTAAACTTTTTATAGTCTATTTCTGACCATATCCGTACAAATCTATCTGCATCTGTAGTGGACATTCCCTGTTTCAAATCAGCTAATTGACCTAAGGAGCGATTTTTTTTGAAAGCATCTCTGATACCTTGCGAAAGCCAGTAAGTAATTGGCTGCCCAGGAATAGCCTTAAAGTCTGAAGGTTTGGCATTAAAAAACCAATCACAATTTTTGTTATTGATTGCTTCAAGTGTCTTTGGTCCCTGATCAGATGGTTGGTTAAACTTCGCAAGTCGTATGAAAGATGCGATATTTTCTCCGACCATGGAATTAGAGAAAGTGAATGCACAAATAAAGACGACAGCTCCATCAAACCCGCTGTTACTAAGTTGGACTAGTGAATTTAATGACTTCTCAGTAAGTAACCACTCCCTCATTTCTTCATATGAGGATAGAAACATCCAAACATTAGAAGACATGATTGCAATTTCAGCTGACGGTTTTCCAAACAGCGTTGATCGTTTTGTAAATGTTGCAAAAAGATCCTTATCAAAGTCGAGGTAATTTTGTCGCAAATAAGTTTTCAGAATTGGCTGATGGTATTTGCTACCCATATACGGTGGGTTTGCGACTATTGCATCAAACTGCATCTCTAGCATTTGGGCCTGCTGCGCCAACGGCAACAAATCTGTAGCCGCTCTACTTGCGTACATGTCTCCTTGCCTCTGTACCAGAGATAAAGTTTCCAACATTAACGCTAGATGCGTCTTGAGCGGATAGGGGATCTGGATGAGCGAGCCAAAGGTTTTGGCGTGTTCAAAGGTTTCCACAAGAGCGGTGATAGTGGCGCGCTGCACCTTGAACGGTGTCAGGTGTGTTGCAAGTTCGTCGACGTTTAAGCCTTTGCTATCTTGCATGCTCAATACATTGAGCTTCGGTGGCTGCAGGTTGCCTGCCTCATCCAAGTTGTTGAATAGGCGTCGGTCGTCTGCGCGTGCTTTCATCAACAGGGCGAAACCGGCCATCTGTGCGGCACGGTCGTCGATGTCCAGTCCAAAAAGGTTCTTTTCCAGGATCAGGCGCGGTATGGTTCTGGGCTGATAGCCACGCTCAAGGTAGATGGCTTTGAGCACGTCATAGGCCACCACCAAAATGTGACCACTGCCACAAGCTGGATCTAGCACTGTGATGGATTCGGGGTTAAGAGTGTCTCCATCTTCACGCACACGGGCTTGGATAAGGGTATCGAGCTGGGCTTGCACCTCGGGCGTTTGCTCGGTGGGGGTGATGTAGTACGGCCATTCTTTAGCCAGAGTGCTTTGCGGGGTGGCCATCAGCCACAGGCGACCCACACTATTTTGCACAAGGTATTGCACGATCCAGTTGGGCGTAAAGAGTTGGGTGGCGGCAGGGATGTCTTCGCTTTTGACCACCTTGCCAATGACTTGATCCTTCTTCTCGGAGATGTAGAACTGATATAACCAGCCGATGATTTCGACCTCGGCCCAGTCTTCTTCAGGAATAGCTTCCACCAGCTTTGCGATCACGGAGTCGCTTCGCAGCAGGTTGTCGGGTAAGAGTAGCTCGGAGTCATCGTCAATGCGCTCAAACAAGAAGGGCATGGCGCGAGACAAGGCGTTGCACTGGGCAACCAGCAGCATCCGGTACAACTCTCCATCCCGGTTGCCTGCGAGCTTGAGTTCTGTCACTTTGGCGGCGTTTAGGCCAGGTAAATCATTAGATAAATCCGTTGCGTGAGTCAGGATGTCAGGCAACCCACCTAAGGAGCTAGACAGCGCCCGGTGGCCATGGCCCAGGTAGTCGTGCAGTTCCATGTAGCGCAATGCGGCGAAACGGTTGAACCATGTGTAAGCCACTGCGTCCATGGTGTGTTCAAAACCGTCTTTGCGGATTCGTTCAACCAGCTGGTCACGCTGGCCACTGACCTTAGATGGCCAGGCTTGGCCAGCTATGACAGTGACATCTCCCTGTGATTGTGCGGGGGCCACTTCTAATGAACCAGCCTTGACAGACAAGCCCAGCTGGTTCGCGCGAGCAGTGACAGCCGCAATGAAATCTTTGCGAGCCTGTGGGGCGTAGGACTTGAGGTTAGCTTTGTTCATTTTTTCTTTATTGGATACGAGCGATTTGCCCTGATCGAACTGCAGTAAGCAACTCTTCTTTCAGCTTGCTGATATAGGCATCCACATCAGCCTCGGTTTCTAGGTATGTTTTGGTGGAAAACTCGGACGCCTTAACTACCTTGGTCGTTTTTGCTGGTGCTTTCGGCACATTTACCTTGCCAGTTTCCGAGGGTTTTGTAGTGCTGCCTGGTTCAGATACCTGGGGTGTTTTGACTGCAACTGCGGCTTCAATCAGGGTGATCGCCTCATCCATGGCATCCCCACCTTGACCTTGCAGGTACAAAATTTGGGCAATACTTGTTTGAATGGCGATACGGGCTTTGAGATCTTGCAGCAGGCGCAATGCCTTGTTGCTGATATCTGGGTTTGCAGAAACCGCAGACAGCTTGGCTTGAACTTCTGCAAGCTTTTCATCAATCGAAAGAAGAGCACGATCGCGCTTTTCCTGGGCAAGCTGTTCATTGACAGACGTCACCGTGGCCAGCAATGGTTCAATGCGATTGACCATGCCGTATGGCTTAGCGTTGTCTCGGATTTGAGTCAGCTCGATCAAAGCAGCCGCAGCTTGGGGCACTTTATCGAGTGCCTCCCGGTTATCGGCGAAGGCACGCAATCCATCAAGAAGCTTTCGCCAAGCTGCAATCTGAGTTTTGTAAAAGTTGACCAGGTCATGAATATCCTCGGATGCATCAAGCCAGTCGTCTTTGGCACCAAGCAGTGCCTCAATAAACGCAAAGCTGTCTCGCACCGCTAACTGCTGAGCGATACGACCCAGTGCTGCGTCGATGTCAGCTTTGCCTGGATGGTGGGCTGTGCTGGCAGTCAATGTGAACGCATTGAGGTCCGTCTGCCACTCGCCTAAGCGAGCACGGAAGTCAGCCACCAAGCTGTCTTCCTCATCTCGGCCAAGTTTATGAAACAACTCTTTGTATAGATCGCGGGCGCGTTTGAGACTGTTGGCGTCGGCTACTTTGCGTTTGAGGATAGAAACCTGTTTGAAGCGCGCAGATTTAGTCAGAACATCTACCGCTGCTGTGGGGTCTAAATCAGCACCTTCAAGCAGTAGTTTGATTTCTCCTGCCATGAAAAGCCGAGCCACCAAAAGCACAGTTTCCCATTCAGGCTTCCAACCCCAAGGGATGCCGGAGAACCGGTCCACAACATCAGACAAGAGCACGCGCGATTGACTGGCAGAAAGGTGCAAGTAATCACGCATTTCCTTGATGGCTAGCGCATTGCCTTCTTCACCATCCAGACCGAGCCCAGCTGCTGCCACAGTGTCGGCGGTTAATACCGCTCTGATCTCAGCAATCGGATCTGCTTGACGAACTTTGATGTACGGCAGCTTGCTGTAGGTGTTCGTTACAAGGTAGTTCAGGATGTCATCCAGAACTTTGTCGACTGTGGTGGCTTTGATTTGCACCGACTGACCCAAGGCAAAGAAATCGCCTTGCGTCATTAATGTCGTGAGTTGGTATACCAACCGCTGGCGGCGCTCACGGTTCTCATCCTTGCGATCGGCCAAAATGCGCTTGAGAGATGGCGTCGCTTGGTCAGCTTTTGGGCTGACGATGTATTTTTCAATCTGCTGATAAAGCGCAAGTTCGATGTCTAAGCGCTCGCCTTCAGCTAATCTCACGATTGCTCGGCCATTACCTTCACTGCTGCGCAAAATGCACTTGGCGCTCTGCAGTTTTTCGTAGTCGTCGCCCAGTGGAGTCAGCACTTCGAAGCTTAGAGTTTGGTTGGCTTGCCTGTAGGGTGCTCCATCGAGTAAACGATTGAAGTCGTAATCTGCCTTGGTATCTCGATGGCGAATCTTGGTTTGGCCACCAAGTATTTCGTCAAACACCAGCTCAGCCAAAAGACGAGACTTTTCAGCGGCAGAGACTTCGACATGGCCAATCTCACGAGCAACATCTCGTTCCTCATTAGTCAAGAAAAACCAAAGATCTCCATTGCGACTGACCAGGCGTTGCTGTTCTAGGCGATCCAAGCTGGCTTGAACTTTTCGCTTGAGTGCCAGCTTGTCAGCATCCACCTCGTCGATGCAAAGCGTGGCCAGGTTGTCGATTGTTGGTTTGACGATGTCAGGGATGTATCGGATGAGGAACATCGCTTTGATCAACTGCGTGTCAAAGGGCTGCAAGGCAGGATTCAAAGGTGCTTCGTCAATGGAGCGCTTAGCCATACCATCGATGAAGCTCTCAATCGAAGGGTAAAAGTCATAGAGAGGAATTAGGGCGTCAGTGCTCTTGCTCAAGTTCTGCACAGCGGCAGACTGAAATGCATCAAGCAATGAACGCTCGCCACGGGAGAGATGTTTGCCTGTCGCGCCCACCTTGCGAATGGTTTCGAATATTTTTTGCAGCAGAGTAAATTGGTATGGGGCGAATGGATAAAAGGCCGCAAACTCCTCCGCGTCTTTGTAGCCCTTGAGCGAAACAGAATTACCGACAAACGACAACTGGTTATTGATCACGTCACCTTTGCCAGCGAACTCTTTCTTGAGCTCTGTCTTTGCAACTTCTGTCTTTGTAAGCAAACGCTCGCCAATCACTTCATCTGTGTTGCTACTGGCCAGTGAAAGTCTGGTGTGAAAGCGACCCTGAATCTTTGAAAAGTCTTGCGACTTGGCTTTGTTGGCTTCGCCAATGGCGGCATCGATGTCTTCCTGACTGGTGACAATCACCCATGCGCGACCCTTGCATTGGGTGCCAAGTTGCTCGGTAATGGTTTGAAGGCTCAGCATCAACTGAGAGTTGGAGCCAATGAACTGCCCAACCTCATCAACCAAGAAGATGACTTTGTGAGCTGCAGGCTTGGTGGCCAAGTAGTCGTTAACGATCTTGGCAAAGCCTTCAATATTTATCTTATGGCTCTCTCGAGCATTGTCAAACCACGTACCTGCTGATTGAGTCGTCATCTTTAGTGACTCCGCCAAAGCGGCAACGATGTCGTCACGCAGGAAGTCAACCGCATCTCGCTCCTTGTCCCACGTGCTTCCATTTGAAGTGGCAAATGCCGCCTTAAATGTGTCGTAAGCCCCTTTGGAAACCAAGTACCTTTCCATGTCCGCGATATGGGGAGCGTCACCGGAGTAGCCGAGTTTTTCGTTAAAGACTCGAAGAAACACTTGCAAGATTGCATCCCGGTCCGACTTGCTGTCGGCTTTGGCATCGATGTTGAACAAGATTACATCTGCCGTACCTTTGGTGGCACGTTGGATGTCACCCATCAACATGATGTCTTTGATCTTTTGCTGATCAAAGAACTGATTCGCTGTGCGCTTCTCCCCAGTCAAGGGGTTGTGCGCCTCGAGATTTTCAAGCAGGTATGAAAGGATCTTGATGAAGTGCGACTTACCGGAGCCGAAGAATCCAGAAACCCAAACACCCATACGCTCTGTGATAGCCGCATCATTTGGCCGATCCATTGCTTCAAGGTAAGCATCAAAGAACTTGCCGAGGTAGTCGCTGATTTGTTTTGTGACGACATACTCTTCCAGCTCTTGCCACACACTGGCTGCGTCCATCTGGTCAGCTTTGATAACGCCATTGATGGGGCGATCTATGGGCTTAAGGAACAGGTCTTTGATTTTCATATTCGTTTTCTTTCGAATCAATTATTTGCGTCGACTTGTGTCTTTCACACAGTTTCTGGAATCAAGCGAAAAGCTCGGTAGTAGTGGTCTTCTGCGAGTGTGTTGAAGAGTCGAAGCGAATGTCCGTCGTACTTGCCGGGAAAAAACATCAGCAGTGGCGTGTTGCCCATGATTGGGTGGAGCGCGGATAGAAGCGTGTGCGTTCTCAGCATGGGGTAGACAGAGCCAACGCCCGTCAATATCAAAAGGTCAAGGTTTGGGATGTCAAATTGGGCTGCAATTTTTTGTGCAAGCTTGTCCTCTTTCAGCACCGAACGTAAAGCTGCCAGAGTGCTTTCGTCCCCTTTGGATTGCTGCATCTCCATTGCTTTTTCAAGGAGATTGCGTTCTTTTAAGAGGTCTGAAACAAGCGTCAATAGATTCACGGTTCCTGCTCGGACGCTCGGTACTTGCTTGGGTAGTGCGGGCAGAACGGTGCCGTTCAAAAAGTCACGCACTTCCATTTCGCGATCGGGTGGGTAATCGAAAATCCAAAAACCAATTTCATTCCCCAGCCCCTTGCTACCGAGAAAGTCAGCAGAAGTGATTCTTGGGATGATTTGGTTGAGACGTTCATCAAGCGTAAGAGTCATTTCGTTCGCTCCAAGCAATCGAGGATAAATTTTTCGTTGCGTTCAACTAGATACCGTCGAACAACGGGATGTAAATCTCTGGGGGAAAGCTTCATGGACTTTCTGTCCACAAGGTACTTGGCCTCAATCAAAATTCGGGCAATACCGTTGATGATTTTTAGCTTTGTGTTTTCGTTCCAACTGGCCACGGAGGAGTCATGGTGCGCGCACTCAGTCAGGAAGTCTTCCCAGCTGGCCACGCTGATGTCAGGCTCCATTTGTTGCTGGCGGCTTGCGTAGACATTTCGCATGAAATCGCCCAACAACTTGTTTTGTTTGATTGCTGCTGCAAACAGTAGTTGATTGGTGACTTCGTTTTCACGTTCAGTAATTAACTTCCACGCTGTGGCATCAAGCGTTGCCAGTCTTTTCTTAATGAGGACGGACTGACGAACGGCTGTACCGACCGTGTCTTTTTGCAAAATATTGTCAACCTCGATAGCCCGCTTCCAAGTGGCCGCATCTGGTTCCGTCAAAAGAAGAGCTGCTATCCGCTTGCTTTCAAGCGTCAGCAACGAGCCCCTCGAAACTTCGGTGTTATAGAGGCTCATTGCTTGCCTCTAATGTTGTATATCCGGGTGCAAGAGCAGCGCTCTCCACTCCGTAAAGGGTTTGTGAATTCTTCAGCCAGAGATGATGTTCTTTGGGGTCCAAGGAATGTTGGCTCGAACAATCCACAGACCATCGTCTTAGGGCATACCCAACCAATGGGGCTCTCATGTCGAGTGCCAACACTCCGTTGTTCATTCTGAAATCTGCTTCGATCGCTTTGGGGTGTGCAATGCCAGGGTGTGGGACCAGTTCAATATGAACAATCCGCGCCCACTGCACATCTGATTCGATTTGTTCTTCGACAGGGATAGGCAGATCAATAGCCTTGGCTTTGACGATGCGGGTCAAAGCAAAGTCGGCAAAGCGGCCTCGTTCACGGTCATAGGCCCGCAAATGCCAGCGCAGTCCAGTGTCG
>JACCDT010858450.1_pt1 | contig 15566 bp, 13 predicted proteins | sample 7446291 | NCBI WGS metagenome assembly JACCDT01 (sample SAMN15323446, study PRJNA562643) | freshwater metagenome | isolation source: river surface water | place: USA:Blue River Watershed | collected 2017-08-17 | reverse complement strand
GCGAAAAAGCTCGCAGCCTGGCTGCCGGTCGAGGCCGGCACTGCCGTGGAAGATCATCTGTTCGTGATCGACCCGCTCGGCAACCTGATGATGCGTTTCCCGAAGGATCCCGACTACAACAAGGTGAAGAAAGACATCACCAAGTTGCTGAAGGCCTCCGGCATAGGCTGATCCGATGCTGATCGTACTCGCGCTCAAGGCGCTGCTGCTGGCGACGATACCGCTGACCCTGGTGTACCTGTCGCGCGGCACAGACCGCTACCGCAAACTTGCCTGGACGATGGTGTTCTTCACCTTCGATCTGATCGTCTTCGGCGCCTTCACGCGCCTGACCGATTCCGGGCTGGGCTGCCCGGACTGGCCGGGTTGTTATGGTGAAGCCAATCCTTTCCTGGCGCATGCCGACATCAGCGCGGCCGAAGCGGCACTGCCGAGCGGCCCGGTGACGGTCTTCAAGGCGTGGATCGAGATGATCCATCGCTATCTTGCAATGGGTGTCGGCGTGCTGATCATTGCCACACTGGCAGTGTCGATCCGGCTATGGCGCCGCGAAGGCCTGCCGCGGTATCACCCGGCCTTGCCGGCGTTGCTGCTGGTCTGGGTCTGCGTGCAAGGTGCATTCGGCGCCTGGACGGTGACGCTGAAGCTGCAGCCCGTGATCGTTACCACGCATCTGCTGCTGGGCGTGAGCTTGCTGGCGTTGTTGACGTGGCATGCGACGCGACAGTCGCCGGTGCAGCTCGGCGCCAGTGCCGCCGCTTTGCGCCTGCCCGCGGCGTTCGCGCTGGGCGTGGCCTTTCTGCAGATTGCGCTGGGCGGTTGGGTCAGCACGAATTACGCGGCGCTTGCCTGTGGCGGCTTCCCGTTGTGCCAGGGCGCGTGGCTGCCGGAGCTCGATTTTTCGCACGGCTTTTCGCTGTGGCGCGAGCTGGGCCGTACGCATACCGGCGACTACCTGCCGTTCAGTGCGCTGGTGACGGCCCACTGGGTACACCGCTGCTTCGCACTGGTGGTGGTCGCCGTGGTTGGCTGGGTCGGCTGGCGCGCGTCGCAGTCGGCCGGTACGCAACGGATCGGCCGCGCATTACTGATACTGATATTGATACAGTTTTGCACGGGCATTGCCACTGTCCTGCTGAACTGGCCGCTGACACTGGCGGTGCTGCATAACGCCGGCGCGGCGCTCTCAGTGCTGCTGCTGACCGTGGTAAACTCCCGCCTCGCCTCTGGCGCGGCAAACACGGCGGCGGAGTTCCGCCCAACCCTGACATCCGCGTGCGATAGACCATCATGACAGCACTCACCGCGCAGCCCGGCCGCATGGCCCAGTACTGGGCTCTGACGAAACCGCGCGTCACCCAACTCGCCGTCTTTTGTGCCGTGATCGGCATGTTCCTGGCCACGCCCGGTTTGCCGGACTGGAAAATTCTGCTCGCCGCCACCGTCGGCATCTGGCTGCTGTCAGGCGCCGCGTTTGCGGTGAACTGCCTGGTCGAGCGCGAGATCGATTCGCGAATGGCGCGCACTGCGCGCCGCCCGATGGCGCGCGGCGAAATCACCGTGCCACAGACGCTCGCGTTTTCCGGCGCGATCGGCGGCGCCGGCATGTGGGTGCTGTATAACCTCGTGAACCCGCTGACGATGTGGCTGACCTTTGCCACCTTCGTCGGTTATGCGGTCATCTATACCATCGTTCTGAAGCCGGCTACGCCGCAGAACATCGTCATCGGCGGACTGTCGGGCGCGATGCCGCCCGCGCTGGGCTGGGCGGCGATTGCCAATGATGTGCCGATGCAGGCCTGGCTTCTGGTGCTGATCATTTTCATCTGGACGCCGCCGCATTTCTGGGTGCTGGCGATGTACCGCCGTGACGACTATGAGCGTTCCGGCCTGCCGATGCTGCCGATCACGCACGGCACCGCTTTCACCGGCTTCCACGTGTGGCTGTATACGATTGCACTGTTTGCCACCTCGCTGCTGCCCTTCGCGGTTCGCATGAGCGGACCGCTGTATCTGGCAGCGGCAGTGTTGCTGGGCGCGGTGTACCTGCGGTACTCGTGGCTGGTCTGGCGGCATTACAACGACATGATTGCGCGTAAGTCGTTCACTTACTCGATCATTTATCTGTCGCTGCTGTTCGCCGCGCTGCTGGTAGATCACTACATTCCGTATAGCTGATGAACGCTCGCAAGCTGCTTGCCGTACTTTGCTGCGCATTGGCTTGCGCGCTGACGCTGGCTGGCTGCGACGGCAAGCCGCCGGTGCCGAAGGCGTCATTCGCCAGTACCGACATCACCGGCGCAGCCTATGGCAAGGCGCTCGAACTGACTGACCACACCGGCAAGCCGCGAACGCTGGCCGACTATCGTGGCAAGGTCGTGGTGGTCTTCTTCGGCTATACGCATTGCCCGGACGTGTGCCCGACGACGCTGGCCGAGATGGCGCAGATCAAAAAGCAGCTCGGCCCGGACGGCGATAAGCTGCAAGTGCTGTTCGTCACGCTCGATCCGGAGCGCGATACGCAAGAGGCGCTGGCCGGCTTCGTCCCGGCCTTTGACCCGAGCTTTGTCGCACTGCGCGGCGATGCGACGCAGACGCAAAAAGCAGCGGCGGACTTCAAAGTGTTCATGCAAAAGGTCAAGGCCAAGGACAGTGAGGGCTACACCATCGACCATACGGCGGCGACCTATGTTTTCGATCCGGAGGGACGCGTGCGACTGTTTATTCGCCATGGCCAGGATCCGGCCGCCGTGCTGAAGGACATACGCCAGCTGATCGCAGGCGCCTGACGCGGCAGCGTGCAGTGAGCATGAAAAAAAGAGCGCCCGATCAGGGCGCTCTTTTCGTATCAGGCCATCGCGCGGCGGACCGCGCAGCCATTGGCCCGCGGCTCAGGCATAGGCAGCCAGCGCCGCCTTCATCTTTTTCATTGCGGCCGCTTCGATTTGCCGGATACGCTCGGCCGACACGCCAAATTCGGCGGCCAGTTCATGTAGTGTGGCACCGGAGCCGTCATCATTGGCCAGCCAGCGCGACTCGACGATACGGCGCGAGCGCGCATCGAGCTGAGATAGTGCGGCCTCGAGCCCTTCCGATTGCAGGCGGTCGTACTGCCTGGCCTCCAGCACTTTCTGGGGCTCCGAATGCTCGGTCGACAGATAGGCGATCGGCGCGAACTTAGCGTCGTCGTCATCGTCGCTCGGTGCATCGAGGGCGATGTCACGGCCAGACATGCGCATTTCCATCTCGATGACTTCTTCGCGCTTCACGTTCAGCGAGGCGGCCAGCTCATCGACCTGTTCGGGCGACATTGCATCCAGGCTGGTCTTGTGGCTGCGCAGGTTAAAGAACAGCTTGCGCTGCGCCTTGGTCGTCGCCAGTTTCACCATGCGCCAGTTACGCAGGATGAATTCGTGAATTTCAGCCTTGATCCAGTGGATCGCATAAGACACCAGACGCACGCCCTGCTCAGGATTGAAGCGCTTGACAGCCTTCATCAGGCCGATGTTGCCTTCCTGAATAAGATCGGCATGCGGAAGTCCGTAGCCGAGATAGCCGCGCGCAATCGACACCACCAGGCGCAAGTGCGACATCACCAGCGCTTGCGCGGCAGCGAGATCGCCGTCGTTGCGCAGCCGGCGAGCGAGCGAAGTCTCTTCTTCCTGCGACAGCAGCGGCAGGCGGTTGACGGTGGATATGTAGGCATCCAGATTGCCGACATTCGCGGAAAAACCGGGAATGAGTGCCTGGCGACCGGCCGGCACAAGGGCAGACGATGCGGACATAGCAGTCATTGTTTCTCCTGGGTTGGACTGGGAGGGCGCACTCCGACATCGGAAGGCCCTGACACAGACAATATTAGCACTCTCAAACAGAGAGTGCTAATCGCTTACAAATGTAACATTTGCGCGCCGGTGAGCTATGGGACTGTTGGTGAATTGATATCGTTTGCCGCGCAGAACAAAACGCGGGCATCACGGATGCCCGCCCGGGGAATCAGGGCGCGACACGGCGTGCGCGCCAGACCGACAGCACCGCCCCCAGGATGCCCAGCGCCGTACTCGCCGCCAGCAGTGCGGCCACGGCGGGCGGATCCAGCGGCGCCAGCAGGAAATTCGAGCCATACAGGCGTGCCAGTTCGCCGACCGACGTGTTCAGCAGGGTCAGTCCGCCGGCGACCGCCAGCAACGCGATGCTGCCCGCACACAGACCCAGCAGCGCCCCCATGTAGTAGAACGGACGAGCGACGAATGCGTCAGTGGCGCCGACCAGCCGCATCACCCCGATCTCTTCATGCTGCGTAACGACTTGCAGGCGGATCGTATTGAATACCACCGCCAGCACCACGCCGCACAGCGTGGCGGCCAGCAGTAACAGCGCCTGCGCCGCAAGGTCGAGCAGCGCCGCCAGGCGCTTTACCCACGCCGCGTCCAGTTGCACGGTCTCGATGCCGTCGAGCTTTTCCAGCGAGGCAGCCAGCTGCTCAATGTGTGCGGGATCGGTCTTGTCGCCGCCGGTAATGCGCACGACGAAGGCGTCCGGCAATGGGTTGCCGCCGAGCGCGTCGACCACCTCGCCCAAGCCCGCGCGGGATTTCATTGCCGCCAGCGCCTTGTTGCGGTCGATAAATTCGACTTTCACCGGCACACCGGTGCGCCTGGCCGCATCGCGGATCTCGCCACCGACCGCTTGCACGCGTTCAGCCGCTGTGCCGGTTGCCATGAAGACGCTGATCTCCGGATCGACTGCGAGGTCACGTGATACCGGGCGCAAGTTTTCCAGCAGAGTCAGGCCAATCAGCGGCAGGATCAGCACCAGTGCAATCACCAGCACATTGAAGCTGAAGCTGCCCGGCGTCTTGCGGATCCTGGCCAGTGCGGCCGTCAGTGCCAGCCAGTGTTCGCGGAGCCAGTTCATGCGCCCACCTCGCTGTCGGCATCACGCATCGCGCCGACGCGGCCGCGATCGAGCTGGACCACGCGGTCGGCGTTCTGTAGCAGCCGTTCGTCGTGGGTGGAGATGATGCAGGTCGCACCTGCAGAGTTAAAGGCTTGCAGCATGTCGATGACTAGCTTGCCGCTGGCGCGGTCGAGGTTGGCCGTAGGTTCGTCGGCAAGAATGATGCGCGGCCGGTGCACGATCGCGCGCGCGATCGACACCCGTTGCTGCTCTCCGCCGGACAGCGCCTGCGGCAGCAACGTGGCCTTGTCGCCGAGTCCGACACGATCGAGCGCTACCCGCGCGCGCTGTTCCGCTTCTTTCACGCTCGAGCCGCTGACCAGCAAAGGCAGCATCACGTTCTGCAGCACGCTGCGGTCGCGGAGCAGCTGGTGCTGCTGAAGGATCAGACCAAGTTTGCGCCGCAGATAAGGCAGCGTCGCGCGGTTCAGCTTGCGCATGTCCTGGCCGCTGACGAGCAGCACGCCGGCGCTAGGACGCTCGATGCCGGCGATCAGCTTCAGCATGGTCGATTTGCCGGCGCCCGACGGGCCGGCCAGATAGAGCAGCTCGCCTTCGGCGACTTCCATCGACACGTCGGACAGTGCGGTGACGTCGCCCGGGTACCGCTTGGCGACGTGAGAAAAAGAAATGATGGACATAGGAAGTGCCTCTAACAAAACGCCGCTGCCGGTGTTGCGCCACGTTGCCGACCAGGTCGATCTTTCTGCGGCGGTGCGCCCGGACAGCGACGCCCTGTCAGCGGCACCCGGCAGCAGCACAAAGCGCGGTCAGCCGAGCAGCGCGTCGACAAATTCGGTCGCAACGAAGGGCTGCAAATCGTTAATGCCCTCGCCGATGCCGATGAAATATACGGGAATCGCCCTTTGCTTGACAATCGCCGCCAGCACGCCGCCTTTCGCGGTGCCGTCGAGCTTGGTGACGATCAGGCCGGTCAGCTGCAGTGCATCGTCAAAGGCTTTCACCTGCGTGAGGGCGTTCTGGCCGGTGTTGCCGTCGATGACCAGCAGCACTTCATGCGGCGCGCCTTCCATGCCTTTGCCGACGACGCGCTTGACCTTTTTCAGCTCGTCCATCAGGTGCAGCTGCGTCGGCAAACGACCAGCGGTATCGACCATCACCACATCGACGCCGCGCGCGCGGCCGGCCTGCACTGCATCGAAAGCCACTGCGGCCGGGTCGCCGGATTCCTGCGCAATCACGGCCACGCCGTTGCGCTCGCCCCAGATCGTCAGTTGTTCGCGTGCGGCCGCGCGGAAAGTATCGCCTGCGGCCAGCAGCACTTTTTGTCCATGCGATTGCATATGCTTGGCCAGCTTGCCGATCGTGGTGGTCTTGCCGGCGCCGTTGACGCCCGCGATCATCATCACCAGCGGCTGCTCGCGGCCAAGCACCAGCGGCTTTTCCAGCGGCTTGAGCAGGCCGACCATCAGCTCGCGTAGCGCAGCCTTCACCTGCGCGGCCTCGGCCAGCTTGCCGGCTTTGACCTGCTTCTTCAGTTCGTCGAGCAGATATTGGGTCGCCTCGACACCGGCGTCGGCCATCAGCAGCGCCGATTCGAGTTCGTCGTACAGATCGTCATCGATCCTGGTGCCGGTGAACAGCGTGGCAATGTTCGATGAGGTGCGCGACAGTCCGGCCTTCAGACGGCTGAGCCAGGATTTTTTCGCCTCCGGCACTGCCGCTTCAATGGTCGTGTCGATTACGGCGGTTTCGCCGGCCTCAGGCGCATTGACAGGAGCCGGTACGGACGCAGACGCAGGCTCTGCCGCGACCTGCGGCGCCGCAGATGGCGGGGTCTCGACAACGGGCGGAGGCGGTGCGGGCTGTTTTTTCTTGAAAAAGCTAAACATCCGGGATGGGGGTATTCGGGAGTTCAGGGGGGAGCGCTGCGACGGATGGCAGCAACAGATAAAATCGGGCGCACTTTGCAGTCATTCAACCCGCGTACATTCATTTTAACAGAGCCGAGAACATGATCTTCCGACTTGGATTGCTGGTACTGGCCGGTATTTTCAGCATGCTGCCCTGCATGGCCGGGGCCGGCACGACCGCACAGGAATTCCGTCTTGCCAACGGAATGAAAATCATCGTGCAAGAAGACCATCGTGCGCCCACCGTGGTGAGCATGGTCTGGTACCGCGCCGGCAGTGTCGACGAGCAGAACGGCACCACGGGCGTTGCGCATGTGCTTGAGCACATGATGTTCAAGGGCACCAAGAAGCTCAAGCCGGGCGACTTCAGCGCACGCGTCGCCGCGCTGGGCGGGCGCGAGAATGCGTTCACCAGCCGCGACTACACGGCCTATCACCAGCAAGTCGAAAAGTCGCGGCTCGACAAGCTGCTCGAGCTCGAGGCCGATCGTATGCAGAACCTGACGATGGACCCGGCCGAGTTCGGCAAGGAAATCAAGGTCGTTATGGAAGAGCGCCGCCTGCGCACCGAAGACGAGCCGATGGCGCTGCTGATGGAAAATCTGTACGCAACCGCCTACACCGCCAGCCCCTATCGCAACCCGGTCGTCGGCTGGATGGACGATCTGCAGAACATGACCGCCGCTGATGCACTGGCCTGGTATGAGCGCTGGTATGCACCCAACAATGCCACGCTGGTGGTAGCCGGCGATGTCGATGCGCAGGAAGTGCTGAAGCTCGCCGAGCGGTATTTCGGCCCGATTCCGCCGAAGACGCTGCCCAAGCAGAAGCCGCAGGAAGAGCCGAAGCAGCGCGGCATCCGCCGCGTGGCCGTCAAGGCGCCGGCGGAGAACCCTTACCTGGTGATGGCCTACAAGATGCCGAAGCTGCTCGATGTCGAGAAGGACGACGATCCGTTCGCGCTCGAGGTGCTGGCCGCCGTGCTCGACGGTTATGACAATGCGCGCCTGCCCGCCAAACTGGTGAGGACCGACCGCATCGCCAACTCGGTCGATGCCGGTTACGACGGCACTGCGCGCGGGCCGGTGATGTTTGTGCTGTCTGGCGAGCCGACCCGCGATACCTCGCTCGAGCAGCTCGAGGCCGCATTGCGCGCCGAGATCGAGCGCATCGCCAAAGAAGGCGTATCGGCCGATGAACTCAAGCGCGTCAAGGCGCAGCTGATCGCCGGCCAGGTCTACAAGCGTGACTCGGTATTCGGACAGGCGATGGAGATCGGCTCGATGGAGATGACGGGCCTGTCCTACCGCGCGATCGACCGCATCATCGAGCGCCTGGCAGACGTTACGCCGGCGCAAGTGCAGGCGGTGGCGCAGAAATATTTTTCCGATGACCAGCTGACGGTCGCCACGCTGTTGCCATTGCCGGTGACGGAACAGGCCGAAAACAAAGCGGCCGTGCCCGGCCTGCGTCATTGAGCGAATTACGGAGAGACATCGATGTTGAAGAAACTGATCGTCATTGCCTTGTTCACGGCCAGCGGCCTCGCGCAGGCTGCACTGAATATTCAGCACTGGACGCTGGAGAACGGCACGCGCGTTTATTTTGTTGAGAACCACACGATCCCGATGCTCGACGTGAACGTCGAGTTCGATGCCGGCAGCCGGCGCGATCCGGCCGGCAAGTCGGGCTTGTCGTCGCTGACCAGCGGGTTACTGGCACGCGGCGTGAAGGCGTCCGCGCTGCCTGATGGCGGCACTGAGCCGGCCCTGTCGGAAGCCGAGATCTCGAATGCATTGGCCGACATCGCCGCGCAGCGCGGCGGCGGCGCCGGCAGCGACCGTGCCGGCATGTCGGTTCGTACCCTCTCGCAGCCTGCCACGCGCGACGAAGCGATCCGGCTGCTGGCGAGGCTGCTAGCGCAGCCGGCGTTTCCGGAAGACTTGTTCCGGCGCGACCAGGCGCGCACGGTGGCCGCCATCCGCGATGCGCTGACGCGGCCCGAGTCGATCGCCAGCAAGGCCTTCTGGCGGCTCGCCTATGGCAGCCATCCTTATGGTGCTGAAGCGACGGTCGAGTCGATCGAAGCGATCACCCGCGACGATCTCGTGCAGTTTCATAAAACGCACTATGTGGCTAACCATGCGGTGATCGCGATGATCGGCGACGTTACACGCGCCGAGGCCGAGGCCATCGCCCGCGAATTGACCCGCCGCTTGCCCCAGGGACAGCCGCTTCCCAAGCTGCCTGAGGTCAGCGTTCCGGCCGGCGTCGAAGAACGTATTCCGCATCCGGCGACGCAATCGCACATCCTTGTCGGCATGCCTGCGCTGGCACGCAATGACCCCGACGCGTTCGCGCTCACGGTCGGCAATTACGTGCTCGGCGGCGGCGGCTTTGTGTCGCGGCTGACGCATGAAGTACGCGAGAAGCGCGGGCTGGCCTATAGCGCTTACAGCTATTTCAATCCGATGGCGCAGCCCGGGCCGTACATGGCCGGACTACAGACCCGCAAGGACCAGTCTGATGAGGCGCTGAAGGTCGTGCGCGATACCATTGCCGCGTTCCTGCGCGACGGCCCGACCGAGGCCGAGCTGAAGGCGGCGAAGGATAATCTGATCGGCGGCTTCGCACTGCGCATCGATAATAACCGCAAGATCCTCGACAACATCGCGACGATCGGCTTCTACCGGATGCCGCTCGATTATCTGGACACCTGGACCGCGAATGTCGAGAAAGTCAGCCTCGCCGATGTGCGCGCTGCGTTTGCGCGCAAGCTGGCGCTGGACAAAATGGTCACCGTGGTCGTCGGCAGTGAGCCAGTGAAGCCTTGACGGCGCCGCACCCCTTGATAGGTCTATATTGAAAAAGCACAACGTCGCACCGCCCCGGCAGGTGCGCATCATCGCCGGCGACTGGAAGCGCACGCCACTGCCGGTGGCCGATGTCGAGGGCTTGCGCCCGACGCCGGACCGTGTGCGCGAGACGGTATTCAACTGGCTCGACCATCTGCAACTGCGCCGCTGGGACAACCGCCGCTGCCTCGACCTGTTTGCCGGCACTGGCGCACTCGGTTTCGAGGCCGCCAGCCGCGGCGCTGCCGAGGTCGTGATGGTCGAGTCGCATCCGGCGGCTCTGCGCCATCTGCACGCCACCCGCGACAAGCTGCGCGCCGAGCGCGTGACGATACGGCGCGGCGATGCACTGGCGCAGCTGCCTTCGTTGCCTGGTCCATTTGACCTCATCTTTCTCGATCCGCCCTATGGGCTGAATCTGTTGCCGCAATTACTGCCGGCCTGCGTCCGCTTGCTGGCACCGGCAGGGCTGGTCTATGCTGAGTCAGATCAGCCATTCGCCGACAGTGACGCCGACTACCTGGCGGGGTGGCACGTCGTGCGCGCGGATAAGGCGGGGCAAGTGCATTACGCCGTGCTATCGCGAGATGATCATCGGACGAATTAGGGCATAATGCGCGTCGTTCGCGCGGGAAACAGGTGCCGCGCCAGAAACTTTGAAGGACAGCTCATGGTGACAGCCGTATATCCCGGAACCTTTGACCCGCTCACGCGCGGCCATGAAGATCTGGTGCGGCGCGCATCCGGCCTGTTCGACAAGCTGGTTGTCGGCGTGGCCGACAGTCAGGCCAAACGCCCTTTTTTCTCGCTGCAAGAACGTCTCGACATCGCGCGCGAAGTGCTCGGGCACTATCCGAATGTGGTGGTCGAGAGCTTTTCCGGGCTGCTGAAAGATTTTGTGCGTGCGCACGATGCGCGTGTGATCGTGCGCGGGCTGCGTGCGGTGTCGGATTTTGAGTATGAATTCCAGATGGCTGGCATGAACCGCTACCTGCTGCCGGATGTCGAGACACTGTTCCTGACGCCGTCCGACCAATATCAGTTCATCTCTGGCACCATCGTGCGCGAGATCGCGCTGCTTGGCGGCGATGTATCGAAGTTCGTATTCCCGTCGGTCGAGCAGTGGCTGCACAAAAAGATCGCAGGCCGCAACGAATAAGCCGGCCATTCAGCACTGTTTTGTCCGTGGAGTGACGCCGTGGCACTGATGATCACCGACGATTGCATCAACTGCGACGTCTGCGAGCCCGAATGCCCGAACGATGCGATTTCGCTCGGCGAGCTGATCTACGAGATCGACCCCGCCAAATGCACCGAGTGCGTCGGCCATTTCGACGAGCCGCAATGTCAACAGGTGTGCCCGGTCGCCTGCATCCCTTTTAATCCCGCATGGCGCGAGACGCGCGAGCAGCTTGAGGCCAAGTATCGCCGGCTGCAGTCCGAGTCCTCGGCAAAATAAAGACCGGTTCCCCGGACCTGCAGGAACAAGTCTTGCGTCTGCGTTATTGCTTCTTTCTCGGATAGAACGGTGCGGCCAGCAGGCCGCTGCGGAAATCTGTGGATGCCGTCTGATAATAGGCAATCGCCTCGTTCAACAGCTGAGGGTCGGTGGCCGTTGGCGTGGCTTCGAGCGTGGTCGGATCGATATCGAAGGCCTGCACACGTCGCTTCGGCAGCAGCACCGTCAGCTTGTTGTGCTTCAGATAACCGAGCTCCTGATAATTGCTGATAAATGCGCGTTCCGTGGGTGTATCACTCTTGAACACCGAATGGCCGAAGAAGAGTTCATCGCCGCGCTGGCCCAGCGCCTCGATCAGGCTGGGCACGATATCGATCTGGCTGATCATGGGCTGGTAGACGCCGGCCTTCAGGTTGCCCGGTGCGTACATCACCAGCGGTATCTGGTAATGCCTGACCGGCAAGCGTGATTTGCCGGCGACCGACGCGCAATGGTCGGCAACAAAGACAAACAGCGTGTCCTTGAACCAGGGCCGCTTCTGCGCATCGCGAATGAATTTCCCGATTGCATAGTCGCTGTACTTCACCGCGCCCTTGCGGCCGCCAGGCGACGGAATATCGATACGACCGTCCGGGTAGGTATATGGCCGGTGATTACTGGTCGTCATCACATGGGCAAAGAACGGCCGGGATGAACCGGCGCGCCGGTCCAACTCGGTGATCACGGCATCGAACAGCACTTCGTCGGCGACGCCCCAGACATTTTCGAACATGATGCGTTCCGACGGAATGTCGGTGCGGTCGACGACCCGATAATCATTCGCGCTGAAATAGGCGTTCATGTTGTCGAAGTAACCGTAGCCTCCATAAAAGAAGTACGTGTCGAAGCCCTGGTGCTCCAGCACTTCGCCCAGCGTGGTCAGGTGGGCGTTCCCGGGTCGGCGCACGATCGCCTGTCCCGGCACCGGCGGCGTGCCCAGCGACAGCGCCTCCAGGCCGCGCACGGTGCGTGTGCCCGTTGCATAGACCTGTGCGAAGCGCAGGCCGTCACGCGCCAGCGCATCGAGGTTTGGCGTCAGGTTTTTGTCCGAACCATAGCTGCCGACGAACGATGCGGACAGGCTCTCGACCGACACCATAACCAGGTGCTTCGGAGTACGCGCGAAATAGCGCGACGGCGTCGTGTTCCCGCCCACATCGCTGAGCCGCCGCATTGCCAGCGTCGGCTGTCGCCGCAGACCCAGATCGACAAGCGTCTGACGGACCGTGTCGGTCGGCAGGGTGCGATAGAACTTCATGTAGTCGAGCTCATTGCGGCGTGCCGCCGCTGCGAGCGTGAACAAGCCGTTGCCCGACAGCTCATCGGCATACGCGTTCTTGCTGCCTTCCATCTGGTCGACATTCGCCACCGACAGCAGCGTCGCCGGCAGTGCAACGGCCCCCAGCAGCACGGCGCCGCGCTGCCGTACGCCCAATGGGGCGGCCGGCGCGTGCCGCATCCAGCTTAACAGTGCCCAAGTGATGACGACCGCAGCTATGCCAATGACGGCCAGGATGGTGCTGACCGGATATGACTCACGGATGTTGCCTATTACCTCGCTGGTATAAATAAGATAATCAAGCGCGATGAAATTAAGCCGGTTCGAGAACTCGATCCAGAACGTGAATTCCGACACTGCGCCGAACAGCAGAAGCGCGACCGATGCGCACAGCCAGACCGCGCCTAACGCGCGGTGCCACGGCGCGCCGCGCCAGCGGTCTGGCAGCAGCGCCTGATAGGCCATGACCGGCGCCAGCAATGCCGACGCCACGGCAAGGTCGAACCATGCGCCCTTGGCCAGCACTCGCGGCCAGTCTGACAGCGGCACCTGTGCTGCGCCTGCATACGCCAACAGTGCGACGCGCAGTCCCCCGTAAAGCGCCAGGAGAAACAGCAGCAGGGTGAACGGCAGCGAGCGCAGCAGGCTGGAGGCGCGTACGCGTTGCGAATTTTTTATCATTACAGGGCTTGTATCTTGAAGTCGAGGCGAATGATGCCACGGCAATGCTGCAACAGACGAGGGACTATTCGCTCAATGGCGTTCGTATTTTTATAATTTTCGTTGCCTATTTTTCTCCGTATTTTATCTGTCTGAGAAGTTTCCAAATCGAGTGGCTTTCAACAATGTCAGGTTTTGGATAAATAACATTATTTATGTAATACCTATTTGCATGAAAATGACATAATTCCTTGGTGAAATGTCGGGCGAGGCCGTTTCTGTCCGCGCCGTGACCGCATCCGCACTTTCGCGCACGCGCATGTGGTCAGATGCGGCGCTTGATCGCCCCAAGAGGCAACGCCGTTGCCCCGTTCATTTTTTTGTCAGGCATGCACTCAATGAAGCCCAGCCGTAATGTGCCCGCCGCGGACGCCACAGCCGCGGAACGCAGCGCACCCACCCCGGAAACCGTCATTCCCAGCGTCGATATGTTTTCTGTTGTGACCGCAGCGACCGATGGTGTCGCCCGCGCACGCAAGGGCCTGGACTCGCTGATGTCCTTTGCCGGCCTTGATGCGCCGGGAGTGACCAAGCTGAGTTCGCTGACGCTCGGCTTGCTTGAGGGCGCGATGACGAAGTCCAGCGTTGCGCTGAATGATGTCCGGGGCGAGCGCGAGGTCCTCGGCCTTGACTCTCACATCGCCGTCGACATCAAACTGTCTTCCAGGCTTGGAGAAAACGGCCTGCAGCCGTTCGTGGCGCTGGGGCTGGTCAATCCTGTCGTCATGGGCAATGTGGTGTCCGGGGAGGTCCGGCTGGGCGATCTCGGCAAGCTCGCCGCGCTCGAGCATGTCGGCACGGTCAGTTACTCGCCGCACGCGACGGCGGCGGGCTCGGTCGTCAGCGGCGCCGAGTCCGCGCTCGGCACGGCGGTCCTGAATTCCGGCGGCTACACGGGTGCCGGCGTCAAGGTGGGTGTGCTTTCTGATTCATATAACTATCTTCAAGGGGCTTCCGCCGGTATCGCCAGCGGCGACCTGCCTTCCTCAGGCGTGCAAGTGCTGCAGGATGCCGGCAGCATCGCCAGTCCGACCAGTGACGAAGGCCGGGCGATGCTCGAGATCGTCCACGACATTGCGCCCGACAGCTCGCTGATGTTTGCCACCGCATGGCAGGGTATGGCTGGCTTCGCTCAGAACATACGCGGGCTTGCGGCCGCAGGCGCGCGGGTCATCGTCGACGATATCGCCTATTTTTCGCAGCTTACTTTTACTGATGACGTCATCCGCCGCGCTATCAATGACGTGACTGGTCAGGGCAGCGTCTACCTGACGGCCAATGGCAACGACAGCCGTCAGGGCATCATCGAAAGCGATACGGTGTACCGCCTTGCGGCTCCGGCGGCGCTGGGCAGCGGAAATTTCCTTGATTTCAATCCGGCCACTACCGGGGTTGTCGAGACACTGTCGTTTACCGCCGAGCAGACCGGCACCGTCTATCTGAGGATGACCTGGTCGTCGCCGGCCTGGTCAGTGCACAGTAAGCTGGCGTCGGCAGATCTCGATGTGTACGTCGTGGACAGCGCAGGCAACATTGTTGGTGATTCGGTCGACGACCAGAGCCTTGCCGGTTTCGATCCGATCGAACTGGTCGCGATGGACGTCGTGGCTGGCCAACAGTATGCGGTGTGGGTCGATAAGTATTCCGGCACGGCCCCCAAGTATGTGCAGATCAACGCGCCCGTCGGTGCAATAAGCTTCAATCAGCCGTCGCTGTTCGATGAATACAGTTCTGTCTACGGCAACGCGCTGGCCGCCGGAGCGATCTCGGTGGGCGCGGCATATTACAAAGATTCGCCCAAGCTTGGCGGCAGCGCCGAGGTGGAAGCCTACAGTTCCTATGGCAAGGCTTACCTCACGCACGACGCCGCCGGCAATGCCATCACGCCGCAGACGAGTGTCGGCGCCGAGATTACCGGTGTCGATGGCCTCAATACGACGTTCTTCGGCAGCGACTGGGATGCCGACGGCCATCCGAATTTTTTCGGCACTTCTGCCGCAGCGCCGTCCGTCGCGGCAGTGGTTGCGTTGATGCTGGATAAGAATCCCACGCTGACGCGCGATCAGATCCTGAGCATCCTCCAGTCCACCGCCTACAACGCCGTTTCATACGCTGACGAAGCGCCGTTCGATCCGGTGTCCGGTGCCGGGCTGGTGAATGCCTCCGCCGCCCTGGCAGCGACACCGGAGCTCGACCTGACGGCGCCGACGGTGTCGCAGTTCACACCGTTCGATGGAGCGACGGCGGTACCGACGTACTCGAACATTGTGCTGAAGTTTGACGAGGCGATCCAGCGTGGTACGGGCACGATCAAGATTGTGGCGAGCACGCCGACGGGCACATTGCGGGAGTCGTTCGATGCGGCCAGCAGCACGCGGCTG
>JACCDT011598543.1_pt1 | contig 15576 bp, 16 predicted proteins | sample 7446291 | NCBI WGS metagenome assembly JACCDT01 (sample SAMN15323446, study PRJNA562643) | freshwater metagenome | isolation source: river surface water | place: USA:Blue River Watershed | collected 2017-08-17 | reverse complement strand
TGATCTGAGCCCCAGTTGCAAGACATGCAGCTACGCCACTCGACATGGTTTTAGTCACCATATAAGGGCCTACTCGTCGAATGCCTTTTTCTCGAAGTGTGTCTGTGCCTTCCAACATACTCTCTGTGGATGTGCCGCCAGCACCTACAATAAGACCTGTTCTGATATTAGATACAAGGGTTTCTGGAAGATTAGCATCTTGAATAGCTTCTTGCATAGCAAGCCAAGCATAAGCATGGCCTTTGGCCATGAATCTTAGGAGTTTTCGATCGATAAGTTCAGAAAAATCTAAATCAATAGATCCAGCAACATGAGATCTCAATCCATGCGCTTCATATTCAGGCTGAAATTTAATGCCAGAACGCGCTTGGTATAAGCTATCATGAACTTCTTTTTTATTATTACCTAGGCTAGATACAATACCTAATCCCGTAACAACAACACGACGGGTCATGCGTCGCCTCCCATTAAATAAAGATCAAAAATTATCAGTACGCGTAAACAATCCGACACGCAAATCTTTCGCATGGTAAATCTCTCTTCCATCAACTGACATTTTAGCATCAGCAATACCCATAATTAATTTACGCATAATTACTCTTTTTAAATCAATTACATAGGTAATTTTTTGCGCTGTAGGTAATACCTGGCCTGTAAACTTAATTTCACCACCGCCAAGTGCACGACCACGGCCTAAACCACCTTTCCATCCTAAATAGAAACCCACTAATTGCCACATCGCATCAAGTCCCAAACAGCCTGGCATCACAGGGTCACCTTCAAAGTGACAGCCAAAGAACCAAAGATCTTTATTAACATCTAATTCGGCAATAATCTGTCCATTATTATATTCACCGCCATCGTCAGTAATAGAAACGATACGATCGAACATAAGCATGGGGGGTAATGGAAGCTGTGCGTTGCCTGGACCAAACATCTCTCCTCGGCCGCAAGACAAAAGCTCTTCTTTTGTATAGCTATTTTTTTTAGGCATTGGGTTTATAGGCTGCTGATAAAAAAGATTGTGAAAAATATTTGTTTGATGACGCAAGTATTTTATCGTGTTTTTATCTATTTACCCTGATAAATTATTACGCTACTATGAAAAACATAGTAAAACACTCAACAAACAATTTCATCTATTAGGAATCCAATATGAGCGACCAAAATCTGGCCGACTGGAGAAAGCTTGCAGTCAAACTTGAAGCAGAAATTAATAAAGTTATCGTAGGGCAAGAAAATCCTATCAGGCTTATTACCACTTCAATTTTTGCACGAGGGCACGTTCTCCTTGAGGGTGATGTGGGAGTTGGAAAAACAACATTACTTAAGGCTTTTACGCGCGCTATTGGTGGCGGTTACCAACGTATCGAAGGCACGATTGACCTTATGCCAAATGATCTTATCTATCACACTTATCTTGGTGAAGATGGAAAGCCTCATGTAAGTCCAGGCCCTATTTTGATGTCAGGTAGTGATTTATCAATTTTCTTTTTCAATGAAATCAACCGTGCAAGACCGCAAGTGCATTCATTGCTTTTAAGAATCATGGCAGAAAAAACACTATCTGCATTTAATAAAGAACATTACTTTCCTCATATGGTGGTATTTGCTGATCGAAACCAAGTAGAACGTGAAGAAACATTTGAAATTCCTTCAGCAGCGCGTGATCGTTTTATGATGGAAATACCTATTCTTATCCCAAAAGCTGATCAGATGATGAAAGACTTAGTCTTTGAAACTAAATTCCATAACGCAGACAAACTGATTGAAGAAGTCAAGCCTGACCTTATTAAATTTAATAAGCTCAATGAACTTTCAGAAACGATTCAAGAAAATATTAAAGCCAGTGATGCATTAAAAAATTATGCGTTACGTTTATGGAAGGCTACAAAAAATCCTGGCGATTATGGTATTAAATTATCTGATATTGATATGAATCGATTAATCGTATCAGGCGCTAGCCCGCGCGGTATGAGCATGATGATGAAAGCAGCGCGTGTGAATGCATGGCTTAATGATCGAACATCAGTGACCCCTGCAGATATTCATCCAGTTTTCCATGAAACTATTGCCCATCGACTCGTATTTAACCCTGTCTATGAAATGAGAAGAACGATCATTGCGCGTGATTTAACTAATGGCATTTTAAACGCCATCAACGCACCTTAAACCAAATGGTTCAATCCACCCCATTATTTGATTACCACATCGGTTGGAAATCTAAAGGCAAGCATCCTGGTCGCCATAAAAGCAATCAGAGAGGAATGGGTATTGAATTTGCAGGACACACAACACTCCTTTCATACCCTGATCCAAGGCGAATTGATATTCGCCAATCGATTCGAGATCCTTTAGGCGAGATTCACGTCAAAATATTTAATCAACGCAGTGCGACACCCGTCATGATTGTCTGTGATTTATCTGCCAGTATGAATTTTGGTGGAAAAAATAAAAAAATTAATTTAGCTGCTGAAGTCGCGCAATCCATAGCATACTCTGTCATAGATCGTCATGACGCTATCGGTTTAATTGGTTTTGATGACGAGATTAGAGAAGATTGGTTAGCACCCTTATCATTTAGATCACAACATGCATTAACACTTATTCACGAACTTAAAAACTTTACATCTACAAACAAATCGAATCGCGCAATAAAAGACCTCTATCAATATATGCCTCGTGAACGTTCACTTATTTTCTTTATTTCAGATTTTCACATGCCAGAAGTTGAGTTAGAAAATTGTTTATCTAATCTTATGAGGCACCATGTGGTCCCTGTAGTTTTATGGGATAAAAAAGAATATATCAATCTTCCTAATTTTGGCATCGTCACAATTACCGATCCTGAAAGTGGTAAAAAAAATACACTTTTTTTAAGAAAAGAACTGAAAGAAAAAATTGTGGATTCATTTGAAAAAAGACGTGCTGTCATTACGAAAGCATTTATGAATTTTGATATCCCACCTTTTTTTGTAGATGACCATTTTGATGCAACTAAAATGACCGAATACTTTAATCAATTCGTGGGTGCTTAATAATTATGAAATATCTTATTTCTTTATGGATGCTTCTATTATCAGTTTCTAGTTTTGCACTGGATGTGCAAGAGTGGCCTGATATTCAAGAAGGTATCATATCCATCAAAATAAAAGAGCCGCTTCACCGAGTCGGATATACCGTAGGGGACAAATCAGAAAGACATGTAGAAGTTACAATTAAAAAACCTTATGTACTTATTAAAGAGTCTTTGCCTATTCCGGGTTACGAAAGAAAATATAAAGGGCAAGATTTAGGCATCGTATTGGATGCAATGAAACATGTATTAAAAGAAAATAAAACATCTTCTACATTAGTCATGGATCTTACGTATCAAATTTTTACAAATAATGTAGTCGCAAAACCGGGATTCTTACCAGCTGAATATATCCGAGTCTTAAATCCTAATGACCCACAAAAGAAGGTCTTTAAATATAGGATTCCTGAGTATCAAATTGCGATATCTCCTTTATCTATTTTTGGCGCTATAAAAATTGATCAAGATATGAGCCCATTAAGAGGCGTCATTTTAATGGATGAGAAAAGCCCTATAAAAACACTTAAAATTTCGGGCATCATCGCACTTCTTTCTTTATTAGGTCTTATCTATATTTATAGTCAATATGCATGGCTACCAAACGCTCGAGGTATATTTGCAAGAACCCATCGCTCAATCAATAAAATGAAGGCAACTCCCGCTTCTATTGAAAAAGCAATCACAGACATGCATCGCGCTTTTGATCTTGTTATTGAAAAAACTCTCTTTACAGATAATCTTCATGATCTTTATGCTAAGAATCCTTCATTTAAAAATATCGATACTGAACTACGTGAGTTTTTTAAGCTTTCCACACTCGTATTTTTTAATACTTCAAATAAAAAATATGATCATGATGAAATACTTAAATGGCTTAAAGATTTCTCAAGGCATTGTCGAGATTGCGAGAGAAAACTTATTGTTGATAAAAAGTCACTCGTGGTAGGTTTAACTAAATGACATTTTCATTTCCATGGGTCTTATGGCTTATTCCTTTTGCTTTTATTCCGCTTTTTTTTAAAGAAGCATCCTTACAGTACTATTCATGGAATGAAATGATTCCAAAAGATCGACTCTCAAGGATTGTGGCTATTATCTTAAAATTTATCGCGACCATGATTTTATTGGCAATCATTGTTGGATTAAGTGGGCCACATTCTCGCCAAAAAGAAATTGAAAAAACAGGTATAGGCGCTCAAATTGGTTTGGTATTGGATCGAAGTGCGAGTATGGATGATCCTTTTGCAGGCAACGACCAATCCAAAGTGGGAGAAATGAAATCAGCTGCTGCTGCCAGGCTAATTACTGACTTTGTAAAATCAAGAAAAAACGACATGATTGGTATGGTTTCATTTAGCAATTCTGGCATGTATGTTTTGCCTCTGACTGATAATAAAAATGCCATTATTTCAGCCGTAAGAGCAACAGCTGGTAACGCATTATTTCAAACTAATATTGGTAGTGGCCTTACGACGGGTGCTGAATTATTTAATAAAGTACCAGACTCTGGTTCAAGAGCGATGATTTTACTTTCAGATGGAGCAGGTCGTATCGATGCTGCTACTCAAGAAAAAATTAAGGATTGGCTAGGCCGATTTAAAATTAGCCTTTATTGGATCGTATTAAGACAACCAGGTGGTATCAGTATTTTTAATACTTCATATAAAGCGCGAGATGATGAGGCGCTTCCACCTCAAATTGAGCTTAATGAATTTTTTAAAACACTTCATTCGCCGTTTCAAGCTTATGAGGCAGAAGATCCAAAAACACTACAAAAAGCCATCGAGGATATCAATCAAAAAGAAAAGAAACCCATTAAATATTTTGAGAAAATTCCTGGTCAAGATTATTCAACTCATTGTTTTGTCGTTGCAGCTCTTATGATGATAGGTTTACTTATGCTTAAATTAATTGAGGTAAGATCATGGCTTTAATCACAAAAAATCTTTTTAGCACAAAAAAACTTACTTGGATTTTTGCACTGTTTCTCATAATTTCACTTGGTGTATTTATAAAGCATTGGATTGAATTAAAAAATATTCAAGTATTTAATCGAGATATTGCTGAAGGTAAATCGCCGAGTATGTTTATCAATAGTTTTGAAGCGCGTTACGCAACAGCTTATTGGCTCACAACTAAGGAAAGATATAAAGAAGCCAATATTCTTTTTACAAATCTTTTACCGATAGCTTCACCCTCTCAAAAAGCAGCCATTCAATACAATATTGGTAATATTTTCTTTAAGCGCGCATTGGCGCTCAACGGTACTGATATGACGGTCAAAAATGAAACAGAATATTTATTTAGACAAGCAAAAGCAGCTTATATGCTATCTATTAAGATTGATAATCATGCATGGGATGTAAAACATAATCTTGATCGCGTGCTTATGATTTTACCTGCCAACCCAACCCCTGGTGTTGGCGATTCAGATTCGCCTGGACTCATTTTAGGCAATGTTCCTGTAGGCCTTCCTTAAATCTATGAAAGCGTGGCTTAAAAACATAAAATCGGGATCCAATCTCGATTTTAATACCCTATCACTGATAGTATCGATTGGGTTTATTTTGCTTGCGATTATCAATCCATCAATACCTCTCAAACACAATATTTATAACTATATCTTTGTGACTGACATCTCGCAAAGTATGAATACGATTGATATGTCTGTCATGAATAAACCCATCTCAAGACTTGAATATATGAAGCATAGTCTTCATGAAATTATGTCTGAGCTTCCTTGTGGTACAAAAGTGAGTATAGGTATGTTTGTAGGTGTGAGTGTGGCAGCCTCATATACACCTATTGAAGTCTGTGAAAATTTTGATGCTATTGAAGACACAATCGACCACTTGGATTGGCGTTCGGGTTGGTCTGGTAATTCACGTATTCGAGAATCTTTTTTTAACTTAGCACGTTTAATTAGAAGCTTTCCTGAAAATTCTCAAGTCGTCTATTTTACTGACGGTGAAGAAGCTCCAAAGCTTCACGCATTTAATACAAAAGATCTTTCTCAATTCCAAGGCGGAAATGATTGGGTAATTGTTGGAATTGGAAGTTTAAAAGGAGCGCCCATTCCAAAGTTAGATGGCAAAAATCAACTCATTGGCTATTGGGCTAATGATAGCTTTGCATTACAACCAGGTATTGCCCAAATCTCAGAGGCTAATATTGGTACTCGAGATGACAATGTGGCAGGTGGCGAGAGTGATCGATATATGTCTAAGCTAGACGAAGCCTACTTAAAAGATATTACAAAACAAATTAATGGGATTTATGTAAGAGGTGATTCCATTTTAAATATATTAAGTGCGATGAAAAAACAAAAGCCTGCTTGGCAAGATACAGCTGACTTTCATCTTAAATGGTTTTTTGCCTCACTCGCAGGTATTATTTTTAGCCTTCGATTTTTTTCGATAAAAAAAATAAAGCAATATGTCATTAAGCGTAGAAAATAAATTCATTATTCTTGATAAAACCTCTACAATAAAAGTTGAAGGTGATGATCGAGTTCAGTTCTTGCAAGGCCAATTGACTCAAGATATTAATCTCGTCTCGCAAAATAATGCTCTATACGCTGGCTTTTGTAACCCCAAGGGTAGAATGCTGGCTTTTATGTTGTGTTATTTAGATCATGAATCAATCCACATACAAATTGATAGCTCCATTCAGAATTTTATACTTCAAAAACTTAGGATGTATATTCTTCGCTCAAAAGTGTCGCTAAAATTAGCCAATGAAACATTCACATGTGTCGGTTTTGTGGGCTCCAAAGTCCTTCTTACAAAAAACATTCAACCTCCAAAAAATTATTTAGATATCATTCAATCAGATGGGATCATGATTATGCGTTTAGGAAAAGATGATGATAGATATCAACTCATGGGAGAAACTTCTAAAGTGAATGAATTTATGAAGCTTAACTTTTCTGAATATTCATCCATGAGTTTTAATGATTGGAATAATTTAAATATCCTAGATGGGATTCCTGATATTTACCCAACCACGCAAGAAGCATTTATTCCACAATCTTTAAATATGGACTTAATCGAAGGTATTAATTTTAAAAAAGGTTGTTATACAGGACAAGAAATTGTAGCTCGAACACACTACTTAGGCAAAGTTAAAAGACGGATGTATCGCGCTTTTATTAAATCGCGCGCGGATCTTAATCCTGGTGATCTGATCTTAAATAACAATGGTGAAGAAATTGGTCAGCTAGTGAGATCAGCCAATGAAAATGATGAGAAAACAAACATGCTGATTGAATTAAGAGTTGATCAAGCACGCGAAGCGCTTTTCATTAAGAGTGAATTAATTGAAATCTTTTTAGAAGACCAAGGAAGATTTGATTAGTGCTTAGCTTGCGAATTACTTGAAGCTTCATTTTCTTTTTTATCTTTTTCGTGATTTGTCACTTGGAAAAAGATTTCATCCTGCTTAATCATACCAAGCTCATTACGAGCTCTCTCTTCAATCGCTGAGAAGCCTTGTTTAAGATCTCCTACTTCAGCATTGAGAACATTATTTCTTACTTGATTATCCGCATTCGTTTTTTTCTGAGCTTCAATTTGATGATTTAAACTCCATACGCGCAACCAACTTCCTTTACCAAACCACAATGGGTATTGCATTAACGCTACCAATATGACAAAAATTGCAGTTAAAGATTTCATGTTATTTATTCAATTGGTAAAAACAAGAAAGGCCTGCGTATGATGAAGCTAATCCAAACTCCTCTTCGATACGAAGCAGTTGATTATATTTAGCAATACGTTCAGATCTTGAAAGTGAGCCAGTTTTGATTTGCAATGCATTTGTCGCCACTGCTAAATCAGCAATTGTTGTGTCTTCAGTTTCTCCTGAGCGATGAGAAATGACAGCGGTATATCCTGCTTTTTTAGCCATCGCAATAGTTTCAAATGTTTCAGTAAGTGTACCAATTTGATTTACTTTAATTAAAACAGAATTAGCAACTTTTCGTTTAATACCTTCATCTAAAATTTTTGGATTTGTTACAAAAAGATCATCGCCTACAAGTTGAATATGTTTACCTAATCTTTGTGTTAAAACATGCCAACCATCCCAATCAAATTCACCCATACCATCTTCAATACTAATGATTGGATATTTATCACACCATGTCGCTAGATAATCTGTAAATTGTTCACTTGATAAAGATAAATTTTCAGAGGCGAGATGATATTTACCATCTTTATAAAATTCAGTACTTGCGCAATCAAGACCAAGGTAAACATCACGGCCGGGCTCGTATCCAGCTTGGGAGATAGCCTCCATAATCATTTGTATGGCTGACTCATTAGATGGAAGGTTAGGTGCGAAACCACCTTCATCACCAACGGTCGTTGAAAAACCTTTTTTGCTTAATGTTTTTTTGAGTGCTTGAAAAACTTCCGCACCACATCGTATTGCTTCTCTAAATGTAGGTCTTCCAGCAGGAATAATCATAAACTCTTGCATATCGACACTATTGTCTGCATGCGCTCCACCATTAATGACGTTCATCATTGGTGTAGGTAATTGCATAGCACCTGAGCCACCAAGATAACGATAGAGAGGTAAATTAGAATTTTTTGCTGCTGCTATGGCTGAAGCCATTGAAACTGCGAGAATTGCATTAGCCCCTAAGCGACCTTTATTGTCTGTACCGTCTAATTCAATCATAGTTTGATCAATCAACGTTTGATCATCTACATCAAGACCCACTATTGCTTTAGCAATTTCGGTATTGACATGCTTCACTGCGTTTAAAACACCTTTTCCAAAATAACGTTTTGCATCGCCATCACGAAGCTCAATCGCTTCTTTACTTCCTGTAGAAGCACCTGATGGCACCATTGCTCTTCCCATCACACCAGAATCTAATAAAACATCAGCTTCTATAGTTGGGTTACCTCTTGAATCAATAACTTCTCGAGCAACAATTTGTTTCACAAAACTCATTCTTTTTCCTTCGTTTACAGTTAATTGTTTAGGACATTTCGATGAAGCCTGCTCTTTTAACTGATCGATCAATTTCAGCTAATAACTCAAGCAATACTTTCATTTTTTTAAGTGGCCATGCATTAGGTCCATCAGATAAAGCTTCTTTTGGATTGGGGTGTGTTTCCATAAAAATGCCTGCGATACCGGCCGCAACTGCTGCTCTTGCGAGAACGGGTACGAATTCACTTTGTCCACCACTCTTGTCTCCTTGGCCGCCTGGTTGTTGCACTGAGTGCGTCGCATCAAACACAACAGGACAATTCGTTTCTCGCATAATAGATAAACTTCTCATATCTGACACAAGTGTGTTGTAACCAAAAGATACGCCTCGTTCACAGACCATAATGTTATCAAGGCCACCGTTAGCTTCTTTAGCTTTTGTAACAACTTGTTTCATATCACCTGGCGCTAAAAATTGACCCTTCTTAATATTTACAGGCTTACCTGAAGTTGCAACAGCAGTAATGAAATCAGTTTGTCGACACAAGAAAGCTGGTGTTTGGATTACATCCACAACACTTGCAACCTGTTCAACTTGAAATTGATCATGGACATCTGTAAGTACTGGGACGCCAATTTGCTTTTTCACTTCAGACAAAATTCTTAATCCTTCATCAATGCCAAAACCTCTGAAAGTTTTATTTGAGCTTCGATTAGCTTTGTCATAAGAGGATTTAAAAATAAATGGGATATTGAGTGCTGCAGTCATTTCTTTTAACTGACCCGCGACATCTAAAGTCATTGCTTCAGATTCAATCACACAAGGACCTGCAATTAAAAATAATGGGTGATTTAATCCAACATCAAAGTTGCATAGTTTCATGATGCACTTCCTTTAGATTGTTTGTATTTAAGTGCGGCTTGAATATAGGCTTTAAATAATGGATGGCCTGTTCTTGGATTGGAAGTAAATTCTGGATGGAATTGACAACCTACGAACCAAGGGTGTTGATTCTGCGGTAATTCAATGATCTCACAGAGTTGCTCAAAAGGCGTTCTAGCTGAAACTATAAGTCCCGCTTTAACCAACTGATCCACGTAATGATTGTTAACTTCATAACGATGACGATGACGCTCATTCACTTCAGCTCCATAAATTTTATACGCTAAAGTACCGGATTCAATTGGACACTTCTGTGCGCCCAATCTCATCGTGCCTCCCAAATCTGAGGAATCATCTCTTTTTTCAATCGTACCCTCGGATGATTTCCATTCAGTGATTAACCCAATTACTTGGTGCTCAGCATCTTGATCAAATTCAGAGCTGTTTGCATTTTTGAGCATGGCTTTATGTCTTGCAAATTCAACTACAGCTAATTGCATACCTAAGCAAATACCTAAGTATGGAATTTTATTTTCGCGTGCAAATTGAATCGCTTTAATTTTTCCTTCTGTACCTCGTTTCCCAAAACCACCAGGGACCAAAATGGCATCCATAGCTGCTAATGCTTTAGTACCACTTTTTTCAATTTCTTCTGAATCAAGATAATGAATTTTTATTTTTGATGATGTATGTATTCCAGCGTGAATTAATGCTTCTGTGAGAGATTTGTAAGACTCAGTCAAATCTACATATTTACCTACGAATGCGATATCAATATGATGTTTTGTATGTTTTAATGCGTCAGTAATTTTGTCCCAGCTTGAGAGATCTGCGGGTTTCGCGAGAATATTTAATTTGTGGCAAACAATTTCATCAATCATTTGTTGATGAAGTAAGCTTGGTATTTTATAAATAGAATCTGAATCAACGGCTGAAATAACTGCTTCAGGTGCAACGTTTGTAAATAGAGCTATTTTCTTTCTTTCATCATCTGGAATAGCACGATCAGCTCTACAAATTAAAATATCTGGCTGAATACCAATCTCTCTTAACTCTTTAACCGAGTGTTGTGTTGGCTTTGTTTTTAATTCACCCGCTGTTGAAATAAAAGGAAGTAAAGTGAGGTGAATATAACAAGCATTTTCACGGCCTTCTTCAAATCCAATTTGACGAATAGCTTCTAGAAAAGGAAGTGACTCAATGTCACCAACTGTGCCGCCCACTTCAACGATTGCAACATCAGCGCCATTTGCGCCATTCTTTATGTGTAACTTAATTTCATCTGTAATATGAGGAATGACTTGAACGGTCTTACCTAGATATTCACCACGACGCTCTTTCCGAATAACACTGTCGTAAATCTGACCTGTCGTAAAATTATTTTTCTTTCCCATGCGCGCCGAAATAAAACGCTCGTAATGGCCAAGATCAAGATCGGTTTCTGCACCATCATCTGTCACAAAGACTTCACCGTGTTGAAAAGGACTCATCGTGCCTGGATCAACATTAATATACGGATCGAGTTTTAGCATCGTCACTTTAATGCCCCGTGACTCTAAGATAGCCCCGAGACTAGCAGCTGCGATACCTTTACCCAAGGAAGAAACGACACCGCCAGTAACAAACACATATTTGGTCATGGAGAGGCTTTTAAATAATTGCTGACGGGAGTCTATTTTACTTTAAAGCTATGTGTCTCACAATTGAAGTTTGAGGTTTATCATAGAGGGAAAGGGATTTCAAAGGTTTTTATCTCAATTAATCAGAAAATGGCATTTCTTCTAATGGATAAAGTTATCCACTGTCAACCCGTTTTGATAAAAAAACATCTCCACAAAATCTGTGGATAACTTTGTGGATAAAGATGCCATAAATTTATAACTCTTGAATTTATAAGCATTTTTTTAAATCGCTTATTTTTTAAGCTAAATAAAAGTTGTTTAAAATCAATGACTTAACTTATGTCCCTAATTCTATTAGGATTTTTGGTTAAAGTTAATGTAAGTTCTTAGAAGATGTGCATAACTGCACTATTTTGGGGAACGCATCGAGCGTATTTTGATGTGACACCTCAATCACTGAATCTAAATTCATATCACGTAATTCAGCAAAAAAAGTTGCGATTTGATGTAACTCATGAGGTGTATTTCGTCTTCCATGGCCTAACCATGATGGAGGAATGTCAGGTGCATCCGTTTCTAACACAATAGATTCTATAGGTAATGTCTTTGCTAACATTTGAATATGTGTGGCTCTCGAATAAGTCATGGCCCCACCAAAGCCCAATTTAAATCCTAATTCAATAAAAGCCTCGGCTTGTTGCATGCTACCATTGAAGGCGTGCGCAATACCACCCTTCACTGGATAACGTCTTAAATTTTTAAGTACATCATCTATCGCCTGCCTTACATGCATGATGACAGGCAAATCAAATGCGCTCGCTAATTTTAATTGTGCTACAAAGATTTCTTCTTGAATTAATTTGTTATCTTTTGTGACAAAAAAATCTAAACCAATCTCACCCACTGCGATAGGCTCATATGTTTTTAAATAAGATTGCAACGTTTCTAAATCATCGTCTTTCATATCATTGATATACATCGGATGAAAACCTAATGCATAAAAACAATTAGGAAATTTTTTTCTAAGATTGATAACGTCGTCGAAACTTCTTCGATTGACTGCAGGGATAATAATTTTTTCGACGCCATGATTAAACGCCTCTTTAACAATAGCATCTTGCTCTTGATTAAACTCTAATGCATCTAGGTGACAGTGACTATCAATAAGCATTACGAATAATTACTTTAATTTGAATCGCATTCTTAAGTCTTGACCGACCCAGCGATGATCTATAAGTGTTGTAGTAATTTTATTTTCTAGGTCTTCATAAGCAGGCAATGTAAACATACCCTTAGCTTCTGAACCTAAAATCACAGGCGCGTAATAAATCATAAGCTCATCAATTAAATGCGCTTTTAAGAATGCGCCATTTAAACCTTCACCTGCTTCAATCCATACTTCATTCATTTCTTGCTCAGCAAGCATTTTAATGAGTGCTACTAAATTAACTTTGCCACTATCATCTAATTGAGTGCATTCAATTCCTAAAGCTTGTAATTGCGGTAATTTTTTTTGTTTATCATTGGCATAAACTATAAGCAAAGGTTTTTCATTAAGGATGTGAGCATCTAATGGAATTTTTAATTCTGAATCCACTACTACGCGAAGTGGTTGGCGTGCATTTTCATACAGCCTAACAGAAAGTTTTGGATTGTCAGATAATATAGTACCTATACCAGTCACAATAGCGCAAGAAGAGGCGCGCCAGTATTGAACATCAGCCCTTGCGGCGTCACCTGTAATCCATTGACTCTTTCCATTATGAAGCGCAGTTTTTCCATCTATAGATACCGCAAGTTTCGCTCTGACATAAGGTAATTTTTTTGTCATGCGAGAAATAAAACCTAAATTTAATTGTTGTGCTTGTGCTTCCATCACACCAACTTCAACTTCAATAGAAGCTTCTTTTAGTTTTTGAATGCCCTGACCTGACACTAAAGGATTAGGATCTTGCATAGCAATAAATACTTTTTTAACTTTAGCTTTGATTAAAGCATTGACACATGGAGGCGTTCTTCCAGTATGAGAACAAGGCTCTAATGTGACATACACATCGCTACCTTCTGACCTACTACCCGCTTCTTCTAATGCCATCACTTCGGCGTGAGATTCACCCGCTTTTACATGATAGCCACGGCCTACAATCTCATTATTTCGAACGATGACACAACCAACTCTTGGATTTGGGGATGTTGTGAATAGAGCTTTTTCTGCAAGCCTCAAAGCCTCACTCATGAAAAATTGAGGTGAATGTGAATTCATTTAATCAAGGTCACGCATAACATCATGGAAATCTTCAACATCTGAAAAACTTCTATAAACAGATGCGAAACGAATATAAGCTACCTTGTCCATTTTTTTTAATTCGTGCATGACATTTTCGCCTAATTCACGCGCAGTAATTTCTTTCTCACCATATGCTAAAACTTTTTGAATAATACGCTCAATTGCTTGATCTATATATTCAACAGGTACAGGACGCTTATGAAGCGCACGGCTAAATGATTGGTGAAGTTTATTTCGGCTAAAGTCTTCTCGTTTGCCGTTTTGCTTTACGACTTGAGGGAATGTGAGTTCGACTGATTCGTATGTAGTAAAACGTTTATCGCATTCTGAACATCGACGGCGGCGGCGAATTGAATTACCTTCGTCGTTCACTCTTGAGTCAACAACTTGGGTATCATCGGTTCCGCAGAATGGGCATTTCACTTGATATATTTAAATCTAAATTAGGATCCGTAAACAGGAAATTGAGCGGTTAAAGCAACAACCTTAGCTTTAGTTTCATTAATCACTTTTTCATCATGCGGATGATCAAGAATGTCAGCAATCATTTGTGCCACCATGTTCGCTTCTTTTTCTTTGAAGCCACGTGTCGTAATTGCAGGTGATCCGATACGAATCCCTGATGTCACAAAAGGACTTTCCGGATCATTAGGAATTGAATTTTTATTCACTGTAATATGCGCTTGGCCTAAAAGAACATCCGCTACTTTTCCAGTTAATCTCTTAGGTCTTAAATCAACTAAAAACAAATGGGATTCGGTGCGACCAGAAATAATACGAACACCTCTTTTGCTTAATGACTCAGCCATGGTTTGAGCATTTTTAACGACTTGCGTTTGATACGCTTTAAATTCGGGTTTCGATGCTTCTAAGAAAGCGACAGCTTTTGCTGCGATTACATGCATTAAAGGTCCACCCTGAATACCAGGGAATACGAAACTATTAATGCTTTTTTCGAATTCAGCTTTAGCCAAAATAATCCCGCCACGAGGGCCTCTTAAAGTTTTATGTGTAGTTGATGTTACAAAATCTGCATAAGGCACTGGGCTAGGATAAACACCAGCAGCAATTAATCCTGAATAGTGCGCCATATCTACCATGAAATAAGCACCCACTTTTTTTGCAATCTGAGACATACGTTCCCAATCGAAACGCAGAGCGTAGGCTGAAGCACCGCCAATAATCAGTTTCGGTTTTGATTCGATCGCGAGCTTTTCCATTTCATCGTAATCAATCTCTTCATTTGCATTGAGTCCATAAGGCACAATGTTAAAGAGTTTGCCCGATAGATTTGCAGGGGAGCCATGGGTTAAATGACCGCCATGGCCTAGGTTCATACCCATGATCGTATCGCCGGGTTTAAGTATTGAAAAATAGACAGCTTGATTCGCTTGGCTACCTGAGTGTGGTTGCACATTCACGTATTCAGCGCCATATAATTTCTTTAGGCGATCAATTGCAATTTGTTCAACGTTATCTACAAATTCGCAACCGCCATAAAACCGTTTGCCGATATAGCCTTCTGCATATTTATTTGTAAGTTGAGAGCCTTGGGCTTCCATCACCGCTGGGCTTGTGTAGTTTTCAGATGCAATAAGCTCGATATGGTCTTCTTGTCGCTTCACTTCTTGAGTAACTTGAAGTGCAATTTCTGGATCCACAATACTTAATTTTTGAGCTTTGCTAAACATGTCTTTATTTCCGCTATGTATTTAAAATGATTAGAGATTTTTGTCTCAGAAAAGTCGATATTTTATCATGG
>JACCDT010464806.1_pt1 | contig 15582 bp, 18 predicted proteins | sample 7446291 | NCBI WGS metagenome assembly JACCDT01 (sample SAMN15323446, study PRJNA562643) | freshwater metagenome | isolation source: river surface water | place: USA:Blue River Watershed | collected 2017-08-17 | reverse complement strand
TAACTTACCTCTAATCTTGTCCCCTATCCATACTTAGGCGGTAACGCTTTGGTAAGGGTTTGCGGGAGTGGTGAAATGGCAGACACGCAGGTCTTAGGAACCTGTGTCTTCGGACGTGCGGGTTCAAGTCCCGCCTCCCGCACACAAGTTTCTCTTCAAGAGTCAACAATTTAAAGTTAGAGTCGAGTCATGGCAAAGAAATCTGCAGCCAAAATCAAAATGGAAGCCGCTGAAATTAAGCGCGCCGCTGCTGCACGCCGAGAAGAAAAGAAATCTCAAAAGATTAACCAATCTCAATGCGCTGTTACAAATGGAGAAGTAGACCTCGAGTATTACGCATCTGTTGATGGTGCCTGGGTAGAGCTTGGTTTAGCAGCACCTGCCAGACGAGCCTTGATTGATGATGGTTTGTTTAAATTATCTGATCTTCGAAAGACATCGTTGGCCGCAGTTAAGGATTTACATGGCATGGGGCCAAATGCCATCCGCATTTTAATTAGCGAGATGAAAAAGGCTGATCTCTCCTTTAGAAAGTAATTTGGGAGATTCTTAGAAAATTAAGGCTGTCTTAATTGCTGAAGGCAAAAGCGATGAGAGCGATGCCTGCAATAGCCATCAACGCCTTGATCTCACGACGGGCAAGAACCGAGACAAAAGCTGGAATATATGTTGCGCCTAAGACCGCTGCACCGGGTCCAAAAATCAATGCGCTACGAGAAATGATGTCGGGCTCACCCCACTGGTAGCGAAGATTGATTAAGCCACATGCAAAAAGTAGGTAGCCACCCATTCGATAATTATTAATCCAGTATTTATCTAGCTTTTCTTTTTTATCTTCACTCATCCCATAAGTCTATGAAAGCAAACAGGAGTGCCGCTTTCGCGACACTCCTGTTTTAAGGATTCTTAACTAAAAGAGATCCACTAATCAGAGATTAGTGATCGTCCTTCATTCCTTCTGCCATTGACTTCATACGTGCGATCTTCAGAATTGTTAGACCGAATACGCACTTAGCCAAGATATCTGCAAGTGTGTAACCAACCTGAACAGTTACGAATGATGATGCTGAAGCATCACCAACGATGTTGAAGATGTACGCGATTGGGTAAACGCCCCATGTCGCGATAAGAAGCAGGCGCAAGCGGCCAACAGTCTCTGCAACACCTGCAGGCTGACGGTCAAGTGACTTGCTGAGCTCTACGAATAGTACGTAAAGGATGTATAGGAATGGGATTGTTGATAGAACACCGTATAGAACCTGTGTGTTCTGATCTGCTGAGATTTCACCTGGGTAACCAAGCGCGATCATCGCAGCTGAAGCTGGGACCAAACGCATGATCAATGAGCGTGAAACTTCGCGGGTTAGAGCAAGTACAGCAATAACCTCTACTAGAAGTAGTGGCACAGTTAGTAGCCAGTCAACGTAGCGGTATGCCTCGTTGAATGCGTTCTGTGAACCATCTAGAAGAACTTTTCCACCCTCTGATGCATGCTTGAATGAATCAAAGATGCGTAGGTAGTGGTAGCCAGCAATGAATGTAACCATTGAAGACATTACGAGAGCGTTACGGTACTTAGGCAATACACGATGCTGTGAAACAAGTGTGTAAATCGTGCAAGCGAGCATAGAAATCAAGCCAAACGAGAATACGTTATAGACCAGATTCCATTGGTTGCTATCTAATTGCATTTAATTAGCCTCCGTGAGGATATGTGGAGGAATCCTTTTGATCCCTCTCAGACCGTTGACCCTGGGAGACCTCGAGGAGCTCCCTTGACCTTCGATATGCATAGTGTGACCCTGTTGCGAACCTTTTGCACCACTAAATGATCAATTTTGTGCAGATATTTTCATCCTCTGAGCGTAAATAAGAGAAAAAGTGGGGCGATACCGGTGAAATCACCCGTACCGCCCCACCAATGTAAATTACTTACAAGTAACTTATTGACCCGCCCATAACTTCATCTCAGCGGCAAATGGATCAAGACCCATTGGTCCTAATTTCAATGCGTAACTGTGGAATTTCTTCATATTGAACTTATCGCCAAGTCGCGCCTTTGCATCCTCGCGAGAGTTCATCCAGACCCGCTCACCAACCTTGTATGAGATCGCCTGTCCTGGCCAGCCCAAGTAACGATCGGTTTCGCTGCGTGAATGATCCTCATCCAACAAGGCTTGCTCATTAAGTAGCTTGCGTGAGCTTTCAGCGTTCCACACATTGCCATCGAAATCCTTGTATCCAAGGTGCATTCCGATATCAACCACGATACGTGCAGCACGCAAGGCTTGAGCAGATAGGTAACCCATTTCAATTCCTGGCTCATCAAATGCACCAAGTTCATTCATGAAACGCTCTGCATACAACGCCCAACCTTCGCCATAGCCGCTGATCCAAGCAGCTTGTCGCTGGAATCGACTTAGACGATCCTTTTCAATTGCGGCGGTTCCAAACTGCAGGTGATGACCAGGAACGGCTTCGTGATACCACGTTGAAACGAGGTGCCAGTTGCTCACTTCATTTTTTCCTAACATAGGAATCCAAGTGGTACCTGGACGAGATAGATCCTCTGAGGGCGGGTTGTAATAAGGAGCAGATGCGCTGCCTTCTGGCGCAAGGCGTGCCTCACAAACCGCAACTCGCGGATCAATTTCAAAGAACTCACCATTCATGCGCTTCATAGCGGCATCAGTGAAATCTTGGAGGTACTTCACAACGTTTTCAGGACCAACAACCTTGTACTTAGGATCATTGTCCAAAGTATCTGCAACCTCGCGAAGCGTCTTTGCAGATGGGTTAATCAACTTTGCAAGCTCCCACATGCGATCGTTGATCGCCTTGAGCTCTTGCTTGCCCCACTCATATGTTGCTGGAAGATCAAGTTGTGCACCAGTGAAGTAACGGGCCCATACCGCATAGCGATCTGCACCAACTGCGTCATTAGGTGTTGCAATTGGGAGGTACTTAGTTCGCAAGAAATCAGCAGCCTCAGCAGATGCCTTCTCTGCAAGCTTTGCGGCTTCGTGAATCGCTGGATACTTTCCTTCAGCATCAAAGTTTTTACACATCGCGCTGTAGCCACCCTTTGCATAGCTATCAAGCTGCTCAATAACACCCTTAACTTGGCGTTGCGCAGTTGTCTTACCCTCTTTAGCGATTGTCATGATGGTTTCGCACCAAGACTTATAAGCACCATCTACCGCGGCAAGACGCTTTGCAATGTTGTCAAAATCTTGAGCTGAGTTCTTAGGCATTAATTCAAAGATTGAACGCACATTTGAAGGTGGAGATGTCAAAACATTCCAGAGTACAAATGACTCTTTGCTGTCATGAAGAGCAAGACCTGACTCAAGACGCTCCTTCATAACCGCTTTGGCGATGCGATCGATCTCATCGATGGGCTCAAGAGAGTCCAACTTCTGCAAGGTTTCACGAGTTAAATTTGCGCTTACTTCGGCGGCTGCAATTGAGAAGTCATCTAACTTGTCCTGGTTTAAACCATTTCCAAGGTATGTGCAGCTCATTGGGCTTAATGCCGCTTCTTGATCGATGTAAACATCGCTGATTTCAAATATGGGTGATCTATGTGTCATGGCGCAAGTTTGGCAGTGGCTTCTGCCTTTGTCCACGGGCAAATATCGGTAATTACCCTAGGCTTACAGGCATGAGCCAGCTTCCAGTAATTCCCCCAAAGTTAAGAGGCTGGTTTCACTTAGGTGCAACCCCTGCCGTGATCATCGCATCCCTTGTGCTTTTCATATTAAGTAAGGAATCTTTAAAGTTTGCGGTCGCAATTTATTCAATTACAGCGATCATGCTCTTTAGTGTTTCTGCCATTTACCATCGAGTTCCATGGGTACCAGCAAAGAAGAAAATTTGGCGACGTTGGGACCATGCAAATATCAACTTACTCATCGCAGGCTCTTACACACCATTTGCCGTTGCATTACTTGAAGGTCGCGACCGAACAATTTTGCTAGCAGTTGTTTGGATTGGGGCAGCGTTGGGTGTTGGTTTGCGAATCTTTTGGATCAACGCACCACGTTGGTTGTACGTTGCTAACTATTTGATTCTCGGCTGGGTTGCTGTCTTCTATACGCCAGCGCTTTATCGGGCGGGTGGTTTATGGGTGTTACTGCCAATTGCAATTGGTGGACTCTTTTATTCCGTGGGCGCCATCTTCTATGCGCTCAAACGCCCTGGCCGCGAAGCCAAGTACTTCGGCTTCCACGAGCTCTTCCATATCTTTGTTTTAGCCGCGTGGATCTCGCAGTACATAGCCATTTCGGTGGCGATTTACAGTAAATAGGCCCTTGCTCTAACCTAAGCCCACATCTATTTCATTGAGCAGCGGGGTACATGATGGCGGAAAAGAAGAGCTTCCTTAACTGGGTGGGCTTTACCGGCGAAGAAGAAAAATCCAACCAACCTTCATCTGTTGACCGCATCCGCGAACTTGAAGCGCAGATTGCAGATCTCAAATCTCGTCGCGACATTACAGGCTTGACCAAAGAAGAGTTTGAAATTCTCGCAACTGAAACTGCGATGTCAATGATCAAATCTGCGCAGGCACGCGAAAGTAAGGCACAAGCCGCTGCATCTCGTTTGGTTGCCGAAACAACTCGCGCAACAAAGGAAGAGTTAGAAGCTGCCGATGCAAAGGCCCGCTCAATTCTTTCTGGGGCTGAAACTCGTGGCCGCAAATACATTCAGGCCGCAGAATCTGAAGCTGAAGAGAAGATTGCACAAGCTGAAGCAGAAGCAGAGAGTTTAATGGAGAGCAAGAAGCGAGAGATTTCAGTTCTTGCAACAGCTGCTCGTCGCGAAGGCGAGAGGATTATTACTGAAGCAACAACTGAAGTTTCAGGTTACCGCCAATGGTTAGCTGGTGTGATCTCTGAAGCTGAGCGTCTTTACCGTATTCAAAAGCAGTCATTGGATGCTGCTGAATCAGCGATTCAACAATCTCGCAACCGTCTAGATGGTGCCTTCCAAAGATTAGAAGAGTTACAAAAAAGCGTCTTGGATAATCTGAATGCTGATGACACGCTCATTAATCCAGGTCCGCTTAAGGTTTCAAGTCAGCGCACACGCCCGGCCCTTGATGCTCCACGAAAGAGTGTTAAGAAAACCGCTAAGAAGGCAGCTAAAAAAGCTCCTGCAAAGAAGAGCGCGGCCAAGAAAACAGCTAAGCGCTAATTTCAATTAGCTCATAACAGCCATGTCCACTCCCCGCGGCATCCGCTACATACCTGCCATAGATGGCTTGCGTGCTGTCGCCGTTATTGCGGTGATGCTCTACCACCTTGGATTTAACTGGATTCCAGGTGGTTTCTTAGGTGTTGATCTCTTCTTTGTAATCTCTGGTTACGTCATCACCCGCTTACTGTTGGATTCAATTCAGCGAAGTGGCGGATTAGATCTTCGTGCTTTTTATGTTGCACGTGTTCGACGTTTGTTGCCACCTTTGCTCTTCATGATCATTCTTACTACGGTATTTGTTGGAGCGTGGGCACCTGACACCATGCGCCGATTCTTAGCGGACACACCATTCGCGTTACTTGGTGGCATGAATTGGTGGTTAGTTTTTCGCCATACAGATTACTTTGAAGCAATCGGCCGGCCACCACTGTTGCAACACACCTGGTCGCTAGGGGTTGAAGCTCAGTTTTACCTAGTGTGGCCTCTGATTCTTCTGCTCGTCCTCCGTTACTTTGGTAAAAACAAGATTCCAGGTGCAGCGCTTTTAATCGCTGCTTTCTCTGGTATCGCACTACTCCTAGTTTCACTTCAAGTAGATGCAGCCAACGCCTCTCAGGTTAGCCATGTGTACTTTGGAACAGATACCCACAGCATCGGTTTGTTCTTGGGGGCAGCTCTTGCTGTCCGATGGATTCCACAAAACTTAAATGAAACAGTTTCCAAAAAGGCGCAGGATTTTATCGATGGAATTGGGATCTTTGGATTACTAGGAATCATTGCAGCCTTTTTATTTGTCGATGAAAATGATCCAACTCTCTACAAAATTGCTTTCCCGTTAGCAGGTTTGTTTGGCTGCGCGATTATCACCTCTATAGTCCATCCTGCATCTCGCTTTGCACCAATTCTTAGCAGTAAGCCATTTGTCTGGATCGGTGAACGCTCATATGCAATTTATTTATGGCACTGGGTCGTTTTTCAAGTAACTCGACCAAACTTTGACCTCGAAGGCTCTACTTGGGCACTTTATGCGCTACGAGTCTTAATTGTCTTTGCTTTAGCAGATATTTCACTCCGACTAGTTGAACTTCCAGTTAGAACTGGGCTGATTGATTATTGGTTTAAAGGCATGAAGTACCGCACCAAGCGTGTTCAATTGCGCCAAAAGTTCGGTGTTTTTCTCATTGTTCTTTCTACCTTTGGATTAACTGCTACATCTGCAATAAGTGCAATCGCTGAGGGTGATCGGCAGTTAAATGAGCTGAAGCAACAACTTCAACCTTTAACGGTTACTCCAACAACAACCAAGGACGGACTTTGGGTAACTGGAGATTCGGTAATTTTGGGAATTCGATTTGAATTAGATGCGCGCGAAAACATTGGATTGATCAATGCGCGAGTTGGACGTCAAGCACCTGAATTACTTGAGGTTATTAAAAACGATAAAGCCAACATGATTGGCTCTACCATAATTATGAATCTTGGAAACAACAATCGCCTCACAGAAGATCAGGTTGCTTCAATCTTTGCTGAAGTTAAAGATCAACCACGAATTATTGTGGTCAATACCGCAGTACCTCGTGGGTGGAGAGATGAAAACAATGCGTTAATCGCGCAATATGCCGCCCAATACGGCGCACGATTAATTGATTGGGCAACAATTTCAGCTGGCCACCCCGAGTACTTTGGTCCCGATGGAGTGCACCTAGTTCCTGCAGGTGTTCGTGCGTACGTAGATGCGATAACAGCAGAACTTCCAACGACATCCGACGTAACTACCGGGCAATAAAAAATCCCCCACCATTCGGTGAGGGATTTCTTACTAAGTTTTTTACTTAAACTCTCCAGGAATTCCAAAGACTGTTGCTGATGCAGTTTGTCCATCTGAGTAAACAGATGAAACGCGGAACTGAGTCCACCCTGAATCACTAGCCTTTGTAACATTCTGAGTAAGTTGATCAGCTGGAACTGTTGCAATAACTGTCCACTCGCCTGCGCCGTTTGCACGGATTTCAACGTTATAGCCAGTTAATCCCTCAACCGCTATAGGTGCTACCCAGCGAAGTTTCAAACCATCTTCGCTCTTGAGAGCAACAAACTTTGTAGGTGCTTCAACCGCTGTAACTGTTGCGGTTGGCTCTTCGCTCTCTGATGGTGTTGCAGAGGCAGATGGTTCTGCACTTTGTGACATTGAAGGCGCAGGTGCGGCATCATCACTGTCCTTATCTGACGATTGCGACCATACGATCGCTGCAAGAACTGCAATTCCGATTACAACAAACCACGCGGTGCGTGTAGATGTTGATTGCTTTGGTGCTGCAACTGGCTTAGCTGCAACAGGGGCTGCTGGTGCAGCAACTGGGCGAGTAACCGTTGCAGCTGGAGCAGAAGTAACTGCAACCGCTGCCTTCTTAGCAACTCGCTTTGCAGGAGCCTTCTTAGCAACCTTCTTCTTAGCAACGGCTTTTTTAGCAACCGCCTTCTTTGCGGTCTTCTTAACCGCTGACTTCTTTGCGGTCTTCTTTGCTACAGCCTTTTTCGCTACAGCTTTTTTAGCTGTCTTCTTCTTTGCTACAGCTTTCTTAGCGACAGGCTTTCGTGCAGCTGTCTTCTTAGCTGGTGACTTTTTCTTAGCAGCGCTCTTCTTTGCTGCTTTCTTTGCGGTCTTCTTAACGGCCACGTGGAACTCCTTGGGTTGCGGTACGCACGTTATTAACGCACTTGTATGGGTTAAGGCTACCCCAGGCTCGCGAGCATTTGGATGACATGGGGTGCGATAGCGCGAAGTGATTTTCCGCGGTGACTCATCAAATCCTTTTCCTGCGCGCTCATTTGTGCGGAGGAAATACTCATGCCCAGTGGCTGAAAAATTGGGTCATACCCAAATCCATTCTCACCGACCGGCGCGTGGAGGATGTGCCCCTCAAACCGTCCCTCTGCAACCTGGTGGCGGCCATCAGGTAAAACCAATGAAGCCACACACATGAAATGTGCTGTTCGCTTCTCATCGGGAACATCTGCAAGCTGGTGCAAAACCTTTTCGAGATTGGCGCGATCATCTCCGTGAGTACCGGCCCAACGTGCAGAAAAAATCCCAGGATCTCCATTTAATGCATCAACACAAAGCCCTGAATCATCAGCGATCGCAGGTAAGCCGGTTGCTTCGCAGGTATAACGCGCCTTGAGTAAAGAGTTCTCCTCAAAAGTAGATCCTGTCTCATCAACATCGACAAGGTGTGGAAATTGATCCACACCAATTAAGTCGATCTGACCCGGAGCAAGCTCTTCCAGAATTCTTCGAAATTCAGTGATCTTTCCTTGATTGCGAGTTGCTAAAACAAGTTTGTGGGACATTACTTAGCTAGCGCATCTTTCTGTAGCTGACTGAGTGTTGAACATCCAGCAACAGCTAGATCAAGAAGTTGGTTTAGTAGGTCACGATCAAATGGTTCACCTTCTGCGGTTCCCTGGACTTCAATAAAGCGACCATCGCCTGCAACGACAACATTCATATCTGTTCCTGCACGGACATCCTCTTCGTAGCAAAGATCTAGCATCGGAACACCATCGATGATTCCAACGCTAACCGCTGCAACTGAATCATTGAGTGGCTTTGCACTCTCCTTAATGTGGCCTTGTGATTTTGCCCAAGCAATTGCATCAGCCAAAGCAACATACGCACCTGTAATTGCTGCGGTACGTGTTCCACCATCGGCCTGAAGAACATCGCAGTCGATAACGATCGTGTTCTCGCCGAGTTCCTTCATATTTACTACGGCGCGCAGTGAACGACCTACCAATCGTGAAATCTCTTGTGTGCGACCACCCAATTTTCCTTTAACGCTTTCACGATCGGAACGTGTATGAGTTGCGCGAGGAAGCATTGAATACTCTGATGTGACCCACCCATTTCCGGTGTCCTTTAACCAACGCGGAACGCCAGGTGTAAATGAAGCAACACATAGCACCCGGGTTTTACCGAACTCAACTAACACCGAGCCTTCTGCATGATCTAGCCAGCCACGAGTGAACTTAATTTCGCGTAGCTCTTTCTCAGAACGTCCATCATTGCGTGGCATGTGTGCTCCTCTTATATGAGTTGTTTTGAAGGCGGTTATAGAACTTGATGTTCGACTTTTGTTACCTCTGGACCTAGAAAACGTCGAGCTAAGGTTTCAAATGCCTTTGCATCACCGGTTGCTAAGAATCTATGTGTTGCTGGGGTCGAGCTGTGGGCTCTTAATGAACCATTTTCGACAAGGGTTCGGTATAAATCTTTCGCGGTTTCCTCAGCGCTAGAAACTAAGGTCACGCCCTCACCCATAACATAGGAAATAACACCTGTTAGTAATGGATAGTGGGTACATCCAAGAACCAAGGTATCCACCTTGGCATCCATTACTGGCGCTAAGTAATCACGCGCAATCTTTGTTATCTCTGGACCTGAAGTTTCGCCACGTTCTACATACTCAACAAACAATGGGCACGCTATCGATGTAATTTTCAATTGTGGGGCCGCTGCAAATGCATCCAAATACGCTTTCGAATCAATTGTTGCTCTTGTTCCAATTACTCCCACATTTCCACTTCGAGTAGCAGCAACTGCTCTGCGAACCGCGGGTTGAATTACTTCAATGACCGGAACTGAATAACGTTCACGCGCATCACGAAGCATTGCAGCTGATGCTGTGTTACATGCAATGACAATTGCCTTGACGCCTTGATCGACTAGATAATCCATTGTTTCTAAGGCAAACTCACGAACTTCGGCAAGAGGTCGAGGACCATAGGGACCGCGTGCTGTATCACCTATATAAAGAGTGGATTCATTAGGAAGTTGATCAAGGATTGCACGTGCAACGGTCAATCCGCCTACACCTGAATCAAAGATTCCAATTGGGGCATCACTCACAGGACTAGCCTACCTTGCACTTATGGTTTAACTGGTTGCCTAACTATTGAGATTCATCCATCAGCGCATCGATCAAACTCTCTTGTAGCCAGCCTAGCCAGCTATAAACAGCGTAAACCCCTCGCATTGGATCATCGGGGGCCAAGAGCTCTAAATCTTGATGTGTATTTTCTTCAACCTTTAAACGAACTCCTAATGCAAGCCGCACATCATTCATTGCACCAAGCCATGCATTTGCTGAATCATGATCTAACTCGATGACACCATCAACCGCAGCCTTTATGTGCATTCGCATCGCCATGGCATGTGCTTGCTTCTTTTGGCGCAAGGTTGATTCTGTGTAACGACGAAACTCAGATGCATCAACTTGATCTGCATAGGCATTAGGAAGAAGACGCAGCAAGACCTCATCTTCAGGAGGAGTGTCATGCACTGTTATGCCAACCATCGCAGCTAACGGGTCGTCATTGTGGTGATCTACACGTTCTGCTAGTAACTCGATGATTTGTTCAGCAAGATTCAATAAAACTTCGCGTTCGGCCTCGGTGAAGTTTGCTAAATAAGCGTTGTCACCGTGGCGGAAAAATCCATGTTGCACCTCGCTCATAGCGCTTGATCACCGCGCTGAAGAGTTGCCCACAAACCATATTCATGCAGACGAGCAACATCATGCTCCATCTCTTCACGGCTTCCCGTTGAAACAACCGCTTTTCCTTCAGTGTGAACCTTCATCATGAGCTCATGAGCTTTTTCTTTGCTGTAACCAAAGAGTTCCATCAGGACATAGGTCACGTAGGTCATCAAGTTAACTGGATCATCCCAAACAATAGTTACCCAAGGAATATCCCCGCTAAAGATCGCTTTAAGCTCCTCTTCGATCTTCTCGTTGACATCAATCTTCTCTTTTATTTTGCCCATGATTAACGAATAACAATCGCGAATTGTTCTGAGGCGATATCGCCAACAAGCTGAACTCGCATTGTTACTACTCCTCGTTTTGCTTCGACAGTTGTAAAGGTGAATAACCCATTGGCATCAGAGATAACCGCTGCTCCTACATTTTGCCACTTACCATTAATGTTTTTCTGCAATTGAGCGGATTTTCCAGCTACACGCGGCAACAACTGCGCCTTTATTACTATCGGTGCTCCCTTGGATACCGATACTGGGCGATCTAGTTGAATGCTGTTCTTCACCTTGATTGCCGATTCTGGTGAAACAGATTCCGCCTGCTCCCATGTTCCAACAGTTGTAAGGCGTAATGATGCGTCGGCTCCCAAGGTCATTGGGGTAGAAATAGTTCCATCAACTCCAGTAACAAGTTCAGTGACCTTGCTCCAACTTGATTCATTGGCTCGCTTAATCTCAAGTGAAACAGTTAGCCCTGCAATTGGAGTTTTATCCTTTAAGGTCAAGAGACCTTTAACTGTAAATAATCCTGCGTAGTTAATGGTGTTTTGTGGAGCACCCTCAATGCTTAACGTACTTACAACTGGATCTGGTGCAATGGCGAGTGCAGCATTTCGTAGTTCTGTTGTTGCTGCAGGATCTTCCATTGCAAGAGTCCATAACGATGCTCCGCCCAAACGGTACTTTGCAACTAAGGCCATACGCTCGGCATAGCTGCGTGCATTTTGATACCAAACTGTTCGATTTACTCTGCATTCTGTCGACGCACCGGTTGCAGAAAGTCCGTTATAGGTTTGAGTGTATGAATACGTTGCTTCACTAAACTTTTCATCAAAGACAGGTGTTGCTTTATCGATGACCGCCTTGGCATTTGCGTAGTTCATTTTGAAAACCGCTGCCTTTGCTCCGCCCTTTAAACCAGGTGGTGCTGAAACAGGACACTTTCCATTTACTGATGTAATCCAATCGCGACCATAACCAGGCAAACCGATGTACACCTTTGATGGAGACATAATGCTGACCGCGTACTTAACAGTCTTTTCAGTCCATGAAAGTGGCCCAATAGGTCCTGGTTTAGCTACTGAATAGTCGTAGGTCATGATTCGCAAGCGATCGATGCTGCTTGCAACATCGGCCCATGCATAAACAAAGTAACCCTTTTGTTTTTCCTTGGGGTCATAGACATATGGCGTTGAGATAGAGAGCAGTTTGTTGTGAGAACGCAGCGCAACGCTTAACTCTTTTACTAACGCCACCCATCGAGGAGCCGTCTTCGTCCACGTTGAGTTTCCATCGACAAAAGCAAAGCCTTCGTAATCTAAATCAATGCCATCAAAGTTATTTGTCAGAACTAGATCAACAATGGTCTTCACAATTGTTGAACGGGTAGTTGGATTTGCTAAGTAATTAGATAGCTCTAGCTTTCCGGTTCCATCGGTCATTGTTGGAATTACTTGCAGCCCAGTGCGGCGGATTAAACAGACGGTATCTGCCATTGGCCAGGATGGGTTTCCCGTTACATAATCATTGCGAATAACAGTTGGTGATTTAATGGAGAACCAGAAAGGCATTACCTCTTTCATTAAATCCTTGTTCTTATATAAATAAGAGTTCTCAATTGCTTGATTTTCCACAGGTCCATATTGGGATGCATCACACACAGGTGGTTTGCCAGGAACAGTTGGCTGAGCAGATGGAAGTTTGCGCACCAACGGCATGATCGTTCTGACCGAGTAATACGGCAACCATCCCGTTACAACCTTGCGCGGAGGTTTTTCTTCAGCGGTTGCGGTTTGTGTGGTGATTAGTGTTATAAGAGTTGCAATTGTGGCAAGCGACAGTACGAAGGCGATGATGCGCTTCATTATTACTTTTCTTCGGTATCTGGCTTCAACCCTGCGTGAATCTCTTTGCAGGTTGGACAGATTGGATACTTCTCGGGATCACGAGATGGAATCCACTTCTTTCCACAGAGAGCTTTCACCGCTTTTCCTGTTACAGCTGATTCGACGATCTTCTCTTTCTTTACATAATGAGCAAAACGATCATGCCCACCATCATCTTCTTGAAGATTTTCATCAAGGGAGGGATGGGTTAAGAGATCGGTGTCAGACTCCGATTCATTTCCGATTTTTCGAAAGATACCCATGAGGTGGATAAGAATACCTATGAGCACCCCAAAACTACGGGTAGAATTCGCAAATGAAGGACTTACTGCGTACCGAGCATTTGAGCCGTGCCGATGTCGAATTATTGCTATCGACCGCCGCTGAATTTGCTGAGAATCCACTGCGATCAAACACCGCTTTGGCCAATAAGACGGTGGCTATTTACATGACTAAGCCTTCCACCCGTACCCGTCTTTCATCTGAGACCGCAGTTGCCCACTTAGGTGGCACACCAATCTTTATTCGTGGCGATGAGTTGCAGCTAGGTCGAGGCGAAACTATTGAGGACACCGCAAAGATCATTAGCGGATATTGCAGCGCATTAATTATTAGAACCTTCGCACAATCAGATGTTGATCAGTTAGGTGCATACGCATCTATTCCAGTTATCAACGCATTAACCGATGTTGATCATCCAACACAATTGCTTGCCGACTGGTTAACGATTCGCGAAAATTTTGGAACAGATATTGCGGGTCGCAAATTTGTTTATCTTGGCGATGGAAACAACATGTCTCATGCCTGGTTGATTATGGGTGCGATCATGGGTGCACACGTTGTAGCAGCAACACCAAGTGGTAAGTGGGCACCAGATCCTGTTGTTGTAGCTGTTGCAAAAAATATTGCAGCTAACAGTGGTGGAAAAGTAGAAGTGACTAATGATCCTGAAGCTGCCGCAAAGGATGCATCTGTTTTGTATACAGATGTGTGGATGTCTATGGGTGATTCTGAAAGTGATCGAGCCGAAAAGATGAAAGCGCTGTCTCCATTTGCTGTCACAGAGAGCCTCATGAAGTTGAGCAGCAAAGATTCTTTGTTCATGCATTGTTTACCTGCACATCGTGGTGAAGAGGTTGAGGCTACTGTCATAGATGGTCCGCGCTCAGTTATTTGGCGAGAGGCATATCACCGTAGAACAACCATTCAATCCATCCTGTACCACCTAGTACGTGGTGACTTAAAGGGCTATACGCACTAACATTTCGGGTATGCGCGTAGTCGTCCCACGGGAAATCAAAGATGGTGAAAAGCGCGTTGCGCTTGTTCCAGATGTCATCAATAAGTTAACTCGCCTAGGCCTCGATGTTGTTATCGAGGCTGGTGCCGGTGCTCATTCGCAAGCAACTGATACTGATTTCACAGCAGCTGGTGCGACGGTGAAATCAGGCGATGTTTTAGCTGATGCAGATGTTGTCCTGTCGGTGCAACCATTAACGCCGCAACAGATGGCTACCTTGAAAAAGGGTGCAATTACTATTTCCTTTCTATCCCCTGTTACAGCGGTTGATTCAATCGATGCGGCCGCATCAGCGGGAGTAACCGCATTCTCACTTGAATTAGTTCCACGTATTTCTCGCGCGCAATCTATGGATGCATTAACTTCACAAGCGTTGTGTGCAGGTTATCGCGCAGCGGTTGTTGGAGCAGAGCTTTCACCTCGCTTCTTCCCGATGTTAATGACTGCGGCAGGAACAGTTACACCGGCACAGGTTTTGGTTCTTGGTGCTGGTGTTGCCGGTCTACAAGCGATCGCAACTGCGCGACGTTTAGGCGCGGTTGTTTCTGCATACGACGTTCGTCCAGCATCTGCCGATGAGGTTCGTTCAATGGGTGCAACATTTATTGAATTGGAACTTGAAGCACTTGAAGGTGCTGGTGGTTATGCACGCGAGATGACTGAAGAGCGCGCTGCTAAGCAACGCGAACTATTAACGCCATACATCGCAAAATCTCATGTAGTTATTACAACCGCTGCGGTTCCAGGTCGTCAGGCACCACGATTGATGACACAGGCGATGGTGGATTCAATGGCGCCAGGAACAATCATCGTTGACTTAGCCGCTGAAACTGGTGGCAATGTTGAGGGCTCAAAGCCTGGCGAGATCGTTGAAACATCAGGCGGAGTTCGAATTTGGGGTGGCAAAGATGTGCCAAGCCAACTGCCTTTCCATGCATCTTTCTTGTACTCACGTAACGTTGTAAATCTCTTGTCACTCTTTACTACCCCTGCAAAGGATGATCAAAAGGTGGCATTTAACCTTGATTTTGAGGATGAAATTATTAATGGCGCTGCGGTAACGCATGCTGGCGCACGAAGAGGAGCTAAGTAATGGAACCGATGGCGATTGTTTCAATCTTCGTGCTTTCTGTCTTTGTTGGTTTTGAGGTTGTTTCAAAGGTCTCATCTACCTTGCACACACCATTAATGTCTGGTGCAAATGCGATTCACGGTGTGATCCTCGTTGGAGCGATCATCGTGGCAGATCACAGCACAACTAATCTGGAACTTGGGCTTTCAGTAGCCGCAATCATCTTGGCAACGATCAATATGGTTGGTGGCTTTGTTGTTACCGATCGAATGCTTGAAATGTTCAAAGGAAATAAGAAATGAGC